>Ga0075029_100000056_pt1 | contig 47777 bp, 69 predicted proteins | sample LitLauG_LLR_2013_FD_71391 | JGI IMG/M metagenome (GOLD analysis project Ga0075029, IMG submission 71391) | Freshwater sediment microbial communities from North America - Little Laurel Run_MetaG_LLR_2013 | ecosystem: Environmental > Aquatic > Freshwater > Creek > Sediment | place: USA... | reverse complement strand
CCTCTCTACTGAAGTTAGTCCCATCAGTAAGTCTGTAATATGCAGATTTATTAGAAGCAGTAGAGTACTGACCATTGATCTGCACTATGTAATCACCGGCCGGCAGCGATGGAAACGATATAGCCAAAATTTGAGTTCCTGGAGCTTGAGCGTTTCCTGTCGCTACATAAGAGCAGCTCGTATTTGTTCCTAGGTTTGAAAACGAAGTGTTTGTCGTAGTGTAATCACCCGAGCATCCAGTAATGGTAAGAGTGCCATAAAGCACCGCCTGCGATTTTGGAGTAAAAACGCTTTGACCAAGATAGCAATTATCAAGGTTAATATCAGCTGCGTCACTTTGAGAAATAACTCTTAACTGAATAGTCCCAGTGCTAGGCATGACGAAAGGTGCGAAAATTGGAATAGCAACTGAAGAAGCTGGGATAACATTTTCAGATAGAACATTAGTTCCATCAAAAACTTGAATTTTATAATCTGTTGCTGTCGTTTGGAAAAAACAAGAAGCCACGGCAGAAGCGTTCTTTAAACCTGGCTGAAAGTTAACAGAGACAGCCGTATTTGAAATGGTTTGACCAGAAGAAGAAGAATTGAAAACACCGTTCTTTTTATCGAACATAGTGGTTCCAATAGTGAAAGAACCAGCAGAAGCTGTCCAATTCCCAGCACCAGCTTCAAAATCTGGGTTTCCATTAGTTATGACAGAAATGCCGCTAGCACCACCACCACCCGAACCAATAGCTTTTTCAGAGTTGCCATCATTAGAAAATAAAAGTTGTTGAAGAGATTCGCTCCATTTTAAATAAGGATTTGATCCACCTCTATTCATCACTAGCTTTTTATCGCTAGCAGAACCATCACCCATACGAACAGTATTAGATGGAAGTGTCTGAGCAATTGAAGGAGTCGCGGATAGAGCGATCATCGTCATACTGATAAAATGTTTCAAAGCTTTCATATTTTCTCCTTAATAAGACACATAGCTGCTTCTTAACGCAGCGGCTTTAATTGATCCCCACTGACTATCAATGGTTTGCGTACTTTGACCAGAAATTAAATCAGCGCTGTTCACATTAACTGGATTAGCACTTGAGTCAATTTTAACAACCTTGACTTCATTTCCAGTCATTGAAGTAGCGGCAGCTAAATTGACATTCACGGTACCCGAAGCTGCGTTAACTAAAATAACCTCATCAACGACGTTCAGCGTCGCATCTGCGGAAAGTTCGCGGATTGCTTTTCTTCTCTGCTTAGGAACGGAGCGTTGTTCAAAGTCTAAATCATTTTGAGAAATTGTTGATTGACCAGCGGCTAATCTGAAGCCGATCAACTTCACATCACCAGCTAGTATAGAAGGATAAACCGGACTCACACCAGGAGTTCCATTCAATACCACAACCTGACAGCTGAGCTGAGTCAACAGAGGAACTTGAGGTCCACCTGGGTTCGTAGGGTTCGTAATAAAAGTGTTATCCGTATTGACCGGACGAAGTACGACTAAAGTTCTCGCTGGAAAACTTGCGGGTGTAGCTATCGTAATAGGAGCGACAGAACCAGAAACGAGAGGCATACCATCATCACCGACAGCGACTCCCACGTTCACGTTAGCAGTCATTCCGGTAGCGGTCAGAACCTCTAGTCCTGTTAAAACGCAGTTCCCGAAACCAGCTTGAGCTAGGCCCTTAGGAATATCTTGGAGATATTGCTGGAACGCCGTCATGTCTGAGGCCTGCCAGAGGTAGTCGTCGTAGCAATTAAACTGATTAATATTTGAGTTCGCCATATTTATATCGTCCTTCCTTTATAACCTGTAGGACTCGTGCTGTCCCTAGCAATTAACAAAATATTATCAAATTGACCAACTTGAGGCAGTAAAGTTTGAAATGGAGTGCCCGCTATTGGTAGCCCCTGGTAAACGATATGCTGCGATCTAGCTGGTTCGAAAGCCGTCAAATCGATTAAAAACTTGTTGAAGACGTCAGTTGGGAAAGTATAGTCATAAATCTTAACCACGTATGTGTAAGCTTGCGTAAGACCATCGGCTATAGCTTTACTGCCGAAATAAGTCTGGGTGCTGAGCTTCGACTGTGAAAGTCTCCATCCTCTGATGTTCGAATTATCGCACGTCGTCTGACCTGTCAAAAGCCTGCCAGATCCGAAATATGTTTCTAGGCTTAGCTTAGAGCGCGATAGCCTCCAGCCACCTCTAGGAGATCCCTTTTCAATAATTTGTATGTAAGTGCCTTCTGGAACATAATTAGCGACGAACGTCGCAACATCCCAAGCCGATATTCCATTACGTGTTCTTAGCTTATTTAGAATACGGTTTTGGCGGTCTAATAGAGTTGGTAAAACTGGCAATGGTGTAGAAGAAATTAAAGTTTCCCATTGAGAGACGAACTCATCAGTAGTCTGTGGCCAGATATTGTTATAGATATTTCCTAGGTTGGTATAGCCATCTCTGACGACTCTGGCAAACGACATCTGATCAGCTGTGGTGAAGAACGCGCTCGGAGCTCCGTCAGCATAAACATCTGCTGGGCTTTCGCGCTGAAGAATTCGGTAGAGTGTTTGATCATCTAAAAATAATGTCATAGATCCACGATATTGATTACTCCTGGCACGACGGCCTGGTTAGGAGCCAAAAGTAAGTTCGTGCCTGTAGCAGAGAGATCATTGACCTGTCTATCGATCAAGACTTGCGCAATAGTTCCTTGAGAATATGGTTGAGCAGAGAGAGCGGAATCCAAAGCTTCTTCAACTTCAGAAGCCACCACATATCCCAAACCGTTGATCACGCGACCCCCAGTAGGAACTTTATAAAGCGCTCTCGTGACTTCTCTCGTCGTAAGTTGATCTATGGTCAAAGATTCACCTGAAAGAATAGTCCCACCAGAAAGTCCTGGTGAAAGAGTTCTTCTGACAGTGACGTCAACAGGAATTTCCTGAATACCGAAAACGTAGAGACAATCGTCGATAGGATTAAGAGCATCAATATAAGCTGCGGCAGCATCGATGGTAACTTGAGTTGGCTGACGAACTATGGGTTGACCCTGATTGATAGCTTCATCGATGTTCGTAGTTCCAGCAGTCAGATATACTGCGACTGTACCTGGGCCGAATGGGAATCTTCGTACCTTTGCACTCGTCACTGAAGGATCAGAAGCTAACGCCCACTGCTCGTAATCAGTTTGAGTTCCACCCGAGATAGGTTCTTGAATTCTCGTCACAACCCTTTGAGCTGCAGAAGTATCGCTCTCAGGATCAGAACCGTCACCCATCGTTAAAACAACAGCAGTGCTTTGAAGTCCAGGTAAATTCACTGTGAGCTGCGCTCCAGGTAAAAGATTTTGAGCTTGTCCTGAAGCTGTCGAAGTGACAGGGACAACTGCAGTCGTTCCACTCATGATGAAACCTGAAGTAGAGTTATAAGTATTTCCGTTCGGATCATAACTCATTTGAAGACCGATACTGATTGTCGTTCCGATATTTCCAGTCACCGAAACCGTTCCATTAGCTGGCTGAGCGCTTTTGAAAGGAACTAAACCCCAAGTGGAGAGATGATTTGCGATTGCATCGTGACGAGCTGTGTTTGGGAAAATGTCGTTAGCAACTTTTTGTTGATCAGCATAAAGACCTGAGACGATACCGCCATTTGATCGTGAGCGAATGTACCAATCAGAATCTTTTTGATTGATGTTCACCGTAGGTTTCAGAGCTTTCAAATACTGAAGGTATTCATCTCCGACTTGCGATGGTGTTTTATAAGTTACAGCCATTAGATGCCACCTACTGGAGTGAAGTTAAAAACCTGTGGATTACCGCTGTTATCAACGATTGAAATCTTCAACTCAGCGCCACCCCTTGCCGAGTTCGTTAAATCAACCGAAACAGATTTCGCTCTACCTGAATCTAGTAAGGGCTGCAAAGCTCTTTGACCAGCTTCAATTAAAGCGGAATAATCTTTCACGCGTATGTGTAGGCTATAATAGTCCGAACCGTAAGTCACGTCGGGAGCATACATCCATTTTGTTCGTGGAGTTTTCAAAAGTAGATAGGCGACAGTGACAAGCGAATCATCCTGCACAGGATTACCTGCGAGCATCTGGTAATCACCAGTTTTTGAATCTACGAGCCAATTTGCCATTTCTCTCCTATTTTAGCCTACTCAGATCAACGCTGTAAATAAATCGAGGATTCCTTGCGCCAAACACCCGACGAAAATCGAAACCGCAGCTCCCGCTAAACCAACCTCATTCAGAAGGCTAATGAGCAAGTTCGTGATTCCAGACAAAGTTGGCAAGCTGATCTGTAGATTCAGTAAATCAGTGACCATATTTTTAATCAATAAAAAAGGTAACGCTATGCATACAGCGAGTAGTTTGAACTCACCTGAAACGTCCCAACCGCCTGGGCCAGGATATGAGCCTTGTCCTGGGATGGAAATCGTCACACCGCCAAGAGTGACGTTGATCGGTGGATAGTCAGCTGGCAATTTAATGCCACCCATTGCAGCGGTGATGAAAAGATTGATTCCAGGAACTGAGAGATTTGCGATCGACTGAGGAGTTGGTGGGATGAACTGCAAAATGAAATTGATTCCTGCGAAGTTCGCAAGCAAAGCCGCGAGTACAAAGTTCGAAAGACCAGGAGAAGTGATCGGTGGAAAAACAAAACCTCCGCCAACACAATGAGTGATCGGTGAAATTAAGTCATTAGGTAAACTCAAAACGCACCTCCATCTTTAGCGAGATATTTTTTATTATCTAAATCTGAACTGTCAAATGGAGTTTCTGGAGGTGTGGTCGGAGCTCCCAAGTTTCCTAAATGTGTATGTGTATTATAGGCATCGACGAGAGCCACGAGAATTCCGCCAAGAGTTTCACCCATGACAGTTGCTTCAAATACTCCGTTCTTACCAACGACAATAGAGCCTGATTTAAGCCATATTTGATAGCCTTTGAAATTATAAACTGTGCTCTCACCTGGTCCAATATCTGGAGCATCATTATCACGATGACCTAAGACGATGCGATTTGAGATGTAAGAACCCATGCGAGCAGTCACTTGAGCAACTCCTTCAGCGGCTCTCGAAATAAATCCAAACGGATGCATCGTCGGGCGATCAGTGATCGGATCCATACCTGGGTACATGTTCACGATGTCCTCTTGAAGACCTTTATCAGTTTGCTGAGAGTTCTGAGAAACTCCTGGCAGAATGATCTGCAGCTGGCGCTCGACTTCTTCTTTGATGTAGCGAACCATTTGTGCGTCGTTCATGCTAACCCCGTAGAATTTAGAGCTGAGAATGATGCGTTGAAATTTGTTTGAACAGGAGCATCTGCGACGATGGTGTAAAGATTGATAAAGGAAAGAGTCGTCATCTGTCCTTGAGAAGGATCTAGACGGTATTTCACAGCATGGCAAAACATGTATTGATCGACAGAAGCTCGCTCGATTTCAATATGGTAAACGGTGTTCACTTTATAAGGATTGCCGTCACTGTCGTAGTGACCAGGAACTTCAATATCAACTTTCAACTCTTCGATATTATCCCTGGCCATCTGACGACGCGCGAACTGCTTTATGAAAGCTCCTGAGGCAGTCAAGTCATTGGTCTTGATATTTGCAGCGAGCAAAGCATTTACATAAGTTGGATCATGACCACTCGGCGGAGAAGTGACAACAGCTCGCGTAACTCTGTGAGCAGATTTTAAAAGTTCATTTGGGCGTTTCGCTTTATTGAACATGATCTGCTCTGAAGGAATCTTATTTTGAATTTGCTCTTGAGCTGACCAAATTGGCAGATAGCGATTAGGGATCGTCGCACCGTTTCTCGTCACTCGGAAAGTGAGAGCGTTCGAATCCTGGCGAGTTGCTGATGCGAAAAACTTTCTAGAGTCTTGATTTGATGGCTTACCGAAGTTAGGTTTTCCAACAACTAGAGTTCCATCAGGATCCATCCAGGCAATTACATTCAAAGGTTCCATAAATCTTTGCAGTGCAGAAAGCTTACTCTCTCCTGGTTGTGTTGGAAATTCGAAAGTACCATTCGGAGTTCCAACTGTTCTAAATCCTTTTATCCTGGTATTTTTTCTTAAAATCTCAACAGCATTTTCTATAGTTATGTTCTGATTATAAATGATGCCATCTTTATCGTTGGCGCATGATTGCATTTCTAACTGACTCATCATGTCTCTACCGCGAATGTTGATGGTTTCACCTTTTTCAGCATCGATCAGGATTTCAACGGTATCGACAATTCCAGTAGAAACTAGCTGATTATTGCATAAAAGCCTGATCTCATCGCCTTCTTTGATCAGCTCATAAGCTGGAGGACCATCTGGAGCTGCGAATGTGAAGCTGAACGCGTCGCATGGAACGAGCATGTTCTGGTCGAATTCGTAATCTAGGAATCCAGCGCTCATACCGCCAGAAGAAGATACCGGATAAATAAAACCAGTTCTACCTGGATCGATTGGAACGATCTGGATCTGCATCGCAGGGAACTGACCAGTTTTATCTAAAATACTAAACAGCGACATTTGTAGGCACCTGTATCACGGTTCCAATTGGGATGTCATTCGTCGAGTCGAGCGTTGGGTTCAGCGCATCGAGCACAAGAACATCATCTGGCGTCAAACCGTTAACGAACGCCACTTCTCTAAGGCTCATTTTCCTGAAAAGTTTATATTGAATGACTGTGGGCTTTGCGGACTTGATTCCCTTTTCAGCAACATCTTGAAGCGCGTTACAGGATTGTTTTAAAACTAAAATGAGTTCGTAAAATGCGATCTCAGCACCTTGAGCAGCAATGGTTTCAAGAAGTGTTTCGACCAATGCTCGATATTGATTCACGAGATCGATCACCTGCTGAGTTGTGAGCACCTGTAAAACTGCGCTCGTCGAGTCGATGTTGTCTTGCTGAGATGGTGAAGTCGAAACTGAAACGGCGTTCGCTCCGCTAGTCCCACCAGTAGAAACAGTCCCACCTTGCTGAACGCTCACAGTCTCAGGAGTATCGGTCGTATTCCCTTGGTTGAATGTGAAGTTGAAGAGAGCTAAAGCACTTCTATAAAATGCTGTCAGTTCAGCGATTGAATTATTGATCGTCGAAACGAATGTACGAGCAAGATTCACAGTCGCGAGAACTGTCGTCAGAGTGCTTTGAATTTTATTTAAGAAGTCAAGTGCACCAGAGAGAGCGCCTTTTGAAGTTGGGTCTACGTCAGTCAAGATCGTCGAACCAACAGAAAAGCTATGCTCGACGAATTCCATTTTCACCATGACGGCTTGATGAGATTCAGATGTGTGAGTGTAACTCCAGGTCTTAGGTTTTACTCTGACTTTGCCTGTGATCGGATGGATGAGGTCGCCAGGAATGGCTTTCGTATCGAGTCGTTGCTTGAGGTTATTCCATGCGTCTTTATAACCTTTTCCGTGGAAGATACAGTCAATAGAGTAGGAGTACCCATCTCGTCCGAGATCATTTGTAGTTTGACCATCTTTGTATGGGAACTTGAAAACTGCAATTCTACGTCCCCCACTGTCAGCAATGCTTGTGAGACCGGCGTTGAAGTCTTGGACTGTTTGGAATACGTGGAAAATGATACCGTCGAATGAAGCTTCATAGATTTTCCACTCTCTCTTACCAGAATTCCTGCCAAGTACATCATTTAAAAGTGCTAGTGGATCGGCTAAAGCTCCGACAGCGGATGAAGTCGCGGCAGCGAAATCGGCAGCGTTATTTAAGTTAAAACTCATTGCGACGCTCCTCTGCCAGTTTCAGGTTTAGAATTCACTCTGATCGAAGGGTCTTTCGATTCAACGCTGACCATAATCTTTTTCGCATTCTCGCCACCTAAGAGCTGATCCATTTTGAAAATGAGACGCTCGACAGCGTTCCCTTCGAAACCTTCAGAGGTCTTGCCTTGCGTTGAACTTTCAATCACGCCGTTGATAGCTGTGCCGATTTCATATCCGGCCATTCCAGCAGAAGCGAGCCCCGCGCCTTTACCTGCAATGCCCGCAGCCTTGCCAGCGATACCAGTTAATCCCTTACCTTTTTCGATCAGGTCAGTAACTCCACCGCCTTTACCTCCGCCGAACTCCGAGAAGTTTGTGACGTAGACAGGCTGAATGCCAGCTTCTTCGAGAGCTTTACCTTTAGCCACTCCGCCAGCAAGTCCACCGCCGCCGTTTAAAAGGCCGCCAATAGCTTTGATCCCACCGCCAGCTAGAACAGCGGCCATGAGTCCACCGCCAGCGACGACAGCAGCTGAACCCATTCCAGTCTTTTCATCTGCAGCCCCCGAGAGAGCATCGGTCACGCCTTTGATCGGATCGCCGATACCGTATTTATCCATCGCAGTTGAAATTGAACCTTTAACTTTATTTACGTTCGCGTTGAAAGCTTCTTGAAGTGTTCGACTCTTCGCAGCGGTCTTTTCGTAATCATCGGTCGCCCCTTCGAGACGCTTTAAAGCATCGCCTACGCGGTCAGCATTATCTAAGAGACGAACTAATCCCTCAGCTGATTGCTCCTCACCAGTGGCGGCTAGCGCAGCCTCTTTGGGTGATAAACCAGTCGCCGCCATTCTCTTCTTGATGTCAGGGATTGCAGCCATGTTGAGTTTGCCATCTGGCCCGAAAAGAGAACTGAGCCCCATTGCCTGGAACTGACCCGAGCGCTCGCGAGACATTTTAGAAAACTGTTCGAAGAGGTGAACCGTAGCACCGCCAGAGGTTTGAGCTGCGACTGCCTGCTCCGCAAGCGCACGCGTTGAAATGTTCTTACGCTTTTCTGGGTCCATGCCGTCGAACATCTTTTGCATGGAGCCTAAAACTTCAGAGGCTTTCATGCCGGATGCGACAGCAGCTTTTGTCACATCATGAGCGACGCGTTCAGCCTCACCTGGAGCGTTCGCATTCTTACCTTGAGAAACTAATACCCGCTCAATGCCTTGAGCTACTCCGCCCTCATTACCCTGCTCGCGGGAAAGCGAAGCAAGCTGGGATGCAATTTTAGAGTAGCGGAGAAGGCTGTTCTCATCTCGCACCGTACTATCCGCCAAGGATTCAAGAACCTTTGCCGCAGCATCAGAGGATGCTCCAATTTCTCCCATACCTTGAACCAGTTTGGATTTGAAAGAGGAGAATTTATCTTGGCTAATTCCGAAAGTCGCACCCAACTTACGTATTGTGTCGGAAAGAGAAATTGATTCTTTAATGGATCCTTGAAACTGTTTGTTAAGAGCCAGAGCTCCTTGGAGTGCGTTAATTCCAGCGAGTGCTTTGAAATCATCTTTAAGTCCACCTAAAACTGCTTTCCCTAATTCCCTAAGCCGCTCCATCATCGTGATGGTGTCACGAGTTTGCTTTCTAACACCTTCGCCGATCTGATCACCAGTCTTTTTGAAGCCCGCACCGACTTCTTTATTCATGTCGTTGATGCGCTTCAGTTCTTTGATGATTTTATCTAGCTCGGTTTCAACTGTGAGCTTGGCTTCCACAAATTACTCCCCTTTAAATATCTTACCACGCGCAATCAAGTGGACAACCCAATAGAATATTTGTCCGTTAGTGATTCGCTTTGGTTGATTAAAAAACGGGCAATACTCTGGCATTCCAAGCGAGATAACTCCCTCATTAGACCAGGGTTTTTTTTTAAGGCTTCGACATAGCCCATGATTTTTTCCATCGGCATCTCTTCCATATCTGGGCTGATGATTTCCTCCCAGCTTACATAATCTTTGTAGAGTGCCAGGATCTCACCGCTCGTCATACGGCTCAAAATGTAGTCCGTAATCTTGGGATCGTTTTTATCAATGTCTGAAGTAGAGGCGAGAATTATAGTGCGTTTCGCGATCTCGATTTCCTCGTTGAGTTTCGTACGAAGCTTTGGATCAGCAGTTTCAAGGTTCTCCTGAAGCTCCGTCATGATATTGATCTTTTCTGAAATGGATAAAGCGCGGACTTTCAAGCGAAATTCACGGACTTTAATTACATGGTAATAGTCAACTCCCGAGCGCATAGCTCGCAGGATATCTAGGCCATCTTGAGCGGGTAGGGCTTTGTTCATGGCCCTATCCTACACGATTAAATGCCTTTGAAAAGGATGGAGTTACCGACGGTATCCGTCAGAGTCAGAGCTCCGAAGTTGAAGGTCGTCTTCACTTCAGATCCAACACCGCTCGAATCGTCGCCTACGTCTTTCAAGAACACGCTACCAGCGGTCCAAACGTCAGCACCGAATGTCATGGTGATCTGCACAGTGTTAGATTCATAGTCGACTTTTTCAAGCTTGGGGCGTGCCAAGGTGTTGACTACCGCAATCACCGCAGTGATGTCGATATCCCAGTTACCTTCGACGAAGCCACGGTTATATCCGTCGCTCGACATGGTGGGAACAGCTTTACGGCTTTTGTTTTGCTTAAGGCTGCAGGACTCGAGATCGAGCAGTTTTTGCCCATTGACCGAGATGAAAGCCCTATCTGCGTACTTAACACTCATGATCTATTCCCCCTTAAATTAAACCGTAAAAGCGTCAAACTGAGTTCCAGCAGCAACTCTGACAGCAATCACGTGCAGATTAGGTACGACGTTGACCGGAGTCAACACGTCAAATCTGTTACGGTCGCTGGCGTTACGTTGCACAACAAACTGTGGAGCCAAGTTGTCGACTTGTTGGAAAGCACCGTCAACTTCGAACTGCTTAGCGAGTCTGATCAACTCGCCTTTCAGAGCGGTAGCCTTTTCAGCCGAAGCCTTCACGTTTTGGAAATCTGATTGCTTGCTGCGTGTGAAGACCGTTTTTCTCCAGAAGTAAAGAACCTGCCAGTCCTGAACATCGTAGTAGGCAGTCACGTTCGATCCCGCACCGTTCGTGATCCTTGCGGTCACTGTGCGGACGAAAGCTACGTCACCGTTTGCGAGCACTCGGATAGGTGTCCAGCCTTGATTTAAGGCGGCTTCAGATTCGAGCGCAGCACCGACAGAGATCCAATCACTTTGTTGAGCTGGAGCGAGTTCTCCACCGATTACGGCGTTATCTAGACCATTGAATGGGTAAGCGTTCGAAGCCATGAGAGCTGCAGCTGCGGCGGCATGTTCTGCGAGAGAATATGTCGAAGCCATTGCGCCAGCTCCAGTATCTCGGAACCAGATACCGATCAAAGATTTGTCATCGATCAGAGGTAACGAGTTTGGATTCGTAACTGATTGGTTCACGACCACACCGAAGGATCCGAACTGATTGTTTTCTGTACGAGTAGCGCCACTCACCAAAGCTACATGAGATTCGAGTTGTCCGTTCAAAGTGACATTGCTGCCATCGAAAGGTGAAGTGATGAAATCAGCTTGCACGTTGTTTGCGGCAGAAAGCGAAATCTGAGAAACTCCCCAATCAGATTGATTGTATGGGAGAGCGATAACTTTGAGCTGAGGAAAGTTCGAGTTGCCAACATCAGCATTTGCGTTGATCGCAGCAACGACAGCTTTCACTAACTCTGAACCAGCTCCGTAAATTGGATTGAGTTCAGCTAACACACCGACAGGGTCGCCGGAATTAGCTACGATATAAACGCTATTGATCGAAGATGCTGCAGTTGTAGATGCTGCGCGTCCATAAATGAGAACGGATTGATTCGCACTAGGTAATCCAGTTTCTGGCTCGGTGATGATCTCGACTGGTACCGAAGGTGTCTTTTGACTTGCGATTCCTGTTAGTGCCATTTTGAATATCTCCCTCTTATAGAACCTTTTGATCTAATGTTAATACAGGATCCACTGAATTGTCATCAAGCAGGCCCTGTATTTCAGTAACTATGCGTTTTAACTTGCCGAGGCTAACCTCAAATGGGTCGTCCTTCGTTCTGCCACTTGCGGTCATGTAGTCGTCCCACTCACGAAGGTCGATCCTGAAATTGACCGTGATCTGTGTTAGAGGCATCAAATCGCCTGATAAATCGAACATCAAATCTTTTCTCGATGTGACGCGCTTTCCGAACTCATTTAACCCTGGCACCAAAGTCCTCATCGTTGCGAAGAATGTCGGACGTCTGAACTGCTGGATCATTACTCCACTCAGTGTGTCAGAAACGAATTGCAGGGTTTCTCTCTTCAAGGATGCTGGCAAAATGATGTCGAGTTTACATTCCCCATCCACAAACCAACTGTCGAAATCTTTCGTGAATCCTAGGTTATAAAAGCGGATCGCTGGCAACTCACGAATGGAATAATCCGTTCGATCGTAAGGATCGATTCTCTCACCGAAGAGTTCGACGAATTGAGGCACCTGGAGCAACTGCAGCACAGTTTGCTTCACTAAGAACTCAGCTGGTTCATCCAAAAATAAATCAGGTGTGAGTAACTCAATTCTCTCAATGCTCATTCAGCACATCCGTTAAATAGTTCACTAGCGTTGATAAAACCTCTTGGCGATCTTCTTCAGTGTAATCCATGAAAGGTCTTTTATCGATTTTGATATTGTGCTGGCGAATTTTAATGCCTTTCCCAAAGCCGTTTTTAGTGCCTGGGTGTTTAACAATTCCGCCATTGTTTTGAATCGCCGCATATACGAGACTACTGCCGAGGGTGACGCGGGTACCTTCGATCTCAATAATCGTTCCCTTTGATCTTCCAGGAGTGATGCCGCTATTTGAAGGTCCAATTGAACGGCGGAGTTCTCCACTTTTGGAAAGGGTTTGTCCGCCTGTTTTTTCCGCCCTTTTCGACTTTTTCCACGCTTGCCGCCCATTGTAAGCCCCCTCCGCATCGAAGATCATCGCTCGCTGAGTTTGAAGCGTCGCAATGATCAGGTTCAACATCTCCGGCATTTTCTGCCGAACTCTCCGCTCCAGATCAGGCATCGACCATGTGATTTTCATAGGAAAACCTCGATGGTTACGAGCAATATAAGCAAATATAAGAAACACTCTTTATCTGCAGTTGTCATCGTCGAGCCCACCATTCCAAAAGGTTTGTGAAGGATCGTTGATCTGGCCAGTGGCGTAAGTTGGGCCCATGTCGCGCGATGAGTTTAAGACAGCGCCAGGGTATCCGTCGTCACCTTGTTTATTAGCCCAGTTGAGCTGCAGACCTTGCAGTGGTGGCCATTTATAACCGTGAGAATCTTCGCGCTCGCCTATCAAAGTATCGAGCATCTTTTCATAGCGCTTTTCCACACCCTTATAATACTCATCTCCAGCGACCGCACTCCCACGACCGAAGTCGGTTTCGAGAATACGCATGACGCTTTGAAGCTTCGCCACTGTCGCAATAATCATGCGGGTCGATGGGTTCGAAATCTTAAGGAACGGCTCATTAGAGATGCCCACGAAAGGCGTTTGGTAACGCTTGGATAAATGGAGCTCGACTTGCATTTCGGCTTCATTAATGAGCTGTGTGAAGAGTTTAGGACCGAGTTTATTGGGGTCGGTATCGTCATCGCCGAAGCGAACTTTGCCGATCAGTAGAGACTTCACTTCTGCCACATTTGCGTAAGCCATATCCACCCCTTAAACACGAAAGGCCCAGAATCAGAGATCCTGAGCCCTCGCGGTGATTGTGCATGAGAAGCTTTAAACTCTGACTGCGCGAGCTCTCTTGGGTGTTAGGTTTGTGCCTGTTTTCTCACCCTCGAAGTCATAAGGCATGTCCATTTTGATTTCCAGTGATTTTGCAATCGATTCTGGAACTTCGATGATTTCATCCTTCTTCCCGCTGATATTGTTCCCGCCAGGGATCGCTACCAACATAGGAACCAGGAGTTTCATCTTCACAAGCTTTTCCTTTTTGGGAGCGGCTTGAGGACTTACCAATTTCGTTTCGTCGAGAGGCTCATTAACCATATTTGTATTCATAGCCTAGAAGCTACTCTTAGCTTACTTTGGCTGTCAATATATCAAATGGTCGGTCGAGCTTCACGCCACCGTTGACGCCTGCCACGATATCGATGAAGCCGTTTTTAGGGCCTCCGCGAGTACCTGGGGCAGTGTTGTCCTCGATGACTAAGAACTTGCCGTAGCCTGGGTTATCAAACGTGCCTGAAGCGATGTTGATACCTTGAACATACTCACCCATTGCTTCGCCACCTGGGGTCGCAATTTCGAAGTAGATCAAGCCATCGCCAATCATGAACACGGCGTCAGAAACTACGAGCTGTGAACCTGAGAGGGACTCGGTTTGGTACCAACCGCTATAGATTTCAAGCGGAGGCAAACCAGGCAATAACATTTGAAGAACTTTGCCTAAATCATAAGCGCCGAAGTTCTCAGCCGAGAAGTAAGTCTTGATTAGAGACTGTACGTTCGCGTTATCCATGATCCAACGAGCTGTGTTGGGGTTCATGACGATCTTGGTTGGCTTATATTTGCGGAAAGTCGAGTATCCGCCTAGCAACCAATAACGTAAATCCTGGATAGGGTTTGCGCTGTTGTTTGCGTTGATACCATCAAGCGACCAAAGGGCCGATGGAGTCACGCGGTTTTGACTTGGGATACCGTAGCTGAAAGTCTTGCCGAGGTAAGTGAAACCTCCGGTGAAGATTGCGTCCCAGCGTTGCTTTTCAATACGCGCCTCTAGACGACGATTTAAACGATCTACGTCGAGGTCGATGTATTGGCGAATGCCGCGCTTCGAATAATCGTTTTGACCAAGCTCTCTCAGATAGAGGAGTTTGTTTTCGTCGTAACGAATCGACTCACGGTAGGCAGGTGGTTCGAACTCTTGAACGCGGGTTCCGAACGATTGGATCGTTCTAGGATCTGCGCCGATCATGTGTTCGAGTGTCAATCCGCCAGAAGCTTCGATCACTTCAGTTCTGATACGACGAACTGGTAAAGCTACTGAGGGAATGTACTTCGCACCCAGATAAGTTTTCGGATCGTTTACGATCTCTTTGACGAGCTTTTGAAGTACCGATGTGTGCTCATCTTGAAAAAAGTCATTAGTTCCCATTTGTCATTCCCCCTTATTAGAATTTAACCAGTGAGAAACCAGTTGCATCAGTGATAACTTTTGCACCGAGGTTGCTCAATGCATTGGCATCGCTGCCGACCAGTGAATTTTGGTAAACGATACCGCCGAAGATTGCAGGAGCAAGTTCGCCACTCGCAGCTGAAGTCAGGGCTTGGTCGATCACGTCGATCATCAAAATACATGTTGCGGTATTTCGACCAGATCCAGAATCGGTTTGAAGGTAGTTTACGAATAAACCGTTAAGTGCGCCCGCGCTCGAATTGTATTGAGCGAGAACTTCACCAGCTTGGTAATCTTGCGAGACGTCGCGGTGAGGTGCTAAGCGCACAGGCAAAATGACTGCCAATTCTCTTTTGATCGCAAGAACTACTTTAAAGTCTTTGCGAAAAATCTGTCCGCTTGTGAAAGCATCAAAACCAGTTGTCCTTGACATGTTTCATTCCCCCTAAAATTATCCTACGAGATCGGCCATCAAACGCTGAGTCTCTTTAATAGTATTCTCAAGGTTTTCTTGCGTACTTGCAAGTGCCGCCATGTGTTTTTCTGATTCTTTTTCAGAAACTCCTGCACCATCGACTGACTCAGCAGCCATCTTTTTCATCTTTTCGATGTGCTCGCCCATTTTCTTCTTCGCGTCACCCTCAGCCATCATCGAATGAATGACTTCGAGTTCTGACATGTGAGCACCTGCGGCGTGAGCTTGGCGAACCTGTTCAGCGATCTTCTCATTTTGAGCATCTTCGTCTGACAGTTCCTTGCCCTTTTCCTTGGGTTCTTCTTTAGGAACTGAACTCATGCGAGCTCTGGTTTCCTTTTCGATGTCGCTCATGCGAACTTTTTGAGCAATGTCAGTCACACTCATTCCATGAACGGAACCTAGTGCACGAGGATCAATCACAGAGCTGCGTTTCTCAAACGTGCTTAAACGAGCTTCGGTGATTTTGTCATCCTCTTTTGCCCATGATTCGAGATCAATCTCTTTGTATTCAGCTGGTGAAATCTTCGCTTTCGCTCTGAGAGATGCGAGGCGATTAACAACGGAAATCTTTTTCTTAGCGAGTCTTGATTGCTCAAGTGCCTGCGCGAGCTTAGCGTTGGCTTCGTTCATTTTGGTTAAACGAGCCATTTTCTTAGCTTCTTCTTCAGGCTTATCAGCCAAGCGTTTTTCTTCCTTCTTATCTTCCTCAGCAGACATTTGCTTAATGTCTTCATCTTTCGCTTCAGCGAGGTGTTTTTCAGCATCTTCTTCAGACATCTTTTTTTCTTCCATAAGATGCTTTTTAGCTTTCGTATAATGGGCCATTTTCTCTTTAACTTCTTCATAGCTCATTTTCTCCTTGCCTTCTTCAGCGGATAAAGCCTTTTCAGCTTCAGCAGACAATCTTGCAAACTTTGTTAAAAACTCTTTGAATTTAGCCATGTTGGTCCCCTTTGTTTCTTCAGATAAACTGACACCTGTGATTGCTTTACACTCTTTGATCGTCTGCGCTAGGTCGCTTAGATAAGCACTCTTATCACCAGCAGCCTTAGCGTCTTGATAAACTTTTTTCGCATCTCGAACTGAAACAGCTAGCTCATCTGCCTCGATATGTTCGTCGTCGTAGCGTTCCATTTGAGCCCAGAGCTTTCGACAAGCATCGTAAACTTTATCGGCACTGAGACGATGACCATCAACATCGGCGTATCTACCGATGACGTATGTCTTGCCATCTTTCACATAACTCGTGACGCCTTTATAGAACTTGTCTGCTTCGACCATGAGCTGAAAGTTTTTCATTCTCTCTTTGTCGGCAGAGCAAACCTCGAAGGCATCTAGAACTTGTTTGATAACGCAATCTGAGAGCATGGCTCTGGTTGCGTGTTCTTTGATTCGGTTTTGATATTCACCGAGAGTCAGTTTCGTCATATCTTGGTTTCCTTTACTTAGCATACTCGCATTTGGAGCAGCTGGGAACGGGGTGACTGTCAGTTCGTTGAGTTTTCCTTCGGTGAAGTCAGCTCCAATAGATAAATGGATCCAACGTCCATCCTTAACTTTAGCCACATTCTCAGCGCCCATGATGGTAGCTCTGCCAAAGAGTCCCATAACTTGAGCGCCTTCGATTTCAACAGGTCTGACTTCTAATCTGCCTGTGACGCGACCAATCGTATGAGTTGCTTTCGTTTCATGGTCGAGCTGAACAGGTGCGCAAAATTTAAGTGGAGCTGGGCCGCCAGCCGCCATCGATGCCTTATCTAAAATCGCATTATAGTTGTCCGCGATGAGCTGAAGGTTCTCAACTTTGACTTCAACGGGGCCATCCATGGACTGGAAAGTTCCTGTGTAGCAAATGAGCGCATCCTTCTCGATGGATTCGACGGACTCATTCATTGAGACTTCTGAAAGAGATCCGGTATTTAATCTAACGATCATAATTAATCCAAAGTCCTTCTGATATTTTGTAACTCTTTAATGGTTTGAGAGACACTCTGGAGGTAATCTTTAGCTTCTGAATCAGACAAATCTTCTGAGTAAGTGGCGAGTTGTTCTAATTTACTAGAAATCATCTCGCATAAACTAGCTGCCGCCTGGCATTTTCTTGAGAGCTCATTTTGAGCGCCAAGTTTCTTACCAGCCATTCTGATGTCTTTACTGATTTCTGCCGATGATCTACTCATAATTCCATCCTATCAGCGTCGCCACTCTTTTGGCAATGGCACTAGGCCAATTGGTTGCCTTGAAAGGTCTTTTAGCAGTTTCATATGGGCAGGATTGTACTTGGAAAGAGGTACGATCTCGCTTCTGCAGTTCCAATGACAATTATGTACGAGATAACCGCCGCAATAGTAAGTGTTGTCTTCAGCGACTTCTAGGTTATAGACTTTTTGTTTTTTAAGTATGACAAACGGTGTAACCGACTGTGATCCGCTCTCGTCATCACCTGTAAGTTCTCTGGACGATTGTCGGTCTTGATCTCGTTGATGTGGTGAACGATCTCCTGAGTAGTTAATGATCTGCCTATCATCTTCTCCGCAACAACTATGTGCTCCAGAACGTATCCTTGGGAATTGGATCTCGGATGGTTTGGCATACTTATACCCATGTAACCATACTTCAGTCTTTTCCTTCCACCGTTCCAACTTGGATGACCAGGACCATTTTGATATTTTGCTAGATGCAAAGAGTTGCAGCGACTTGAGCAGAATTTTCGATCTCTCTTGCACCAAGGAACCCATCGCTGCTTTGAGCAATGAGCGCAGGTTAATAGAGCTTGCGCATAGACCCTTTTCTGACCTGAAGTGCTGTGCTTGAACAAAGCCAATGCCTCTTTCAAAGTAAGGGTGATTGGAGGTAGCCAAGGCTGATCCGATTTGAAATAGATCGACTGATCTCTTGTACGTAATGTGTACTTCTTCGACTTTTCTCCATCTTTGCTCATGAGTCCATACATAGTCCGCAGTTCCAATGCACGCAATCTCTTTCCATCCATCGAGCGTTAAAACGAGACTATTTCCAATGAAGCATGGCGGCGTGTTTATATCGAGAAGGCGCGTGCCTTTCAAGAATACTTTCCCATGCCTAGACCTGCACCAAGGGGTTGTCGCATGATCCCTGATGGCTAGAAAAAGGTATCCAACTATCGCATCGTTCGAGTCATAGAACTGGCGTCGGACTTGGTTATCGTAAGTCGTTGTCTCGGTGCGGATAATCGTTTGAACTCGCGCAACCGGAGCCTTCGTAACTTCTTTGACCTTCTCGGCTATTTCAGTTCTCTTGATGGTTCCGGCTTGGATCGCATCACGGTTGCCGATATAGAACTCTTGGAGCTTTGCCTTATATTCGGTCTTGATGCGGTTGAAGAGTTCGCGCTGTCTCTTCGTGATGGGAGCGGCTGACTTCTTCTTACGCCAGAGATCCCATGATCTCATGACCTCTTTCAAAGTCTTTGGAACCTTTGGTTTCGGAGCTTCGGCTAAGCGATGTTCGGGCTTTTTTTTTACATCTTCGAAAGCGTCAGCCATCGTCACAAACATGTGTTCGATGAGCAGTTCTTCGATGCGATCTAAATGGTCTTCAACCTTGAATGGCTTACCGTCTGAGAGTTCAGAAGCCACTTGATCTGCGATCTTATTGAAAACTTCATCGCTCTTAACGAGGAAATCGTTCTCGGTCTTTTGGATGTTCTTCGAGCGCTTTTCGAGCTGTGTCCATTCAGCCTCGCCAAGTGCTGCTCTGATATCCGAAAGCCTGTTAATCATTTCACGACTCTAGCAGAGCCCTTGGATAATGTTTAGGTTTTCGATGAACTGAACAGCATCAGGATCGAGCGGAGATCCAGTCTTATAAACATCAACCTGCCAGCTCGTTAGAGGATTATCCCCAGTAGGCTGGATCGTGAACGTATCAGCTGCGTAAAGATTGACGCGGATCAATCCTTGCGAATCGAGCAGGTCAATGTCACCGATATCAACTTCAGTTCCTGTGGCAGAAGCGAGCGCGACATTATCGAGAAGAACTGTTCCAGGAGCGGTCGGAGAAACTGTAGATGTAGGAATCTTAATCACATGAGATCCCAAAAGAACTCCGAAACCAGATGCCGGCATTCCTTCAGCAATGTCACTTGTATCGATATTTTGAACTAGCGCGCTACCTTGAGTGAGATCGCCGAACTTCTTCAGATAGAGCTTTTCAATAGTCGTTCCATCACCGCGCGGGATACAAGCTTCGATCTTGAACACATCGGATGTGAAGATGTATGGATCACCAAATGAATTGATTTGGAGTCGAACCCTGATTTTCTTCCTAGCGTTCGTGATGATGTTAATTGCCATCTTCTACCTCCTCCTCAACGGTTCCAGTAATTTCGTCTTCAGCTGTCACAATTGCACTCACATTGCTGTTAGCAAATTGTAACGCAGCGTCTTTAATATCTCCAGAGATGCTTGCGGCATTTCCTACGATGGTATTCAAGTTCACGATATCTTGCGCGAGTAGGACTTCGGTTTCAGCAATTCCTGTAGCTGAGTTCGTTACCTGTCCTGCTGCCACAGAGATTTCGGTAGCAATTGGGCTCAGAGCCGCCACGTCAGCTGCGAGAGCTACTTGCGATGCGTTGATGCCTGTCGCAGAGTTCGTGATGGATGTCGCGTCATTCGCAAGAGCTACTTGAGTTGCTGAGAGTCCGGTAGCAGAAGCTTTGATATTGAGTTCGTCAGCCGCCAATAGAACTTCAGTTGCCGCGATGTTGACGTGGTCTTGGTTCAGGTTCGTATGATCGCTTTGGAAATTATTATGATCCACTACGAAAGCCGCATGGTCTCCGGTAGCTGCCTGGTGATCGGAAACGAAGTTCGCATGGTCGTTAGAGAAGTTCGTATGGTCTCCTTGGAAAGAAGAATGATCTGATTGGAAATTTCCGTGATCAACCACAAAGGCCGCGTGATCTCCGGTAGCGGCTTGATGGTCGGAAATGAAATTCGCGTGGTCAGTTCCGAAATTCGAATGATCAACCACAAAAGCTGCGTGATCTCCGGTAGCAGCCGCGTGATCGCTTTGAAAATTGCTATGGTCACCTTGGAATGCTGAGTGGTCAGATTGAAAGTTCGAATGATCATTTTGGAAATTCACATGGTCGGCAGCGAAATTAGTATGGTCGTTAGCCAGCGCCACGGCTGTCGCAGCGATTCCAGTAGCAGAGACATTTAGAGATGCAGCATCGTTAGCTAAAGCGACGTTTGAAGCAGCGATTCCAGTTGCGGAGTTTGAGAGAGATGTCGCTTGAGTTGCGAGTAAAACTTCAGTTGCTTGGATGACTCCACCGATATTACCTGATCCGATAGCTGTCGATGTCAGAATGACCGTGTTTGAATCTGTGTAGTTTTGAGAGTCAACTGCTCTGATCCCGAATGTGTAAGTCAATCCATTGATGAAGTAAGTGACCTGATCTATGAGCCAACCGACTCTTAAAGAGGTCAACGATCCAGGGGCAATCGTTACTCGGTTCGCAGTTACGAAGAGAGCTGCTGCTGTGACAACACCCAAGGAAACGTACATCTCATATCTGACAGGAGTTTTCGTTGAAGTTGCGGCAGCCCAACCCATAAGGAAAGAACCGTCGCTTTGAGGTGTGACGCTCGTGATCCCTGCGAACGTAGGTGGGGTAGAATCAATTGTACAAGACGTTGGTGCGAGATGCGCAATTTGTCCTGCGAAGTATGCGTCTGCCATTCATTCCCCTTTAACTTTCGCTCACTGCCCAGCGTCTACGAACGCCGTCAGGTGAAGTCCAACCCAATCTCACTTCAGTTGTTAATGCGGTGTTCGGAATAGTTCCTAGAGCCGTCCATGATGTTCCGTTATTGGTCGTGTAACTGAAGAGTGAAGCGTTCGTCACTGTATCGAAGACGACAGCGTTGCCTGAGTCGTCAATACCTCTGAAGAAAAGTTTCGGTACTGATGATGCGTAAGCTGTTTGGAGTCTGAACGCGACGTAAAATGGGTTTGCGCCACTGCCACTCGTGTTGTCTGTAGATCCAACCCAGTTATCAGAGCTTTGAGTGAGGTCGGTATAAATAAAATATCCTTCAACGATTTGTGGAGGGTTCGTTACTTCGAGCGCCATGATCGTGAATAGGAATCTGAACTGAACTTGAGAAGCGTTCGCGAGCGCTGACATGTCGCCGTCTCTAGGAGCGGTTGTCCATGTGGCATCGAATCCAGCACCAGGGCCTGTCGAGAAGTTCGATGTTCTATATTGAACCGTTGGCTTAACTGCTCTCTTAGCTAACTCGAATGAGAATGCTGCTGATACACCTTGCGAGAAGTTCCCTGAAATGACTGGGCTGATGATCGAGGCATTGATCTGACCAGGGAATGACGAAGTAGCATTACCGACGGAAGATTCGTCTGATCCTAAGTCAATCGAAACGAACCCGCGTTGACCGACAGATGTATTCGTCATGATCGCAAACGATGTGCAGCATGTGAGGCACAAGTTCGTGATCGCACCGAAATCTACAGGTGTAACAGTTCCGCCGATTTCACCTTTGATATAAGAGTTCAGACCGAAGAACTTGGTATTAGCATCATTGTTGATGCCTTGTTTCACGATCACGTTTCCAGTACTTGTCATGATCACATATTTATCTAAGAATGCGGCGTATTGACCGAAAGCTCCTGTCGGAGTGAGGTCGGTACCGTTCGACATGTTTCCAGATGAAAGAGAAGCTAGTGATGCAGCTCCGTTCGTGATGTCTGAAACTTTCGCGTGATAAATCGTAGTTGTAGTTAAGAAGTGAAGACAAAGTGATCCAGAGTTAGAGCTCCATGATCCAGGAGTTCCTAGCTTCACGCAGTTTACAAGTAGAACTGTACCTGCGAGGGCTGGCAATGTTCCAGTGATGACGATAGTTCCGTTAGCTTGTGAATAACCCGCAGTCGGTGCTGTCGTAGGAACTGTCGCAACGAATTTGAAAATCTTAGGAGTAGCAGCTGCGCCGTTCAAGATGTAAACAAAGCCACCGACAGGATCTACGTCTCCACCATCAGCTACTAAAACAGTTTGAGCAGCTTGCGTTGTGGTGTCGCCGATCTGATAAACAACTTTCGTTTGTGATCCTGTGGTCGCTACTGGGTGAGTTTGGATAGAAACTTTTACGAAATCTGTTACGTTAACTCCGAAGTCAGCGTACCAGCCGCCTTGAATCGCTGTCGTGTTGGTCGTGAAGAAGTGAAAGTTCATCGAGCTAGGTGTCGTGTCGTCAACAGCAAAGCCTCTCAGAGTATAAGCGCCTGTGTTAGTGAAAGTGAATTTCAAGCTACCTTGCCAAACTTGTGTCGTAACTCCTGAAGTAGTCGTTTGAAGATAGTAAGCGACGGTCAGGACACCAGCAGCGAAACCTTGCGCTACGAAGATTCTGTTATTAGCCGTGCAGGTATGAAGACCTGCTGGAACGACACCAGTATCATCAAAAACATCTGCGAAGATGATTGGCTGAGGTCCGATACAGCTCTTAGCTCCGTTACCGTCAGTGATCGTTCGTTGACCAGTATTACCCTGCAACGTGGTTTTCGTTTGATCGTAACTCGTGACTAGCGCGGTTTGTAGGCCAAGTACTTTAACTTTCATGATTTATTGTCCTTCAATTTTAACCATACATCGTGCGGTGTGTCCATTCCACTCATCACGTCAATATAGTCCATTCCGATTTTATTTATCACATCATAGATTTGATCACAGAAATAAGTGCCTGGCTGAGCCCATTTGTTTTTCGCAGGGATCGCAATCTTAAATCTCGTGAAAAGCCATTTTCTCCATCCCAAGTATAATGCGCCCAAGTAGTTGTAACCCTTGCCGTCGAACTCATTCACGATAATGTCCCAGACGTTATCTTCTCCGCCTGGAGTCATAGGCCAATCGATGCAGTGAACTACTTGATGAGTTTTCATTTCCGTTTGGTAAAAACATGGGTGAGTTCCGAGAAGGTTCGATTCGAACATAAGACCAGAAAGCCCGCTTTCAAATAGGAAAGCCATGTGTGAGCAGTCTTCACGCGTAGCCCACATGATGAGCTTACTGATTGGGCTCGATGATTTCATGAATAGAATTTTCATCATCCAACTCCTGGAACGAAAACTTCTGTTATGGCCGGTGGGGTTGTCAGGATGGTTGTCATTCTCTGAGAAGTGATGATCCCAAGGCTCGCGAGGTACCCAACGAAGCTTTGAGTAGTAACTAGACTCAGGTCGATATAAGTCGCTGAAAGGTTATTATCAATAGCGGCTTGAATGAGAAAGTTTGTCTGCGCTGCGGTGTAAATGGCGATAAGTTCTGAGTTCGTAAATCTTAGTCTGAAGGCCAACTTTGTGAGACGCATGCTTGGGCAAATAATGTTAACGCCGTCAAAAGCCCATCCGATTTGAGGTTGTGGAGACATGTTTGTAATGTTAATGACTGCGTCGAAAATCGCGCCCATAGCTTGGACTTGATTTTCTTGAAGAGTTACAATCGCTCCTACTGCGCCGTTTTGGATGAGAGCACAAAGCATTTAAACAGATTTCTCCCTTTATTTTATCTTCGTTCCTCGACAATTAAATTGCAATCCACTTGCCTATTTAACTTTTGTCTGACGTTTGATTGCCTCGTCCTTGAGGCTCATCGCCTCCTTGCGAATCTGGATCATCGGAGTTTGTAGCTTCTGTGCCTTCTTGACCTGGAACTACTTCTCTTGGAATAGGCTCTGATCTCTCTTGGAATCCGAGCGTTTCTCTGACCTTATTCAGATCGTTGAGATCGTTCATGTCAATGGCGCCCATGTTGACGGCCTTCTCGTAGGAGCTGAGAATTTTATCTCGCTCGTCGTTCGTGAAGTCACGCTTAGCGAAATCTCCGAAACCATCCTTCTTCCAAACTGATTCTGGAAAGTTGTACTGGATCATGCGCTTGATAAGTTGCGTGATAAGAGTTTGTTTCAACCCTTCAAGCATACCGTCCACGATCTTCTCAAAGGTGTTTGCGTGTTCTTGTCCCAAGGCATAGGAACCTGAACCGTCACCAGCGTTGAAGATGAGCGAAGGGATAAGAAGCGCTCTCATAATGGAGCGATTGCATAGTTCGATCGAAGCGATGAATACGTCAGCATTAGATTGCTGCTGCTGCATATCGATTGAGAAGTGTTCGTCCTTCTTACCTGGGAGAACAATCACTGAATCGTTATGGATGTTTCTGGTAGCTCTCAAGGCTGCTGCGTCAGCACGGATACCGATATCTTTACCGCGAGCATTTTGACCAGCGACCATTTTATCTTGATCTGCGACGGTGTGATTTGGATTCGCAAACACGACCATGAGAGGTGTGCCTTTACGGTCGAGAGCGATCGAGAGCATCTGCAGGAATGCATCTTTTAGAATGTAGTATTTGTACGCACGGCGTAGGAGCGAACGACCGTATGGGTTTCCGAACTTACCTTGAGCGTCGAAGGAGTAGTGGATACATTTAGCAGTCGGTATCCTAATGCTGAGATATTGAAAAGTATTAGCAATGCGGATAGGGAAAGGAAAATCTCCCAAACGCGCATACGGGTCTTGTCGACCAGGCTGAGTGAATGCTGTACCAGCGAATCCCGAGCCAAATAAACCGCCGCCGCCAAGCAAAGCAGGATTAAGATTGCGTTGATACTGTAAAATGCCATCACTTGTTAATTCTCCAGTTCTCTCTACTTCGAATAACATGGTCGATGGCGGGAGTGTAACAAGTTTTTCAGGAATGAAGCCTAGATCATGATTTTGCCAAACGATCTCTTGAACAGCGAAGCCTGCCCATGATGCTGAGAGGAGTTCTTTAACGGTGTTATAAAACCCGCCTTGGACTTGGTTCAGAGCATTATTCACCCATTGTGTGATTTCATCGTTCTCGTGTTGATAGGTGCCAAGACGTGAAGCCAGGATCGTCGTCAGAAAATCGACTCCTGATCCGATCGTTTCATCGGTATCGATCATGCGCTTATAAGTCTCAACGCTAACCGTCGATGGGTTTTGAATGAATTTATAAAACAGGTTGAAGAGGGCTGGAGTCGGAGTACCGCGAGTTTCCTCTAAGTCTTTGAGATTCTTGATCTCAGCCTTGCGAGCGTAGAGCATTTCATCGAGCTTTGGATCGAAAGGTTCAATATTATCCGGCATTACCATAATTTAATCCTACACCTATTTTTGATAAATACGAATGGGCCCGCTCCACAGTTCCACCAGTTTGTCCGATTGTCACAGGTTTAAATCGTTTCCATATAGCATAACCCGCTCCGTCAGTTGCGTGAGTTCTATTTTTATCCCCTGTGTCGTCGAGCTTACCATTACGTTTTATGCTGTCATTCACTTGTTTCCATCCGACGACGCGAATATCACCGTCGAAGTATGGGCATTTGTCTGGGTCGTAAGTCTGACTAACTTCACCCAGAGAGTTACAAAACATTCGATTCATATTCTCGACCCTATCCTTGACCCTTGGATTTGATTGATCAAAATCCAGGCCGAAGCCAGCGCCGTACTCGCTGAAAATCTGCGCCATTTGAACGGTGTCGGTCTCACCATGGTTTGAGGTTGAGCCCTTCGTTCCCGAAGCATCGCCGTAGCACTGATAGAAAAAGTCAGGGTATCGGTTGATGAGCGTGATGGTCATGTTTTCTGTGGAGGATTGATTCTCAACGATCTCACCAAACCAATGAATTCCTCTACGTCCGTCAGGCATGGTGCCCTCTTGTCCGACCATCCAGATACAAGGCGCAGGGCTGAAGTTGAAATCGCATCCAACGATGAGCGGGTAACCTGGGTCTGGGTGCTTCGCTCCCCACGGTGCGACATGAGACTGATTCTTCTTTGACGCAGCATAGTATGCGCGCCCCGACATAACATTCACATGCTGGGCGTCCAGCTCCTGAGCAGCCATCATTTCAGAATATGACGCTCTGAGTAGTGTATAGAACTCCTCGGTTATGATGCCGTGCTTCACAGATTCGATTGTGGGGACGTGGAGACTGCCATAGGTTTTTCCAAGGTTCATCTTGACGAAGCGTTGGTAAACCCAGTCCTCCGCATTACTCGTCGTCGTCACTAAGCCTCTACGGTATTCCGATTCCCTCATCCTGGATAAAATCACGTCGTGCGTGTTTAAAGGGGTGTCCCTTGATTCATCAACCCAATACCAGCTGAACTCTACCCCCCTAAGTGGATTTGCCTTCTGGAGCACTCTAACGAAGGCGTGAGAGACTTTACCGTTTCTAGGGTTTTTAACTGTCAGGATGTTTTTATAAGATTTGAACTGCCTGTTATTGCCACCCCATTCTTCTGGGGGGATACGGTCGACCACATAGTCCCATCCGTATTGATCGAGCCAGTAGAATAGTTCCCTGAGCGTTGCGTGGGATAACTGGTCATAACTGTTCGCACCGATGAAGCCTGTGAGTTCTGGATACTTCTCAAAGTGCATTATAGCGAAGTGTGAGCCTGTGAACGTCTTGCCAGTAGCGATTCCACAGATCATAGCGAAATGCTCATAGGGGTTGAAGAGAGCTACGGATTGCCAGGGTGCTAGGTCAATCTTGGGCATCTGGATCCTCGTGAGGGACTTCATTAGGACCAGGTTCGAGCTCTATTTCTGGTTTACGGTCAACCCATTGGGTCATCATATTCTCGAACTCTTTACCTGTGAAGTCTTGGCCACCCTTGATCGTGATCGTCCAGTCGTTTTGATTTTCTGTAGAAGTGTCACTATCCTCGATCGTTTTTTGAACGCCTTGCTGGGCTGCGCTGATCGACCATTTATCAATCATGAGAAGCTTCATCTTTGTTTCGACGACTTGCTTCATAGCACCGGCCAATTGATTGAGACTCGCTGGCCAAACTTTATCAAAGTTATTACGGTTTCCGTTTTTCTTATCAGATTGAATGCCTTCGACAATTGAGTTCATTTTCTCGTTGATGAGCTTCATCATCATGTCGGCAGATTCTGGGTATTCTTTCAGGGTTTTAACGATTTGCCCTTGCCATTCAGCCGAGAGGTTGAAGAGTGACTCGGACATGGTTTCCGCTGTCTCGAGTAAAAGCTTATTTTTCTTTTCCTTGACCCAACCCTTGAAAGGGAACTCGGATCTTGACCTGACTGGATCGATGTTTATGGATTTCGCAAAAGGAGTCCATTCGAGATGCTTCGAGAGCATATAGAGCTCACGCATTTTATCTTTATCGATGTTTCCGTGCCTCGCGTCTGGCAGGACTGGGACAGGCGAAACTCTGCGGGTGTTCGTTACTTCGATGGGGTCTGAGTTCGTTTTGCCGTACTTACGTTTTTGACCCTCTTCGTTATTCTTGTTCTCGTCGCTCATGGTCGACTCCAGGGACGTAATCCCTTACCAGAGCTAATACGCAGTTCCTGACGAACCTGGAAAGTGAAGTGCCATTAGCTTCGCAAATCTTCTCGGCAGCTTCTTTGATCTCCTTATCGATTCGGTAGGAACCTTGGATCATCGCTTCGCGGTCGGCATCGAAGAGACTTTCGTTTAACGCGTCGTGTACAGTACTGAGTTTTGGATCTATCATGGTGTAGAGTCTGACGATGCGTCTTACGTTTGTCAAGCCTCGCTGAGCTGATAAGTGACGCCTTCTTTGTCGGAATGCACTTTTTTAAGAACAACCGTGAAAAAGTTCTCGTCCGGTATTCCTGTAGCTTTCATGAAAACGTCTAGCGCAACCTTGGACTTATTGTCAACGTCAACTCTAGTGATGGTGTTGTTTTTATTGAAAAACTTTCCATGAAAGAACATGTCGATTCTGTATTGCTTCGAGGTATCGAATTTACGTCCGGAGAGATGGAACTTGAGCTGCATGAAAATGCTCTGCTCGATATCTTTTTGGGCATTGTCTTTGTAAAAACCATGACGGCCTTTTTTCAGATAGTGGTTCACCGAAGGCATTTTTCCAGAGATGAAGCAGGCGAAGAGGACTGTCTTTTCGTCTAAGTGATCTGGAACCATTTACTCAGTATCTCTGCCCTTTTCTTGTTCGTCACCTTTAAAGTTAACTCGCGTTGGATGTGCTCTAAACTCATTTTATTTAAGGTTTGTTTAAGCTGTCCACTCGTACCCATGAGCTTCAGTAATCCGTTCTTGAAATCGGCTTGGTTGTTATAGGTCGTGACGCCTGGTTTTCTCCACTCTGGGGCGTCGGGGGCGAGTACTACGGCACCAGCATGGGTTGCTTCGATCCAAGCTATGTTCGATTTGCATAAGTTGAATGGCGAGAAGTGCAGAGGAACGATGCAAATATCTGGCTGACAACCTTTCAAATAATCGTTGTATTGAATCGGGTCGAGTGCTTTTTGCCATATGCATCTCCCTTTCGGCATTCTCTCGATCAACATCCATGGCGGCATTCCGACGAAGAGCCAAGTCCAGTCTGGGTGCTGATTTGAAATCTCAATAATCTCTTCGGCGTAAGTGAGCACATCTCGGACGTGTGTTTCGCTCCCTCGCCAAACAATGAGCTTAGGTCTTTTTTCATGGCGCTGTGCTGGAGTGAAAAGCGATTCATCGTAAGCGTTAGGTATCACGTGGAACTCTGGCAATGTAACTCCTGGGTTTTTCAAAACCTCGGCGTTGATCATTTCCTGTCTCAAGCATTCCTCTAGGTAAGGCGTACTCACACTCACCACATCCGCATGGACTAAACATTTAATGATGTTTTCCTTGATCGCTGGATCCCCGTAAATTCCCCAAGTTGGATTATCCATGGGCACATTCAAAAGATAGTCATCGTAATCGATCCAAAGGTTTTTCTTGTTCGATTTCACGATCTCGCAAATTTGAACGTGCTGAGTTGTGAATGGGCGTTGCATGAAAACACCTGATGAAATCTTCACCGCATCCCATGAAACCGAGTTAGGAAATGTGCATTCAAAATCTTTCATCTCATCCATCAAAGTCCCGAAAGGTCCAATGCCTCGGTAAAATGAAGTCGCGTCTTTTGGATTTGGACAAATAATTGTTAAGGGTTTCATGCCTTCTCCTTAAAGATAGGCGACCCGATGGGAGTCGAACCCACGTCCATTTGCGGCTTATAAGGCTCGCGCAATTGCTCTACCGCTGAGCTACGGGCCACCTTAAATTTTATCATTTCTTTTGTATCTTCTGATGACTCCGAGGTCATATCTTTTCATGATTTCGATCATTGTCGATCGATTCATTTTCAAGAATTTGGCAGCTTTTACACGGCTATAGTTGAACTGAGCCAAAGCCCATGCTACCAAGTTCCTTTCGAACTCGTGCTTCATTTTCATGAAACCGATGTTTTCCTTGAATTTTACCTCGTAAAAATTCTTTTCTTCTTCCATTAGAAAGTTGTAACAGAAGTTGTTTTTTTGTCTATACCTAACATTTTGTTAAGTTTTACAACTCATAGGTGATAAATCGATTTTACAATCTATAAGCGATAAAATCATGGGGCCGGAATTGAACCGTCAGCGGCTCCTCAAGGGTCATAAGTCCTTGCCGCACCCCATGAAGTATCCCTTTACGGGAACTTTTAATGCAACATTGGTTCTTCTAAATAGCAATCGCCTTCGCTCGGAACGTAGATATCATCATAAATTTGTTGAGCAAAACTGCAAATAAGTTCGTCAGTCGTGTTGTCGAAATGGTGAACTCCGCTCGCTGTCTTAACGAACGTGATCCTATTTCCATCTGGCAGTCTCAAATCTCTCAGGAACTTGCGCGCATCTTCAGGCTTACTGAAATTGAATTCGACCATTTTCTCAGGTGGTTTTTTACTCATTCTTTTTTACCATCGAAAGTTTTTACCCATGATGAAGAATCTTTTGGTAATGGATTGTTTATGATGTCCTGAACCAGTTTTCTGAGCTGGTTTAACTGAACAGCCCAAAACTCTCCACGCTTCAGCGCTCTCCAGAACGCTCTTTTTCTTGATCTTTTTGGCCTGACACCGAAACCGTACTTCTGCGCGCCATTTCCAGAGTCCTTATCAAGTTTAATCCCATCAGCTTTGGGAACCAAATCATCACTCATTTTTTCACTTCTTGTTCTTCAGAAAAATCAGTTAGGTGTTCCACTGGAACTCTAGCTTGATAACCGTTTTCTCTTTCTAAATTAGTTGTGATCCCAACATCTCCGAAGCGAGATGCCATGACAACTCTAACTCTTTTTGTTTTACCTTTTCTACCACCAGGACCGTTAGGTTCTTTATATGTTGCGAAAAGCTTAGGATTGCCCCATGCTTCTCTCCATCTAGTGAACTGCCAAGCTGCTGGAATTCTTTTATAAAGCAAGAATTTACGCAAGCATTTTGGCTGAGATTTATCACGAATATATTCTTCGCAATGTTTGAATGGAGGTTCTTCTAAATTCAAGAGAAATCTCCAACACATTCTCCGACCTGATAAACCACAAACTTAGCCTTGAGCTGTGTGTATTTCACAATTGCTTCGAGAAATTCCTGCATTTCAGAAGGCCCGAGAAGATCGTACTCTTCTATTGGCTTAGGTTCTTTGGTGTAAAATTTGATCATGACTCTCAAGCGATACACCTCCACTGCATATTTAGCGAAATCTTCTTCTTCTGCGAAACATCATTCTGCTTGATCAACTCCAGCAGCTCGGGCTTCATCTTGCGCCAAAATAACGAATATTTGCAAATAGGGCAAATTGAAACAGCTCTCGATGTTGTAATGAAGTTACAACCTGGCTTTTTATATTGATCGTTCTTGCACATTCCTACCAGGATCTTCATAGGACAACTCGGTGGATCATTATGATAGAAAGGAAAACGATCAATCCGATCATGATTGCTCTGCGTCTTTTAATTCTCTTACGGTATGCGTAGAACGCTTCGAAGCAAATCAAGCGCTCACCTGTTCCTCTTTAGCCCTGCGCAATATGACGCCGTTCTTGGATCTTATTTCGATCTTTTTTTCTTTATCTTCTGTGATCTGCTTCAGAGAAGTTCCTCGCTCGCAAAAGCAGAAGTTCTTTCTCATCAGCACAGCGTCTCGATATTCGCCTGTGTTACCGCAGCGACGGCAGAATTTGTCTTGCATTTAAAACTCCTTCTTCCAGAACTCTTCGAAGGTTTCAGCTAATTTTTCCTCGCTGATTCCCATTGCTTCGCCTTCATCTTTACCACTAACTTTTTGAATCCAAAACCATCTCTTAGGATTTTGTTTATCAGGTTCTTTTTCAGTAATTAGGAACTCGCCTATTAAAATTTGATCCATGTTACTTCTTGATACTCTTGATCAAATCAGAAAAAGATCCAATATTAAATTTTTCTGCTTTTTGTTTCATGTATTCCCAAGGCAAAATGAGAGTTCCACCTTTAGGTTCCTTGTAAAATATCCTTCGAAGGCTTCTATTTTGTGTCCAGCGCTGGCTCGACTTACGTGATTTTTTACTTACCACTTCACTCATGACAACACCTCAGCATCTTTTCCAGCTTCGCTAACAACTTCTGCAGGAATCTCTTCACTTTTTGCAAGTCTGTTTTTCCCTTCTAAATAAACCGCCGTGAGCGATGTTAAGAAAATCGACTTAGCCATCTCTTCGTTTGGCTTTCCGAATCTCGGAGAAACGATTTGCTGCCACTGCTGATCTCGGAACTTAACCAGCATGATTTTTTCTTCGTTCGTGATCGGTGGAATCTTTGGCGCTATTGGGTCTTTGACTGGATCGATATCGGTCATGCTTTTTGGCCTTTCATTATTTTATAAAATTGCTCGACTGTCATTTTCAATCTTTTATCTTCGCTACCCAGTGCTAACGCTACTCCGGTCACTATTCCAGCCAAAAAAGAATCGGGTTGAAGATTGTGTTCTGCCGCACCTTTGATGGAACCGATCACAAACTCGTAGGGGTCAATTCTCATATTCTCAAAATTAAGTTCGAGAGCACTCGCAGCTTCTTTCGGCGTAATGGTTGAAATGAAAAGTTCGCAATTATTTATGTTCATGGCTTTCACTTTTTCACACCGAGCGCGGCATTCACTTCTGCTGATTTACTCGTAGGGTCTTCATCTTCTTTGAACTCGAAGAAGTCTTGGCGCTTGGCTTGCTTATCCTTTAGAGCGTTATATAAGCCCTGAAGTTCCGCGATCTCTTCGCCAGTGATCAGATCGGCTTTATGGTTCAGGCGTTTTTCAATCATCTCCTGAGAGACACCTAAGTCTTTGAATGCGAGCAAGACCTTTCGAATCCTATCAGCTATCGGTGCGCCATCGCCTTTCGCGAGAGTGGACCTACATTGTTTTACTGCGTCTTCGACGATGTCTCCAGGGATGATTCCTAAAATACATGCGCGCATTCTGCGTGCGCCATTGTTTGCCACCAACTCATAAATATCTCTCGGGTCGGTGAGCTTCTTCGTAACTTTGTTTTTAAGTTGAATCTCATGAGCTACTTCGAAAACTTTCACCTGTCTCACGTTCGTTTGTAAATCGTAGCAATAGCTTTCGGCAACACTCACACCATTTCTACGCTCAAGTTCTCTGACTCCGAACTCAAGATTACCCCAGTTTTGCGCTAAAACTTCTGCGAGTCTGATTGATGGGCCAGTTACAGTTTGTCCGCCGCGAGGGTAAGAATACATGGCTTGCTGCGCGAGACTGATTCTCTTACAACTCTCCATGATCGCGGTATGTGCTGCGTTCGTATCGCGAGGAAACTTCTTAGCAATCACGAGAGCTGCCTGGACCTCTTGCACGGCACGGCTTTTTTCAATTTCAGCCATTGCGCTCACTGGTCTTTGAACAACTTCTAAGGCGTTTTCTTCTGGTGGTTTGATATCGAATTTTTTCTTAGCTTCGTTCGTAGCGTCGTACTGATCGCCATCATATAAATCACTTGGTCCGCTCATATCGTTTTCTCCCATTGGTAATCTGAAATATTTAAATCCATTAACCGCTCCCATCGCCCTGGCCAGTTACCTGTTAAAGCGCACTCGTTCAATTTATCCAGACACATGTCGAGCTGGTGTTGACCAAGTTCCATTTGCGCGTCAGTCACGGTATGGCAACTGACTTCGTAAAACGGTGGGGTTTTTTCGACGGCTACGAAGATAAAAGCCTTAGGGGGTTTACCTTCTATTGCTTCGTAGCCTCTACTATAAAAAGCCGCCTGAATGAGATAACCCAATTCTTCAGCTTGCCTTTTGAAATCGTAAGGATCAGCACTTCTAGCGGTCTTGAGATCAACCAAGATTCCTTCGTGCCTTCTGAAATCTGGCTTGCACTTCATTTGAAGACCAGTTCTGGGATCTGTGAAATATCCTGCGCACTCAGGAATGCCGTCACTGAACAAAACTTTTGCGGTGGGGTGTTCTTGAATGCTTTTAATCATCCCGAGCAAAGCCTCTGCTTCTGCGTCACTGAGAACGATTGAATCTTCTTTGATCGACATTTCGAATTTTGCGTATTCGTTTTTTCCGACGGTTGTTCTGCGGTCAACCTTTGGAGCGACCTTGATATTATCTCGAAGATGCGGGTGAAAAAGAATGTCGTGAACCTTTGTTCCGAACTCCATGGCTTCAGTAACTTCGATTCCAAAATCTTTGTAATGCTTATAATGTCGTGGGCTCTGGGTGAACATGATCTTCATGCCACTTGATCCGATGCGCTGGTAATCAGCATGGTAGGCGAGGTCTGTGAGTTCAGGCACCCATTTGTTTTCTGTCATACCGCCCCCACTTCTGTTCGTTCGAGGACCGGAGTCTTACTGACCTCCGGCCCCCTACTGGATCGTCTTTGCTAATTGTGAGATTGAGCATGACACTGACATCACCAAAACTATTCTCATACACATTCTCACAACGAGAATTTCTTATGCACGAGCGATTTAAATTTGAAAAGAAGAAAAGTCAAAAAAAAATCATTTTCTTTTTTAGCGAAAAAGATATTGAACCCGTTTGCGTAACGGTGCGTCTTTGCCAAGCGCAGGCGTCAGAGATTTAATCCCCGAACCTTCTCGCTTCAGCCTCAACTCGCTTACGGCCGTATAGCTCCCAGTACTGCTCCTGAAGGGCTTTAATTTTTTCCTCACCAAAGACTGCTTTCAACTTTTCCATCGCCTGGTGATCCCCTCTGAGCGCTACTGAGTGAACATATTCGACCAGCGAAATGCTGGATGCGCGATAGTCACTCACAAGGCCATTATCGCATAGCGTCTATGGGTGTCAAGAACTTGGTTTGTCTGACGCGTCAGGGTTTTTAACTAAGGGATGTGAAGGCGAAACCATTGCTTCCCCTGGGCCGATTCCGCTGAGCTTATATTCTTCGGCGTATTGTTTTCTGAGTCCATCAATGATCGAAAGCAGATGCTGCCCATCGCTGAGCGATAGCGTCTTGATGATTCCTTTACCGATGTTTTTTCTGATCAGGAGTTCTCTAGGAGTCATGGCTTATATTCTATCACACCATCGAGCCAGTTTGCTCGAATCCATTTTGGGGCAGGTTCCATTTCATGAGGCAGAAACATTACCCCGCCTTCTTTTTGACTGCTTTGATCCATGCAAATGTAAGCGAATATTTTTTGTTTTAATCTTGGCTCAGTCCAAAGTACCCAATGTTCGGAATCAGCATCTACGAGCATCTCTTGTCCAGAAGTTCTTATAAGTGCCTTTTTTTCTCCGACAAATAAAATTAAATCTGGAAATTCGGCAGTTATGCATATGGCTCTGAATGGGAATTTTTGACCTTCTGCTAATTTTCTAAGTCTCATTTCAATTCCTTCGCGCTTAAAAACCTAATCGACCAATGGCCTATTTTCAAACTCTTTCTCAAGCCCATGCGTTCCGAGAACAGCGGCTTGTGAATTTTCCTATTCACGCAAGATAATCCATATCCAAAAAAACGGAAGAACAATCCGCCGTAATATTTATGGAAACAGAACCATCTTTTTTTCACCATCATGAAGTAGCCCCTGCCAAATTCGCTCATCGCTTCACCGATGTAGAAACTCTGTTTTGAATCGTGACCTTGCCAGAGAGAACGCTTTGCTGAGTTGAGCCTTCGCAGGTTGTAAAGTAAACCGGAGATTCGCCATCAGCTTTATAGGCATAAAGCTTGCAACCTTCTGGTGTAGAGGTGACGAAGATCGTTCTCGGAGGGTCGGCTATTCGAATAGCAGAAGTAATGATCACGCATAAAAGTGCAGAGAATGCGATTATAGGAAATATAAATAAAGACTTTTCTTCCCAAATCACTTGGCCTCCCAGAACTTTCCTTTTTCACCACACATGTCATTATATTTTCTGGCGATTGAGCTGTACTGCAATTCATCTTGATGGAGGTGGCCCTCCGAAAGGTAATTCGCATCGGCGTTTTTTTCCATGGCTATCAAAGAACATTTCGCAAATCTGTAAGGCCTAAAAGGCGATATAATTACATCAAAAAATTCTCTCCTAACGTGCTTACAATCCTTGCAAAACTTTGGCTCTGGTTTCGGTTCAGGCATATGGTTTTTCATATCGAACCCCTGAATATTATTTTCTTTAAAACCTTTTTCCTGATCTTCTCTGTCCGGTCGTATTTTTTAACTCTGACTCCATAGAGCTTTGCGAAGTTCAGAATCATTTTTCTAAAGTGTTTTGGATGATTCATTGCTCGGTCTCCAATGTCGGTGGAACTTCGATTCTTTTAATAACGAACTCTGATAATTTTTTCACATCTTCGTGAGTTGCGAAATCTGTGAGCGAAAATTTATAATCGAGTTTGCCAGATTTTTGAAGCCTGATCGTTGCTTCGACGAGTTCTCTGGTTTGCGCGATGAAAGTTCCTTTTTGATCTTCTTGCGTAGTTTGGCAAATATTCACCCATCCACCCATGCGCTCGACGACTGACCATCCGAGATCACCGAGTTCTATTTTAACTTTATCGGCATTCGTATAGCCATACCGAGCGATGAAGCTCCATATTTTATTTGCGACAGCTCTCGCTACGTCTAGCTCAGAAATATCTTTCGGTGCTACTGCCTGAACAATCACACCTGGAACTGGGAACTGATTTGTTTTATTGCTGGAAAGATAATTCATCAAGTAATCGTTTGTTTTTTGGAATGGGAGTTCTCCCAAAGCTTCGACCATCATGAAAACTGCGTCTTGAGAAAAGTTGCGGCCATAAATTTCTGCTAAAACTTTTAGCCGTTTCGCAATTTTAATTTTTTCATCTGTGGTCATCATGCCGGTTCTCCCTGCTTAATTTTCTGGATCGCCGAATCGAAGGCGTCATCGCGAGCCATTCGTTGGTCGATCTGGTTGAGCTGTGTTTGTGTTACTGAAACTCCGAGCTGCTCAAAATGGGCTACCGAGTTCAGGTGCAACTTCATCGTTGCGAAGTCATGACGCTTATCGATAAAACGCTTGTCGTTCATTTTCAAATAAGCGGCAATGAGTTTTTTTGCTTTTTCCAGACCGAAATCTTTCAGAAGGGTTTTGGCTAGGCCTGCCGACTTTCCATCGATGGGTGGGTTAAATTTGTATTTGGATTTGTATTCTTCACAGTAAAACGCGATCAACAAATTCGGTGTTGGGACGGCGTCAGCCGGAGCTGGCGAAGCCAAATTTTCTTCGTTTCGCATTCTTTCTTTTTGAGTAGGAGCTGGAGTTTGAGTAGGAGTAGGAGGAAGAGAAAGAGTAGGAGAAAGAGTAAGAGCGCTGGATGACCCTGGGTCAGCCTGGTCGAACGCTGGCTTCACGCTGGGTATTTTTTTGTTAAATTGGCCATTTTTATCCCTTTTTGCAGACGCAGCGCGTGACTTTCCGCCGTTTTTAGAACCCGCTTGTTTTGCGAAAAGCCAGCTGAAAGCTTTTTCAGAACCGACGGCAAAAACACCAGCGTCACTAACCTCAGCCAGGCCAACCTGGATGGTCAGTTCCAGACCTGCTTTTTTGATCCTGTCGTGGGGTATGCATTGCTTGTTAGGAACCCAGTACTCCTGGGCAATCGTCCAGAGTTCAATGACCATGCCTTTAGCGGTGTGGCGGTTGCCAGTTTTGACGATCAGTTCATGAAAACGATCATCTCTAAAAATTGAATCTTCGATATTTATCCGTGCCATTGAAGTCCTTCTCGGGGTTTTTAGCCCCATCTCACCTTAGCCAGTTACCCCACTTGACAAAGCTGGAACCTTCATCGGTTCAATTCGCCCCCATATGCGGTAATTTATTCTTGTCCCATTAAATCTTATTTGAAAACTTTTTTCTTAAGCCGCGACACATCCAGCGCGACGAGTCTTTTTCTTTTTCGTTGCCAAACTCTCTTCACGTAGTTAGCTTCGACACATGAACCCATTAGAAAAAAAATTCGAAATTATTTTCCTGAACCCCGCGTCGTTGAAAGAATATTCTCAGAACGCGAAAATCCATTCCCAAGAACAGATCCAAGAGATCGCTCGTCAGATTGCCGCATTTGGTTTTGACCAGCCGATCGTAGTCGATAAAGACCAAACCATCATTAAAGGCCACGGACGCACCAAGGCCGCATTACAGCTCGGTATGGCGCAGGTGCCAGTCATCATCCAAGACCTTTCAGAGTACGAAGCCATGGCAGCGCGTCTAGGAGATAACAAAGTTGCTGAAGCTCCATGGGATCCAGAAAAATTAAAATTTGAATTGGGCACTTTGCAACGCGTCGGTTTCGATACGAAGCTCACAGGTATCGGTGACTCAATGCTTGGCGGCATCACGAACCCTGAAACATCGGAAACAATGTTCGGTGAAAAGGCTCACGAATCGGTCGCGGAGCGTAAAGAAGATTACGATCAAAGCGACGTGAGGCAGATTATTTTGGTAACTGATCCCGAAGGTTTCAACGAAATCATGGGGAGCTTTTCAAAGCTTCAAGAAGAATTTCAAGTTGAAACCAATATCGAAGTGATCGAAAAATTAGTGGAGTATTATGAAACGCATCGAGATTCTAAGCGTTACTGATCGAGCAGAGCTCTATCGAACATGTCCAAAAGAAGAAGATTCGGAGCACCTGATCTCAGATTCATGTGAGTTATTTTATGACGGAAAAAAATGGGCAACCTTTATTTCACAATTCTCAATGGAACCCCTCAGAAATGTGATCAGATCAATCGATGATATCGGGGTTTCGCGCAGACAAACTGGAGTGCCATCCTTTAGTCGTACCTTCGGATTTATGCCCCGAGCCCCTGTTCAACAGCGAGACTACTGCTACGCATCGACATTGCAGAGAGACTATCCCAAGCAGGCAGATGTGCTATTCCACTACGCCAAAGTCTTCTCAAACCTCTTGGGTGAGCACTATCCTGAAAAAGCTGCGCTCTCTAATCAGGCGCTAGGAACCGTAAAACCTGAATGGACTTTGCCAGGTTCCCTATTCACTTCTGGCATCATCAACCAAGATAACCCGCTTCAGTATCATTACGACGCAGGGAATTTCGAAGGCACTTATTCCGTCATGGCTGTTTTCAAAGAACAGGTCACGGGCGGTCATCTAGTCCTACCGGAATATAATGTCAAGCTCGCCTGCCAAGATAGTTCGATTTTGATTTTCGATGGTCAAAGTGAACTCCATGGCGTTAGCCCGATTCGCAAGATGAGTCCTGAAGCCTACAGATTTTCAATCGTTTATTACTCACTTGAGCAGCTTTGCAAGTGTGGAACACGTAAAGAAGAGATCAGGAGAGCTCAGATTTCCAGAACCAAAACTGAAATGAAACGTGCAGGGATCACAAAATGAAACTAAGATTAATAGAAGTTAAGGGCCTCAAGTTCAATATTCGACCAGGGAGTAGCGATGAAAAAGCGATCCGCGAAGTTGTCGAAAAAAATGCTTACGAGAAAAAGTATTTCAAAATTGAACCTGGAGAGCAATGGCTTGATCTCGGCGGAAACATCGGCGCCTTCGCAGTTCTTGCATCCTCGAAAGGTGCTAAGGTTACGACATTCGAACCGGATCCGACGAACGTCAAACTCATCAAAGAAAATCTTGCTCTCAATACCTTGGAAGCGATTGTAAAAAACCGCGCAGTTGTTCATGACGATACCAAAGCCGCGACCATGAACCTCTGGCCCGACGGTCAAAGCTGGAGGAACTCTTTAGTGCGAAACAAGCGAGGAACTAGCCAAATGACGGTTTTTTGCGAGAATGCCTTCTCTTTAATGAATCCGAATACTTGCGTAAAAATGGACATCGAGGGCTCGGAGATCCCTATCTTAGAGGCCTGGCCATCTACGTTAAAAGTGAAGAAGCTCGTTTTTGAATACTCTTTTGACGTCGATCCAAGCTGCGCTCGGCTACGCGCCATCTTAACCAAGCTTAAGACCATCTTTCCCACAGTTAAGTATAGCTCCCAGATCGACCGGATCGAAGAGTGGAAATTCTTTCCGCCAGCCACCATGATTCATTGCTATTAAAACGAGCACTTAGCTTATGTTTTTAAGCTTGCTTTTAAACATGCTTTCATGCATACTAATTGTATGAAGCACCTAATCGAACCAAAAATCTGTAGCTGTGGAATCGAGCATAAATTCATTCCTGAGAATGCAAGATGGGGAGCTGACTATAAGCTCTGGTTTTGGGAATGTGACTGCAAGTCCAATCTGACCGTAACGACAGCGATGATCGACGATGAAGTTTGTGATTGCAAAGATTGCGCTCAATCAGAGAATCCATGCCATCAAGATTGTGATGACGAGAAGTGCAGAGGCTGCGTTGAAAACATGAACGATGCTCTCGATAAGGGGTTCATCATCGATAGAGCTATGGGGAGGAGATGAATATGAAGCACACAAAAGGGCCTTGGGTTGCGGATGGAAATGGCTTTAAAAAGTCTTGGGACGTCGGTGGGGAATACTCAGTTTGCGAAGTCTTCACTAGCAGAGCTGATGCTGATTTGATTTCAGCAGCCCCCGAGCTTTTAGAGATCGCAAAACTTTGTGTTGCCGAATGGGAAAAACCAGTCGATGGTATCCAAAAAGGTGAGCTGATCGCCAGGCTCTCGAACTATGCAGATCGAGCCAGAGCAGTCATCAAGAAGGCTGAGGGTTTATGAAGAAAACATTACAAGAGTTCTCAACTCGCAAGCCCTACGAATGCACGGTTTGCGGAGATGAAAAAGAATTTCAAACGAACCATTATGGAGAAAGCTACCCATGGTGTTCGGTTTGCCAAAAGCAAACAGTTTGGAAATGTAACGCTGAAATGCCGGATGATTTCGAAGCTCCTGAGAACTGGAAAACAGTTAAAATCAGTGACATAGCTGGCATCTCAGAATTTATGAACAATGCGAGGTATAAAAAAAATGCTTAAAAATTACGAAGGTTTCGCAGATTACGCACTTCAACTGAACCACGAAAGAGAGAAGGAAAAACAAATGAACAGAATCAAACGCATGAGTAAGAAGGAACCAGATAAAGAGTTTAAAAAGCTACTCGTCCAAGCCAGGATCGATGGCGGATTGAAAATGAAAACTGAGCAGATCCTTGAAAAAATCGATTGCTCTTGGGTTGAATTTGTAGAAAACTCCTGTCTCGATCTGATTGATTCTTACATTGAAGAAGATCATTTCAGACAAGAAGAGGCGAAAAAATCAATTGAAAAAGCTGAGCGTCGAAGCAGAAGTCCGAAATCTACCTTGCTTAGTGTGCCGAAAAACGCCAAGTGATGCCGCTCATATTCAAACGAAGAAGACTGGCGGACCTGCGGAGCTTTGGAACCTAATGCCATTGTGCCGTCAACATCACAGGCAGCAACACGATATCGGAATCGTTAGTTTCTGTTTCAAGCATCCAGCGGTGAGATACGAACTTGAGTGGATCAAGGGGTGGATTTTAACAGAGGTCTGTGGGCAGATCAAACTGAGGAGAAGGTAGTGAACGTGGAAATATTAAACGAAGCCAGTAAAAAAATGTCAGAATATATCCATCAACAGGTTGAAGAGAGAGTCAATGAATGGATCAAATACGCCTGGGGAACTGACGCTAAAACCGAGATCAATAGGTTGCTGAGAGAAAAAGAAGAACTCAAAGCCGAGCTGGAGCGTATAAAGCATGTGAATGAAATCGAGTGTGAAACTGGCTGTCACATTTTTACTGGTGGCGAGATTAGACATCATGAAGACTGTTTTTTTTATCCTGACAGTTTGACTGCTATGAGTGACCGCCTCCGCTCCGAGAACCAAGTGCTGAGGGATGGGTTGACCATATATGCTAATGGATCTGGGTTGAAACTAAAGCCAGAGAAAGAGAATCTCTACAGAGAGGGTGTAAAGTATGGCGATCGTGATTGGTTAGCTAGAAGCATGAGTGATTGGGATTCAAAACTTATTTCAAAAGAAGCCCTCACCCGCGCTGACGAGATTCGGGAACGAGAGGGGAATGGCACCATAAATGCATTATCTCCTGATAGAGGTATTAAACATGAGTAAGAAGAAGAAACTGTCTAAGAAGTCTACAGATGCAAAAGAAAAAGTCGATTTCACTTACCATGAGTATCGGTGGATAATTGAAGGACTTCATTCTCTTTGTGCTTGTTTGGCTTCAGGTACTACCCTTAGTGAATCTGGTAAGAAAATAATAGACTATCATGCACCAGAGCGAAGACGTATTCATAAGTTAGTTAAAAAAATACAGAAGCATGAACTCAGATGACCCCAGCAGCTCGGATGAAGGAAGAGGATTTATGAGTGATAATATAGGTAAATTATTATTGAAAGCTGAAACACTTAAAGAAGATTTATGGAGCTATATGGATAGGCATAAGAAAAATCACAAAGGTGTTAGGGATGCAATGAACGAATTGCTTGATCTAATTGAAGAGATTGATGAGTTTGGTGGACTGGGTAAGCATGAGTAAACTGAACCTCCCGAATCTTAAGCGGCTGTGTGCGGGGGCTCACCCAGGCAAATGGGCAGTTATCAATCCAGCTTTGTATCAAGTCATTGCAGCGACAGTACCAGCTGAGCCTAATGTAGTTGAAGTAATTGCGCAGACTATTCATCATAAAAATAACGCCGATTACATCGCCGCAGCCAATCCCTCTACAGTCTCCCAGCTCATCGAGTGTGTGGAGATTATGCGTGAAGTAATGGTAGATGTAAGAAGTGAATTAACTACTGGCAATCCATCACACGAATGGATGATAGACCACATTTGTAAAGCCCTATCCGAAGTTGCGAAGAGAGTGGAGGATGTGTGAGTAAACAAAAAAATAAGAGCCTAAAATTAGGCGTACACGATTTGTATGTTCATAGAGTTCCAGACGATACTGGTAAAGGTGGTTATTTATTTTTTCATGATTCAGATGGAAATTATCTCGGTGATGCCGATGGTAAAGAATTGAAGAAATTGCTTAAACTTATTGAAGAGATATTAAAATGAACTCACCAGACAAACTGATTAACGATGGGGGTAGAGACATGAGGTATTGTAAATGTCCTCACCCATGCAATGTTTATAATAATGTTTGCGGAGCATGTCTTATGGTTGTTAGCCCATTAAACGTATTAGGTCATCTTACTGATGATATGCTCGAAGATGATTATTCAAGGGGATATAAGCTAGGTCGAGCAGTGGGCGTAGCTGAAGTGCTGAAGCTGCTTGAGAGCGTGGATGCGATAGGTGAGCCAGATATAGAATCTCCATCTGAATGGGCTGCATGGCTGCGCAAGGAGTTGGGGGAGAAGTCTACTTCGAAACTGAAACGATAAGATCACCACAAAAAGGTCTTACAAGAACGCTTGGTTTTTCTTCGAGCCTTTTCATTTCTCTGAATCCGATGTTTCTTAAGGTCTTGAAAAGCTCAGGTTCATCCCAAAGATATTGATGACCCCATTCGCGCATACCTTCGTTCACCATGTCACAAGTGTTCTCCGGTTTCCAAACCCCATCATAAGGTATTTTGTTCTCAGTATGCATTCGGCAAAGGAACGCAAGATCAGGCATCGAGATCAGCATTATAGCGCTTCTATCCATCACTCGGTAACACTCTCTGAAAAATGCAATAGCTTCACTCTTCGTTAAGTGCTCGACGAAATGTTCGGTGACAATGAACTCAACCGATTGAGATGGAATTGGAAAAGGTTTTCTTAAATCTTGACCATGCTCCAAATCCCAGTTTTGAAAACCTTCGATTTTATGTGGACCGCATCCTAAGTTAAGTTTCATTTTCTACTCCTCAACCATGTTCCAAATTCCATGTCCGTAGGAATATCCCGAACGTGACAAGTGCGCCATTTCCATTCCTTATAGAGAGGATTTTGTCTGTCGTAAAAATGAGGTTCCTCTTTGAAGTCCTTCATGAAGACTTGCTTAAGTCCGTGCTCAGCGAGTTTCGGGTAGAGACAAATTTCGAGAGAGCCGTAATATTTGTTGAACTCTTTCAGCCCCCCGATTTTCTTAAGCCATCCCTGCCGGAACATACAGATCGAATTCATACAGGCTTCTTTCGGTGTCGCAGTGTTCTGACCACCGATGACGTCTTCACTTAAAAGCTTTTTATCTTGGTAGAGTTCGCGGGTGACGTGCTGGTGCCAAAGGGAGATCCATCCTACCTTCGCGTCATTGACAAAAACTTGACACATAGCCATGTCCCAACCTTGATTTAACGGCCAGGAGTCACCATCGTATCCAATGACCCCAGCGTTCTCTGGGATATCGAGCCTAGACCACGCCCAGTTGAAGTTCCCATGTAGGCCGAGGTTTTCACCTGGGTCCATGAGATGAAGGCCGTAGCTGGCTGCTAGGGCCTCTAAACGACGACGTGTCTCAGGATAATTCACAGGCCAGTGCGCATCGACCAGGACGTGATGCGTCTCGACTTCTGGATGCTTCGTTTCATAATAGCGGGCAATTGATTCTTCGATGATCTCAGGATCGTTATAGGCGAGTGTGATGGCCCAGACTTTAAACTTCATTTAAAAAACGATCCTCTTATGGTGTTTTTCTCTGCTCGTCACATGCCAATGAGTGCAGTGATCGCAGCGGTATTTGAAAAGAGTCTTACCTTCTTTTTTAGCTTTCGCAATGATGCCGTCAGCCCAATGCTCCTGAAGCTTCTTCTTACGCATGCATTCGCCATACCACTGCTGGAGTGGAGTCTTCACATCATTTTCCTTGCGGGGCATCCAACATAAACGCCAGGCTCGGTTATATCCTTGATGACGACTGAACCCATTCCGATCACGACGTTATCGCAAATCTTGACCCCTTCACGGATCGCTGCGTTCGTTCCGATATAGCAAAGGTCGCCGATCGTCACGTTGCCTGAAATATTTGCTCCAGGAGAGAACGTCACGAAGCTGCCAACTTTCACATCATGGCCAATGGTCACTCCGATATTCACGAGCGCTCCAGGGCCAAGATAAACATTCGTTGTTAAAATTGCGTTCGGGCAAATGATCGAGTTCGGACAAACGACGACGTCATGGCCCAGCACCACGGTAGGGTGGATGATGCATGGAGCTGCCTGGAGCCCATGGTCGAGTGCTCGTGAGGTGAGCTGAACTCTTAATTTCGGATCTCCGACAGCGGCGAAAAAGAGTTCCTTCTTCAGCGAACGCAGGAAAGATGGGTAAACTTTTTTCCCGAAAATCTCTTTGTTCTTCCCAGTTTCATCGATGAACTTAGAAACGTAGAACGTCGAAGCTTCGGCCCAATTACAGGCTTCTCGCGCGAACCCTCCAGCACCGACTAACGTAATATCTTGCGGCCCGTTTCTAGTATGCATTCAAGCTCCTTATCCGACACGTCAGTTGGAAAAGCAAAGCAATTGCTGAACAACTTCGGACTTTTTAAACCGAAACTATATTGGCTTAACCCACTCATTTCAGTGAGCGGAATGTAATATTTTTTCACCGTAATATCGTAGATCATGAACTCACGTTCCAAGTCTCTACCATCGAGCCGATCATGTCCCAATACGCAAAGCGATGGTCTAGAACCAGAGAGAACGCCGTGCTTCAAATTAAATTCTTTCGCGTAAAGGTTAATCAACATCGAGTTTTTCACATGGCGGTTTTCATAGTTCCTCATGCCATAAGCTAATTGAGCTCTCAAAATTGAGCACCTGAACTCGTCCATCTTGGAGTTTTCACCCCAATCTGAAAGGATGTTTCTATTTAAATCGTTTTCGAAGTTCGACATCCTGCGGATCAAATCGGCATGAAATTCATCCTTCATCGAGACAACTCCACCCTCACCTATGGGTAGGTTTTTAGTCGAGTGGAATGAGTGACAAACTGGCCACTTCGTACTCTTGACATCTATTCCGAAACCCCCCGCAAAGTCGTAAACCAGCGCAACTTCTTTCTCTTCGGCCCACCTTTCAAAGCGTGGGATGTCGACGCCATATCCGAAGGGTGAAACGACGATGATGATAGATCCTGGGAGAGGGGCGATTTTATCTCTGTCGATGGTCCAAGTTTTTTCTGAGACTGGTGCAATTGCGATACTGAGAGCCCCAGCATTACTAGCACCAAGGAATGAACCAGCATGAGTGAAATCTGGAACGTAAACAGTTTCGTCATAACCTTTAGCCCTTAAAAGTTTTACCGCAAGCGTTATCGCAGCAGTCCCATTCGTAACAGGAACGCAGTATCTACCCGTGATCCGGCGGAGGTCTTCTACACATTTAAAATAATTATGGCCGAAGTTCGTGAACTGGCCTTTGCGGTAAGTCTCTTCCAAGAACGGCGCCCAGACTCCAGGCTTCGGGATGTTAGGACGGATCAACGGAATCATTTTTTTACACTAGCATAGCGAGACAAAACTTTGTCAACGTAACTTTGATTTGAATATTTGCCATCGTATTTACGAGGTGATCCCGCATTATAAGCTGCGATGTAATCCGACATTTCAGGATACTTTTTCTTCAACGCAGCGAGATGCTGGCAGCCGTAAGCGAGCCCAGTTTGAGGGCTGGTGAGTTCAGGGATATGGCTTTTGAAACCATACTGGCGGGCTACCGCCCCCATGATCTGCATATAACCCCATGACATCTTCTGACAAAGAGTTTCTGTTTCCATTGAGAGACTCAGAGGAATCGCGAACATCTCTGGCTTCACGATCCACTTAAAATTGGGTTCGTATCTGACGGCGTAAGCATTGCCATTCGTTTCGGTCAGCACAATGGCATAAACCAAATAAGGGTCGAGGCCGTTCTTATTTGCTTCGAGAGTTATGAGATCAAACATCCAGTTCATATCCTAATTTTACACTTTATTTATTTAGAAGGCATTTTGAAGTAAGCTTTTTGCGCCGCAGCTGGATCTGAAACGGCATGGTTCACAACTTGCAGAGCCACATCGTAAGAGATCCCCTGACAGTAAGAGGCGTAACTTGCGAACTCAGCTGGTGGGATCATGATCCATTTATTTAATTGAGAAGGGCTTTCCGAGATCGATGAACCCGTGGCGTCAACACCATCACAGCCGCCGATGCCGTCACCGATACAAATGGTGATCGCAGGAGCTTTTTTAGTTTTGCAACCGGAGTTAACCAGTAACAACAGGACGAGTAATAGCGTCTTGCCAAGCTTTAGCTGCTGCAATGCGAGCCTCCTTTGTGTTCGGTGCCTTGAGAGTTTGATGTAAAGCGTCCTGGATGGCTGGACCATTACCTTGATTTCTAAAGGCCACATACCAACCAATGAACGTAGGCGCCCATTTGTCGACATAGCCCATGATCGTAGGTATTGCTCCGATAGCCTCCAGGATCGCTATAAACATTTTTAAGCCTTAATCGCCGATTCGAGAGCAATTGCGTCTTGAGCAACGTCAGCTACTAGTTTCAGCACTGCTGCCAAAATATCTTTCGCTTTCTCATCGCCAGCTCCATCGAACTCGGAAATGATGTAGGCAATCAAATCAGCTTCTTGAGCCGAACCTGCGAGAGCAGAGATATCGGATTGAAGTTGAGAAAAGTTTGACGAAACGGCAGGGATGTCCGAAGCTGCTTGGTAGATCGCAGGGATCAAAACGGTCACGAAATCTTGTTTCGCAATTGCCGCTTTACCAGCTTTAAATAAATCTAACGCCAATTTAATAAGTGCTTTAAGTTCTGTGTTCATATTCATTCTCCTTTTTTGTTGAATATCTTTTTTACAATACACGCGATGCCAGCATTTACAAGCCCAAGAACACTACCGTACTTTGTTTTGCCAAGTCTGCGCTCAATCTCCATATAGAACCCCGCAGCGAAAGCCTTACCGAAAGCCGCTGCGATAGAGATGAGCCAAACCTTATTCATTTTTCCCCCTTAGCCTGCGCCGTTTCAATGACGCTATAAGCGACTGGATTTGGTATCCCTAG
>Ga0075029_100000055_pt1 | contig 48547 bp, 41 predicted proteins | sample LitLauG_LLR_2013_FD_71391 | JGI IMG/M metagenome (GOLD analysis project Ga0075029, IMG submission 71391) | Freshwater sediment microbial communities from North America - Little Laurel Run_MetaG_LLR_2013 | ecosystem: Environmental > Aquatic > Freshwater > Creek > Sediment | place: USA... | reverse complement strand
GCGTAAACCACACCGGCTTGGTCTTCATGGCCACGAACAAAGGCGTCTGGTCGGCGTAGTGGGGTGAGGTCTTGTCGAGCGTCGCCGAACCGAACTGGTGCACGCTCTCGGAGCTGACCTTGCCGTCCTTGTCCCAGGTGACGAACATGATGAAGGTGTCGCCCGCCTCGGCCTTCAGCCGGCCGTCGGGCCCCGCCTCGCCATAGACGGCGCGATAGGTGTCCGGACCGCCGTCGATGGCCAGGTCGACCTTGCCGCGGATGATACGGTTCACCTCGCCCCAGGTCGGATCGATGCGGCCGAAGTGGGCGCGCAAGTTGCCGATCGCCTTGGTCAGCGTCGCCCGGGTGTCCGGGGCGGGCCGGCCGTCGGTCCAGGCGGTGGCGATCGGTTCGGCGACGGCCAGACCCAGCGCCGCGGCGCGGCTGCCCACGTTCATCCGCCGGTCCCAGCCCTTGAGCAGCGCCTGGGCCTGGGCGATGTCGCCGTCGCCTTTCGGATCGAGCGCCAGCACCTGGGCGATCACCTTGGCGACGTCCGAGCGGGCGCTGTAGCCGACGTCGAACTTATAGGCGCGGAACGCCGCCGCGCTGATCCTGCTGTCGGCGCCGAAGGTCTCCTGAGCGCGATAGGCGCGGTTGGTCATGTTGGTCTGGACGCCCATGGTCGCCGGAAAGTCGGCGGGCTTCAGCGCGTCCTCCGCCCCCGTCGCCTGGAACGGGGTGTTGTTGGAATTGAACACATAGCCGGACTTCGGCCGCCAGATCTGCGGCGTGCGGTCGAAGGGCAGGTAGCGCGTCCAGATCAGGTCGGACCGGTCGCCCGGCAGCACGTCCTGCCAGTTGAACCCCGGCTTCCGATCGGGAAAGAGGCCGTTGTAGACATAGCCGATTGCCCCGGTCTCGTCGGCGTAGATGTAGTTGATGCTGGGCAGGGCCTGCAGGGCCATGGCCGCTCGCCACTCGTCCTGGTTGCGGGCCTTGTCGAGGCGATAGTATTGCAGGGCCTGGCGCGCCTCGCCGATGCCGGCGTAGCGCAGGGCGAAGACGCCGTGATCGGTGCGCAGCACCGGCCCGTGCGCCGACCATTCCACCGCCTTGTGCACGGTCCAGTAGAGCGGCCCGAGCAGCTTGACGCGGATCGCCGCGTCGCTGGTCGCGAAATCCCGCCACGTCCCGTCCAGACGATATTGGTGGCTGTTCTGCGGGTTGATCGTCAGGCGATAGACGTCGATCAGATCGGGCTTGTTGACCGTGTTGGCCCAGCCCAGGTGGGCGTTGTGGCCATGCAGCATGAAGGGCGAGCCGGGAAAGAAACCACCGGCCACGTGCCAGCCTTCGCCGCTCTCCAGCACCGCCTCGTACCAGGCCACGGGCCCCGTATAGGGCTGGTGCGAATTGACCAGCAGGCGCGTCGCGCCATCGTCCGAGCGGGACGGCGCCACGGCGACCCCGTTGGAGCCGACCGGCGGCATCGGCTTGCCGTGGGTGGGGCGGTTCAGCTTGCCGAGCGTCTCGTCCAGTCCATAGAAGAACGGCGTCTTGAAGACGAAGCCGGCGGCGATGTCCTTGCCTGTCACCGGGAGGAACCCGGGCGCGACGGCCCTGGGGTGCAGGGCGCCGTAGTAGTTGATCCCGTCGGCGTAGGCCTCGAGCACGGCCTTCAGATCGGCCGGCAGGTCGCGGTCGTAGCGGGCGTTGATCGTCGGCCAGACGTGCAGCAGGTTCACGACATAGTCGGTCACCGCCGCCTTCGGCCCGTCCTTGGCGGCCAGGGTTCCGCGCGTGGCCAGCGCCACGTCCTGGATGGTGGCGAAATCGTCCTGCGCGTGCGCATAGGCGAGGCCAAAGGCGACATCGGCGTCGCGCGGCCCGGAGATGTGCGGCACGCCCCAGGTGTCGCGCTGTATCCGGGCGTGATAGCTGGCCGCGCGGGCGATAAAGACCCGATTATCCGGCGCCGCTGGCTGCCCCAGGATGTCGATCGCCGCCCAGGCGGCGACGAGGATCGCCAGCGCCGCGGCCACTCCGCCCACCCCGTATGCGACGCGCCTTGCCAGCGTCATCCGCGTCTCTCCCCTTTATCCCCTCCGCCGCTTACGCCCCTCGCCCTTAGCGCGCAATTTCAGGGTGTCGAACCTGCGCAACCACTTTAGGCCCCAGGAGCGCGGGCGCCCTCGCCCGCATTGCCGACAACGTGCGCCAGTCGAGGCCCGCCAAAGCGCCCCTTGGCCCTCGCAGCGCATCGGGGTAATCCAGAAGCATGGCGTCGCCGAAGGACATTGCCAATCGCTGGCCGATCACCGCCGCCCTGATGCTGGCGACGTTGATGAACACGCTGGATTCGACGATCGCCAACGTCGCCCTGCCGCATATTCAGGGCAGCGTGTCGGCGGCACAGGATCAGGTGACCTGGGTGCTGACCTCCTACATCATCGCCGCGGCGCTGATGACGCCGCTGTCCGGCTGGATGGCCCTGCGGATCGGCCGGCGGCGGATGTTCCTGATGTCGATCTTCGGATTCACGGTGACATCGATGCTCTGCGGCATCGCCACCAGCCTGCCGGAGATCGTCATTTTCCGCTTCCTGCAGGGCATCGCCGGCGCCTCGATGATGCCGCTCTCACAGAACGTCATGCTCGACATCTTCCCGCCCGAACGCCTGCCGACGGTGATGGCCCTGTGGAGCTCGGCGATCATGGTCGGGCCGATCATGGGGCCGGTGCTGGGCGGCTGGCTGACCGAGAATCTGACCTGGCGCTGGGTCTTCTACATCAACCTGCCGATCGGCATCCTCGCCTACCTGGGGCTCTATCTCTACATGGAGAACGACGAGGGCGGGCAGCAGAGACCGTTCGATTTCCTGGGCTTCGGCGCCCTGGTGATGTTCATCCTGGGCCTGCAGCTGATGCTCGACCGGGGCCCCAGCCAGGACTGGTTCTCCTCGCGGGAAATCTGGATCGAGGGGGCGATCGCGCTCGTCGGCATCTGGGTCTTCACGGTCCAGACCATGACCGCCGAACATCCGTTCTTTCACCGCGACCTGATCAAGGACGCGAATTTCGTGACAACCACGGTGTTCGGATTCTTCACCGCCTGCCTGATGTTCTCCGCTTCCGCGCTGCTGCCGTCGATGATGCAGGGCCTGATGGGCTACACCGCCCTGCAGAGCGGCAACGCCAGCGTGACGCGCGGGCTCGGGTCTCTCGCCGCCTTCATCACCATTCCCCTTCTGTTGCGGCGCTTCGGTCCACACCGGGTGCTGCTGGTCGGACTCAGCATCTCGGTGATCGCCTATTGGCAGATGGCGCATTTCGACCTGTCGATGACGGCGGGGCCGATCATGCTGTCGGGTCTGTTGCTGGGCCTGGGCAGCGGCATGATGTTCACGCCGACGACGACGCTGGCCTACGCCACCCTTTCCCCCGTGCACCGCACCGAGGGCACGATCGTCAGCACCATCGCCCGCAACCTCGGCTCGGCGGTCGGCATCTCGGCCCTCTCGGCCGGCGTCATCAATCAGACCGCCGTGGCGCACGCCGCCCTGGCCGGCCATCTCGATCCCACCGACCCGACTTTGCGGGCGGGGCTTCCGGCCATGATGGTGCCGGGCGATCCCAGCAACCCGGCCAGCTCGATGATGCTGAACGGCGAGGTCACGCGGCAGGCGGGCATGATCGCCTATGATCAGGCCTTCAGCTGGGTCATCCTGCTGGTGCTGTGCATGGTGCCGATGCTGCTGATCCTGCGTTCGCCCAAACAACCGGCGCCGACGTCCTTCGAAGCGGCCGATTAGAGCCGAATTCGGCGCGGGGCGGTTCCGTCGCGGCCCGTCCTGGGCTAGGGACAGGCCATGACCCGAAAGATATTTCCGACGCCCGAGGCGGCCCTTGCGGGGGTGCTGTTCGATGGCATGACCATCATGTCCGGCGGCTTTGGCCTGGCGGGCAATCCCGACTATCTGATCCCGGCGATCAAGGCGACCGGGGTCAAGGATCTGACCGTCATCTCCAACAATTGCGGCGCCGATGGCGAGGGCCTGTGGATGCTGCTCAACAACGGCCAGATCCGTAAGATGGTCAGCTCCTATGTCGGCGAGAACAAGCTGTTCGAGCAGCTCTTCATGTCCGGCGAGCTGGAACTGGAACTCAATCCCCAGGGCACACTTGCCGAGCGCATCCGCGCCGGCGGCGCGGGCATTCCGGCCTTCTACACCAAGACCGGCGTCGGCACGGTCGTCGCCGAGGGCAAGCCCACCGAGGTCTTCGACGGCGAAACCTATGTGCGCGAGCTTTGGCTGAAGGCCGACTTGTCGATCGTCAAGGCCTGGAAGGCCGACCCGGAGGGCAACCTCGTCTATCGAAAGACCGCGCGCAACTTCAACCCGGTGATGGCCACGGCGGGCAAGATCACGATCGCCGAGGTCGAGGAGATCGTCGAGGCCGGCGCGCTGGGGGGCGACGCGATCCATACTCCCGGCATCTACGTCGACCGCGTCGTCAAATGCCCCACCGACCTCAAGCGGATCGAGCGGCTGACCACGCGGCCACGGCCGGCGAAGGAGACCATCTGATGGCCTGGACCCGCGATGAAATCGCCGCCCGCGCGGCGCGGGAGCTGCGCGACGGCTACTATGTCAACCTGGGCATCGGCATCCCGACCCTGGTCGCCAACCACATTCCCGAGGGCATGAACGTCACCCTGCAAAGCGAGAACGGCATGCTGGGGATGGGGCCGTTCCCCTACGAAGGCGAGGAAGACGCCGACCTGATCAACGCCGGCAAGCAGACGATCACCGAACTGCCCACCTCCAGCTATTTCTCCTCCGCCGACAGCTTCGCCATGATCCGCGGCGGCCACATCGACCTGACGATCCTGGGGGCCATGGAGGTTGCCGAGAATGGCGACATCGCCAACTGGACGATCCCCGGCAAGATGCTCAAGGGCATGGGCGGCGCCATGGACCTCGTCGCCGGCGTCAAGCGCGTGATCGTCATCATGGAGCACGCCAACAAGGCCGGCGAGTCCAAGGTCCTGAAGCGCTGCGATCTGCCCCTGACGGGCACGGCGTGCGTGGACCATGTGATCACCGACCTGGCGGTCTTCGACGTCGACCGCAAGGGCGGCGGCATGACCCTGATCGAGCTGGCGCCCGGCGTGACCCTGGATGAGGTAAAAGCCAAGACGAAGGCGTCGTACAAGGTGGCGCTGGCGGGGTAGAAACTCCTAGCCGGGCGGGTGGAGCTCTGCGCCCCTCCCACCACCTTCGGTGGTCCCCCTCTCCGCTGCGCGGGGCGGGAGTTAAACTCCTCCCCTGCGAAGCGGGGGAGGTGTCACCGAAGGTGACGGAGGGGGCGCAAGGCCGCGCCCGACACGCCCTCCCGATCACACCCCCGGCAGCCGATACCCCTCATAGGCCTTGCGGATCAGCTTCTTGTCGATCTTGCCGGTGGCGCCCAGGGGAATGTCGTCGACGAACTGGACATCGTCCGGTGTCCACCACTTGGCGATCTTGCCGTCCAGGTACTGGAGCATCTCCTCCTTGGTGGCGGTTTCGCCCTCCTTGAGTTTGACCAGCAGCAGGGGGCGCTCGTCCCACTTGGGATGATGGACGCCGATCACCGCGGCGATCAGGGCCTTGGGATGGCCGGCGGCGATGTTTTCGATCTCGATCGAGCTGATCCACTCCCCGCCGGACTTGATCACGTCCTTGGCGCGATCGGTGATCTGCATGTAGCCTTCGGGGTCGATCGTCGCCACGTCGCCGGTGTCGAAGAAGCCGTCGGCGTCGAGGATCTGGCCGCCGTCGCCCCTGAAATAGGCGCCGACCACCGTGGCCCCTTTGACCTGCAGGCGGCCGAAGGTCTTGCCGTCGTGCGGCAGTTCGGCGCCGTTATCGTCCACCAGGCGGATGCCGATCCCGGCGGGCGGGCGGCCCTGCTTGATCATGTAGGGCACCTGCTGATCGAAGGGCAGGGCCTTCACTTCCGGGGTCGCTGTGGCCAGGGTGCCGAGCGGCGAGGTTTCGGTCATCCCCCAGGCCTGCACCACCTCGACGCCGTAGTCGTTGTGGAAGGTGCGGACCATCGCCTCCGGCACGGCCGACCCGCCGATGATGACGCGGCGCAGGTGCGGCAGGGTCGCGCCGGTTTCCTTCATATGCGCCAGCAGCATCTGCCAGACGGTGGGGACGGCGGCGGAAAAGGTGACCTTCTCGGTCTGCAGCAGCTCGAGGATCGAGGGACCATCCATCTTCGGGCCCGGCATGACCAGCCGCGCGCCGACCATCGGCGCCGAGAACGCCAGGCCCCAGGCGTTGGCGTGGAACATCGGCACCACCGCCAGCACGGTGTCGTGCACCGAAAGTCCCATCGCGTCGGTCTGCAACGCCAGCAGGCTGTGCAGATAGTTGGAGCGGTGGGAATAGAGCACGCCCTTGGGATTGCCCGTCGTGCCGGAGGTGTAGCAGAGGCCGCAAGCGGTCTCCTCCGGGAACCCGCCCCAGACGCATGTGTCGCCGTGAGTGGCGATCAGCGTCTCGCTGCTCAGCGCAGCTTCAAGGCCGCCTTTCAGGTCCAGGGTCTTCAGGCGGTCGGCGTCGCAGAGGACGATGATCCGCTCCACCGAGGGACACCGCGGAAGCACGTCTTTGAGCGTCGCCAGAAAGGTCTCATCGGTGATGATGATCCGGTCTTCGGCGTGGTTGACGATATAGACCAGCTGATCGGCGAATAGGCGTGGATTGAGCGTATGGCAGACCGCGCCCAGGCCCATGATCGCATACCAGGCCTCGATGTGGCGGGCGCTGTTCCAGGCCAGGGTCGCGACCCGATCGCCGGGCTTCACGCCCATGGTGAGGAGCGCGTTCGACAGCCGCTTGGCCCGCTGGCGAATGTCGCCCCAGGTCGCGCGGACGATCGGCCCCTCGACCGAGCGCGACACCACCTCGCGCGCGCCATGCCACTGCGCGGCGTGGTCCAAGATCTTGTCGACGGTCAAGGCCCCGTCCTGCATCAGTCCGCGCAAAATGAGTGCTCTCCGTTGGTCGTGGTCGCCCGCGTCTTAGGGATAGAGGCGCCGCGTCGTCCAGCCCCCGTCCTGTCGCTCGAACGCCAGGCGCTCATGAAGTCGGAATGGCCGGTCGCGCCAGAATTCGATGGTCTGGGGCGCGACGCGATAGCCGGACCAGTGCGGCGGTCGGCTGACCTTGCCCAGACCGAACTTCAGGCCGACTTCGACGATGCGCTTTTCCAGCGCCAGGCGGTCGGGCAGCGACGCCGACTGGATCGAGGCCCAGGCGCCGATCTGCGCCGGCCGGGCGCGGGTGGCGAAATAGGCGTCGGCCTCGGCGTCCGACACTGGCTCGATCTCGCCACGGACCCGCACCTGGCGGCGCAGGGATTTCCAGTGAAACAGCAACGCGCAGCGCGGATTGGCCGCCAGCTCGCGGCCCTTGGCGCTCTGGGTGTTGGTGTAGAAGGTGAATCCTCGGGCGTCGAAATCCTTCAGCAACACCATGCGCGCGTCGGGCAGGCCGTCGGCGTCGACCGTCGCCACGGTCATGGCGTTGGGATCGTTGGGTTCGGACTTGACCGCCTCGGCCAGCCATTCGCCGAAGAGGGCGATCGGATCCTCGGCCGAAAGCTGCGGCAGAGGCTCGGCCGCCTGGACGGCGCGCACATAGTCGTCCTCGGCGGGGGAGGGGGGGATGAGATCGGACCGGGTCATGTCAGGGCCAATAGCCCGCGGGTCGCGATTGCGCACCCTTTTTGCGGATCAAGGCGGCGGTGGCGTTTGCAGATCGGTCTTTTGCCCCTCGCGCGAAACCCGCTAGAAGCCGACCCTCATGTCGCACAACACCTTCGGCCATTTGTTTCGCGTGACCACCTGGGGCGAGAGCCACGGGCCAGCGCTGGGCTGCGTGGTCGACGGCTGCCCGCCAGGCCTCGCGCTCACCGAGGCCGACATCCAGGTCTGGCTGGATAAGCGCCGGCCCGGCCAGGGCAAGTTCGTCACCCAACGCCAGGAGCCCGACGCGGTGCGGATTCTCTCCGGCGTCTTTGAGGACCAGCGCACCGCCGGCCAGGTGACGACCGGCACGCCGATTTCGCTGATGATCGACAATGTCGACCAGCGCTCGCGCGACTATTCCGAAATCGCTCAGGCGTTCCGCCCCGGTCACGCCGACTACGCCTACTTCGCCAAGTACGGCGTGCGCGACTATCGCGGCGGCGGCCGGCAATCGGCGCGGGAGACCGCGGCGCGGGTGGCCGCCGGCGCCGTCGCGCGCAAGATCATCGCCGGCGTCACCGTGCGCGCCGCCCTGGTCCAGATCGGCCCGCACGCCGTCGATCGAACCCGATGGGATTGGGACGAGACGCTGCGCAACCCCTTCTGGTGTCCAGACTCGGCGATGGTCTCGGTCTGGGAGAGCCATCTGGAAGCGGTGCGCAAGGCCGGTTCCTCCACCGGCGCCATCGTCGAGGTCGAGGCGCTTAATGTGCCCGCCGGCTGGGGCGCGCCGATCTATGGTAAACTGGACGCTGAACTCGCCGGCGCCCTGATGTCGATCAACGCCGCCAAGGGTGTCGAGATCGGCGCCGGATTCGCCGCGGCCGCCCTGACCGGTGAGGAGAACGCCGACGAAATGCGCGCCGGCAACGACGGGCCGCTGTTTCTCTCCAATCAGGCAGGCGGTGTCCTGGGGGGCATCTCCACCGGCCAACCGGTGGTGGCGCGCGTGGCGTTCAAGCCGACCTCCTCCATTCTCACGCCACGCAAGACGATCAACGAAGCCGGCGAAGAGATCGAGTTGCGCACCAAGGGCCGCCATGACCCGTGTGTCGGCATCCGCGCGGCCCCGGTCGTCGAGGCGATGACCGCCTGCGTGCTGGCCGATGCGTACCTGCGCCACCGCGGGCAGGTCGGCGCCGGCCAGTCGGACCGGGCTTGATCAGGCAAGGCTTGGCTGTCGCGAGTCTGGTCCTGGCCGCGGCGCCGTCGCTCGCCGCGAGTCCGTGCTTCACCGTTCGCGGCCGACTTGAGATCTGGAATGGCACGCCTTCGGTGCGCATCTGGCCCGTCGGCACGCGGCGTATGCTTGGCGTCGTGACGGCCTCGGGAAGCCCCGACGGCGGTCCCCTCATGCCGCCGCCAGTTCAGGCCTTGATCGATCAGGCGCCCGACCAGGGCGCCGTCTACGGCGACTATCGGGTCTGCCCTTTGACGCGGGACCAACCAGGACGGATGCGCGCTGTCTATATCCTCGGCGCCACGCGGTTGCGCGCGGAGCGACGATAGGATCCTGCCGCAGTTGCGAACGGTTCGCAGGCTCCCCATCTGTTGATCTCCTCAGGATGGAGAGTCGCCATGATCGAACGCCGCCCGGCCGGCGAGCTCGGCCGTTTTCGCAATGATTGGCTGAATGCGCGCTACCACTTCTCGTTTTCCGCGTGGCGTGATCCCGCGCGCATGGGGTGGGGCGCCTTGCGGGTCTGGAACGACGACGAGATCGCCCCCAAGACCGGCTTTCCGCCGCACCCTCACCAAGACATGGAGATCATCACCTATGTCCGCGCGGGGGCGATTACGCATCGTGACAGCCTGGGCAACGAGGGCCGCACGGCCGCCGGCGATGTGCAGGTCATGAGCGCCGGGTCGGGGATCCGGCACGCCGAGTATAATCTGGAAGATGAGCCGACGAGCCTGTTCCAGATCTGGATCGAGCCCGGCTCGGCGGGCGGCGCCCCGGCTTGGGGCGCGCGCAAATTCCCCAAGGCCGATCGGTCAGGCGCTTTCATTCCCTTGGCCAGCGGTCGGGCGGACGACGCGGAAGCCCTGCCGATCCGCGCCGACGCCCGCGTGCTCGGCGCGACGATCCAGGCCGATGACACCGTCGTTTATGGTCTCGCGCCTGGGCGACATGCCTATCTCGCCGTGGCCGCCGGCGCCGTTGAGCTGAACGGCCTGCGTCTGGAGGCCCGCGACGGCGCGGCGGTCATCGACGAGGCGGAGTTGCGCGTCCACGCTCTGGAAGACGCCGAAGTCGTTCTGGTCGACACGCTTTAGCCGAAGGCCAGCGCGCAACTCTCGCCGATCGTCGGCCGCGAGACGACGATCCGGCAGAGGCCGGGAAAGTCGGCCTGGAGGTGCTCGGCGAAGTGGGTGCAGAGCGCTTCCAGGGTCGGGCTCTCCAGGCCGGCGTGGTCGTTCAGCAGCGAGTGGTCGAGCGCCGCGGCCACGCCCTTGAGGGCCGCGTCCAGCTTGGCCAGGTCCGTCACCCAGCCCACCGGCGGCTTGGCGGGACCGCGAACGCTGGCCTCCACGCGGAATGAGTGACCGTGCAAACGGGTATAGGGGCCGTCGGCCGGGCCGCCCGGCAGGCGATGGGCCGCGTCGAAGGTCGCGGCCTTGGTGATCTCGAATTGGGGTGCGCTCATGAGGGCGCGCGTCAAATCACGTATCGAGGTTGGATTCAATTCGTCGGTCGGGAATAAACCACATGGCGGCGACGAGAACGTAGACGCCTATGGCCATCCAGGGTTTGACGAAAGCCAGGGCCAAGGCGGCGATATAGAGCGCGAGGGAAAGCTTGCCTTTGAATTCGCGGCCGATGGCCTTGGCCAGGGCCTCGTTGGCTGGATCGGCGCGTACGATAGCCAATTCCAGGGCCAGATAGCTTACCGAGGCGAGGATCAACACCGCCGCATAGCTCGCGGTCGGCAGGGGGGCGAAGGCGCTCTCGCCCATCCAGTTGATCGCCAGCGGCAGCAGGCTCAGCGAGAACAGCAGGGCGAGATTGGCCCAGAGCACCTGGCCGTTGATGCGGTGGGTCGCGTGCAGCATGTGATGATGGTTGTTCCAGAAGATGCCCACATTGGCGTAGCTCAGCGCATAGGCGGCCAGCACCGGCGCGCTGGCCTGGAGCGCGGCGAGGTCCGGCCGGGCCGGGACCTTTATTTCCAGCACCATGATGGTGATGATGATCGCCATCACCCCGTCGGTGAAGGCCTCGAGCCGGCCTTTGCCCATGGCTATGGAATTCCCAGGTATTTGTGGGTCTGCACGCTGAGGCGCCACTTGGGGTGCTCCAGGCAGTAGGCGATCGCCGCGGCGGTGGCGCCGGCGCGGTCGGGCCCGTCCATGGGCTGAAGGAAGAAGCGCTCGAAGGCCAGATCCGCGAACCGTTCCGGATCGACGCCCTTCTGGGGATAGACCAGCTTCAGCTCCTGTCCGCGTGTCTGGACCACCGGCGCATTGGCCTTGGGACTGACGCAGATCCAGTCGACGCCGGGCGCTACCGCGGCCGTGCCGTTGGTCTCGATGGCGATCTCGAAGCCCGCTTCGTGGAGGGCGTCGATCAGTGGCGCGTCCAGCTGCAACGTCGGTTCGCCGCCCGTGCAGACCACCAGCGGGCGGCCGTCGCCGCCGCGCCACTGCGCCGCGACCGCCCCGGCCAGGGCCTGTGCGGTAGCGAACTTGCCCCCGCCGGGGCCATCGGTTCCGACAAAGTCCGTGTCGCAGAAAGTGCAGACCGCGGCGGAACGATCCTCCTCGCGGCCTGACCAGAGATTGCAGCCCGCGAAGCGGCAGAACACCGCCGCGCGGCCAGCCTGGCCGCCCTCGCCCTGTAGGGTGAGGAAGATCTCCTTGACGGAATAGGTCATGGTTTAAGCGCCGGGCGGCCGGACGCCACCCACTCGGTCCAGCCCTTGGCGCGGAGCTCGCAGGCCGGGCACTCGCCGCAGCCGGCGCCCCATCCATGCATCGGTGTGCGCGCGCCGAGGTAGCAGGTATGGCTCTGTTCCACGATCAAACGCACCAGGGCCTCGCCGCCTTCAGCCATGGCGAGGGCCCAGGTTTCGGCCTTGCTCAGCTTCATCAGCGGGGTGACGATGCGAACGTCACGTTCCAGACCCAGGCGAAGGCTCGTCTCCAGGGCGTCCAGGGTGGCGCGGCGGCAGTCGGGGTAGCCGGAATAGTCGGTCTCGCACATGCCCCCGATCAGGTCGTCGACCCCCAGCCGGTCGGCCAGGGCGCCGGCGTAGATGAAGAAGGCCAGGTTGCGCCCGGGCACGAAGGTGGAGGGAAGTCCCCGCTCGGTGATCTCGATGGCGCGATCCTGCGTCATGGCGGTCTCGCCGATGGCGCCGAACGAGCGCATGTCCAGTTCATGGTCGGCGCCGAGGCGACCGGCGAGCGTCGGGAAGTTGGCGATGACGCCGTTGCGCACCGCCTGACGGGCTTCGAGTTCCACGGCGTGGCGTTGGCCATAGTCAAAGCCGACCGTCTCGACATGCCTGTAGCGCGACAGGGACCAGGCCAGGCACACCGCCGAGTCCTGTCCGCCGGAAAACAGCACCAGCGCGCGTCGGGTGGTCAGCTCTGCCACATTCGGTTCCATGGCCTATCGACCCGCCTGCTCGAATGCATAGCCGAGGCTGAGCAATGTCGCTTCGGACCAGGCCGGGCCGATGAAGGACAGGCCGACCGGCAGGCCGCTCACATCGCCCATGGGTACGGTGAGATGGGGATAGCCGGCGACGGCGGCCAAGGTTCCCGCGCCGCCGCCTATGAAGTGATCCTTGAGCACGGGGTCGATCAGCCAGGCTGGGCCCATGGTGGGGGCGATGAGAGCAACCACGCCGTTGCTGGCGAGCAGGCGGTCAATGCCTTCGGCCCCCGCGAGACGTCGGCCCGTGGCCAGGGCCGCCAGGTAGTCGGGGTCCGACAGGCCGCGGGTCTGCTCGGCCGCCTCGAAGAGTTCCTGACCGAAGAGCGGCATCTCGGCCGCTGCGTGACTGCGATTGAAGGCGATGAGATCGGCCAGGGTGCGGGGCCCGACGCGGTCCGGCGACGTGGAGGCGAGGTAGGCCTCAAGATCGACCTTGAATTCGGTCAGCATTACGGTTTGTTCGGCGCCGTTCAACGCCTTGCGGTCTGGGCCATCCTTGATGTCGACGAGGATCGCCCCAGCGGCGCGAAGCCGCGTCAGGGCGGCTTCGAACACCTGATCGGTCGCGGGATGGAAGCCGGCGGCGAAGCGCAGCACCCCGATGCGCGCGCCGCGAAGGGATCCGGGATCGAGGCGAGCGGCATAGTCGCCTTTTCGCGCGTCAGCCTCGCGGGTCGCCGGATCCGCCGGATCGGATCCCGCCATCGCCGCGAGGAGGACGGCGGCGTCGCGGACGTTGAGGGCGATCGGTCCCGCTGTGTCCTGGCTATGACTGATCGGCACGATATGGGTGCGTGACACGAGGCCGACGGTGGGCTTGAGACCAACGACACCGTTGACCGCCGCCGGACAGGTGATCGAGCCATCTGTTTCGGTGCCGACGGCCGCCGCGGCGAAGCCAGCCGCGACGGCGACGGCGCTCCCCGAGCTTGAGCCGCAGGGACTCCGCAAGCGGTCGCGGGCGTTGCGGGCCTGACCGCCGACGGCGCTCCAGCCGCTGAGCGAGCGTGTGGAACGAAAGTTCGCCCATTCGCTAAGATTTGTCTTGCCGAGGATGACGGCGCCGGCGGCGCGCAGGCGCGTGACCAACGGCGCGTCGCGGCCCGTGACGTTGTCGGCCAAGGCCAGGGAGCCGGCGGTGGTCGCCAGCCCATCGGCGGCCTCGATGTTGTCCTTCAACAGGATCGGCACGCCATCCAGCGGCGCGGCCTCCTGGCGGGGGCGACGCGCGGCGTCCAGAATTCGCGCTTCCTCGCGGGCCCGTGGATTGAGGGCGATGACGGCGCGCAGCTCAGCACCGGTTAGATTGTCCCGCGCAATCGCCTCTTCGAACCTCGCCACCAGATCGGCCGACGTCACCCGTCCGGCCCAAAGCTGCTGTCGCAGATGGCTGATCGACGTATCGCGAAGGCGAGAGATCACCGGCACGGCCCGCCCCCCACCTTCATGCGCATCGACCGCCCGGGCCGCGCCCACGCTAGCCGTCGCCAGCCCCAAAACCGCAATTCGAAACACCCAGCCATGCATGATATAGACTCAAACGCCCGGGCCGACTTGGCAAGGGCGAAAGCCGCCATTATGTGCGGCGCCGACCTCCTCACAAACTGACCCCACTCGCGGAGCCCTTATGGCTGCTCAATACATTTTTCAGATGCAGGGTCTCTCCAAGACCTATCCAGGCGGCAAGAAGGTGTTCGAGAACATCTGGCTGAGCTTCTACCCCGACGCCAAGATTGGCGTGGTCGGCGTGAACGGCTCGGGTAAGTCGACCCTGCTGAAGATCATGGCCGGCATAGACAAGGAGTTCAACGGCGAGGCGCGCGCACTGGATGGTACGCGGATGGGGTACCTGGAGCAGGAGCCGCATCTCGATCCCGAGCTCAACGTCTGGGACAACGTCATCGCCTGGTGCGAGGAAAAGAAGGTGTTCGACGCCTACAACGCCTGCGCCGCGAAACTGGGCGAGGACTATTCGGACGAGTTGATGGAGGAGATGACCACCCTCCAGGAGAAGATCGACGCCGGAGATTACTGGGACATCGATTCCAAGATCGAAATGGCCATGGGCGCGCTGCGTTGCCCGCCCGACGACTGGGCGGTGACCAAGCTTTCCGGCGGTGAGCGCCGCCGTGTCGCCCTGGCCCGACTGCTGCTCTCCAAGCCTGACATGCTACTGCTGGACGAACCCACCAACCACCTGGACGCCGAGTCGGTGGCGTGGCTGCAGCACCATCTGGAGGCCTTCCCAGGTTGCGTCATCCTGGTCACCCACGATCGCTACTTCCTGGACCAGGTGACCAAGTGGACGCTCGAACTGGACCGGGGCAAGGGCATCCCGCATGAGGGGAACTATTCCAGCTGGCTGGAACAGAAGGAAAAGCGCGTCCGCCAGGAGCAGTCCGAGAGCGAGGCGCGTCAGCGCGCCATGGCCCGCGAACTGGAATGGGTGCGTTCCTCGGCCAAGGCTCGCCAGGCGAAATCCAAGGCGCGCCTGGCGGCCTATGATGAAATGGTCAACCAGCAGGAGCGCGAAAAACAGTCTTTCGCCACCATTCAGATCCCGCCCGGGCCGCGCCTTGGCAATGTGGTGATCGAGGTCGATGGCCTGGAAAAGGAATATGGCGACAAGGTTCTCTTCAAGGGCCTGTCGTTCAAGCTCCCGCCCAACGGCATCGTCGGTGTGATCGGCCCTAACGGCGCGGGCAAGTCGACGCTGTTCAAGCTGATCACAGGCCAGGAAAAACCCGACAAGGGCACGGTGCGCCTGGGCGAGACGGTGAAGCTGGCCTACGTCGATCAGAGCCGCGACGATCTCAATCCCAACGACAACGTCTGGCAGGCGATCAGCGGCGGGCTCGATATCCTGAAGGTGGGTAATCGCGAGATCGTCAGCCGCGCCTATGTCGGCTCGTTCAACTTCAAGGGCGGCGATCAGCAGAAGAAGGTTGGTCTGCTTTCGGGGGGCGAGCGCAACCGCGTGCACCTGGCCAAGACCTTGACCACTGGCGGCAACGTGATCCTGCTGGACGAACCGACCAACGACCTCGACATCGAAACCTTGCAAAACCTTGAGGAGGCGCTGGAGGAATTCGCCGGCTGCGCGGTCGTGATCAGCCACGACCGTTGGTTCCTAGACCGGCTGTGCACCCACATCCTGGCGTTTGAGGGCGACAGCCACGTCGAATGGTTCGAAGGCAATTTCGAGGCCTATGAGGAAGACAAGAAACGCCGCCTCGGCGCGGAGTCGCTCATCCCCCATCGGATCAAGTTTCAGAAGTTTGGGCGGTAGCTCCGCGGGCGCCGCCAAACAGGGACCGTTTTTGGCAGGGCCGACCTGTGGTCAGCCCATCCCGACGGGCGTCATCCGCGCCAGGTCCTCGGCAGCGGCTTCGGCGAAGCCAGGTAGCGCCGGGCCGTGTGCGGCGAGAAACCCGATGAACCCGGCCCCCTCCTGGGCGACCGTGTAGGCGGGCGGCGCCTGGCGCCAATATTGCGCCAGCGCGGCGCGCGCGCCCTCGGATCCGCAGGTGTCGAGGAGCAGGCGGGTGCACCGCGGCGCGGCTACGGCGACCGAACTGGCGCGGCCCTCGTTGGCGAGACTTCGGTAGAGATCGAGCGCTCGCGCTGCGTCATGGCGCCAGGCCATCCATGTTTCGTCGAGCGGCGGTGTGGCGACACCGGTCAACTCGCTGCCGAGCAATCTTTCCCAGCCCGTCGGATCGAGGGTCGCGCGACAGCGTTGCTGCGTCCCCCGCGGCCGGGCCGTGGATTCGCACGCCGTGCCGCGCGTCCGCCAGATCTCGCGCAACCGACGCAGTTGGTCGGCGATGATTGGCAGGGCCTTTTCCGAGACCCGTTCGGGGAGAATCTCCAGGACGATCGCCCGCAATGCCGGGAGTTTCGGCGTCAGCGCCGCGGCGATCTCCATCACCTCCGGCTCGGCCGGACCGCTATGGGCGTCCAGCCAGAAGCCATCCTTGGCCTCGCCGCCGGCGATGTGCAGTTCCCATACCCGCTCCAGCGGCAACTGCGCACAGTAGGCTTCGACGCTCTGCCGGCCATTGCGCGCATTGCAGAGTATGTTGTGCAGATCGAGCAGGATTCCGCAGTCGGCGGCTTCGGCGAGCCGCGCCATGAAAAGGCCGTCAGGCCATTCGCCCGGCGATGGCGGCAGGTAGTTCACCGGCGCCTCGATGGCGAAAGGCGCGCCGCCGAGCGCCGCCCGATGACGCGCGATGTTGCCGGCCGCGAGCGCGAGGCCGGCGGCCGATTGCATCGGCGGCAGCATGACCCCGGCAAACACGGCATGATCGCCGGACGTAGGCCGGAAATGGGTGAGACTGAGGTGTTCCGTAACAAGAGCAGGGCCTATGGCGGCGATGTCGCGGGCGAGGACCTCGTCGTGTCTGGCCGGCGGGGGGCAGGCGCCGCCCAGCGGCGCGCCGACACCATGCAGAATGACGGGTTGGCTGAATCGGCGCGCAACATCGGGCGCGTGCGAGCGGAATCCCCGACCCTCGCCCAATGGAATCCACCAGGTCTCGGGTTCGATCTCAACGACGTCGACCAGGCTCTCGCCTGGATGACAGAGCGCGTCGAGGGCGGGCCACCATACCAGACCCACCCCCAGGCCATCCTGGCCCATTGACGTCGCTACTGCTGCATTTCGCCTTCGGCGAGCTGGAAGGCGATCGGCAGGCCGGAATGGCAGGTCGGGCAACCCAGTCGGCCGAGAACGCTGCGCTGCAACTGCTGCAGGGCGTCGATATTATAAAGCACTTCGGGCGCGGTATGCACCGTGACCTGACCCTCGGCGCCGACGACGACGCGATGTTTCGGAAGGGAAGCCATGATCAAACTCCTGACGCGCGCTGGGCGTCATTGCCCAACGCTAATCCTGAACGCGGTGGTGTCAGAATCGGTTCCCGTTGAGGGGCGATTTGGCGGACGCCGGCGCTGTCTAGATGCGCGCCAGAGGGACATCGCCGCCGCGCCAGCCGCGCGTGGCCTCGGCCCCGTCTCGTTCCGCCGCGGCGGCGTTTCCGAGAGCCGACTCCGCCAGGGAAAGGACACGCAGTGTGAGCGGGTCGTGGGGCCAACGCGCTAACGCCGCGCGCGCCTCAATCATCGCTTGCTTGGGCTTGCCAGCCGCCAGAAAAGCGGCGGCGAGGCTGCGTCGCTCCGGATACCACCAGGGCGGTGGATCGAAATCGAATTGGCCGGACAGCTCCGCATCCTGGATCGTGGCGGCGGCGCGATAGGCCTTCACCGCGTCGGCGGGTCTGCCTTCCAGCATCGCGGCGCGGCCACGCAATGTGAGCGCGGCGATGCGCGTGACGCTGCGCGCTGTCTTTTTGGGGTGGCTTGGGCTCGCGTCGATTTTGCCCAGTTGAGCCTCTAACGCCGCGGCTTCCCCGCGGACGTTGGCGGCGTCGCCCTTGGCGGCGAAAGCCTCGCCGCGCGCGTAGCGCCGCAGGGCGCTGGCGTAGGGTTGCGCCACGCCTGGATCCGGCAGACGCAACGCCCGGTCCGGCGCGTAGCGGCCAAAGGCGAAGGCGGCCGAGGCTGCGGCGAACTGGCCGCCTGGACCCGCGTCCAGCGGCGGCGGGAAAGCGAATGCGGCGTGATCGGCAAAGCGAACGGCGAGGCGAGCGTCACCCGCCAACAAGGCTCCGGCCAGGCCGAATCTCAGGTCGTGGCTGTGGTAAGGCACAGCGCCCTGGTGCGATGCGTCATGCGCGGCGCGCAAATAAGCCGCGTCGACGGCCAAGGCCTGTGCGTTGGCCGTGGCGGCGTCTTCATAGCGGCCGACCCGGAAGAACGTGTGGGAGGCCATGTGCACCAGGTGACTGGCTCCCGGGGCCAGGGCCCCGAGCCGGTCGGCGTAGGGCAGAGCCAGGGCGGGCTTGCCGGCCATCTCGGTGGCGTGAATGTAGAAGTGAATGGCGGCGGTGTTGTCCGGATGGCGGGCAAGCACGGGCTGAAGCACCGAGACCGCGCGGTCCGATCCGCGGTTGTCGTCATGAAGCGCCGCGACGATAAGCCAGGCGTCGGAGGTCATGACGGCGATCTCGTCGTCTTGGGGATATCGCCGCGCCAGCTCGTCCATAGCCTGGGCGAAGGCAAGGTCGCCGCGGGCCGCCGGACCGTCGTAGCGCCGGTCGAGGGCCGCGAAGAGGTCCCTGTTCTTGCGGCTCTCGCCGGTCGCGAGCTTGGCCGCCTGTTTGATCAGGTCCTTCGCGGAGGCGCGGACTTTGGGATCGACATCAAAATTGATCGTCGGCCCGACTGACCAGGCCTCGCCCCATGCGCACATGGCGCAGGTCGGGTCGATCTGGCGGGCGCGTTGAAACGCGGCCGTGGCGTCGGCGTGATAGAACGCATGGGCCAGCGCCATGCCATAGTCGAACCAGGCCTGAGCCTCTGGCTTGGCCGCGGATATGGCAAACCCGCCGGTCCCGACACCGTCGACGCGAACGAGTTCGCGCTTTGCGCCCGCCGGTGGCCCGTCCCGTTCCGAAGCGCAGATGGCGGCGATCGGCCACGGGGTCGCGTCATCCGCGGCTGTTGTCAAAGGCGCAAGGACCAGCGCCAAAGCCATCGCAACCGGCAGGCTCTTCGCATTGCTGAGCGCTGACATGACGACCCCTCCAGGGTGTTTTAGTGAACTTGCCAACGCCGTGGTGGCTTCGCAAGAAGGCCGCAGGCGGTCGCAGGCTTTATCGAGGAAGAGAACGCGGAATGCACATCGGGCTTGTCGGCGGCATCGGGCCAGCCGCGACAGAGTATTACTATCGCAGACTTTTGGGACGGCACACGGCGGCGGGCACGGTCCTCGACCTGACGATCGTTCATGCCGATGTGCGTGAGCTGAATGCAAATGTAACCCGGGGCGACGCGGTGAGGCAGGCCGAGGTTTTCGCCGCCTTGATCGAGCGGCTTGCCGCGGCGGGGGCCCAGGCGGCGGCGGTGACGTCGATGGGGGGGCACTTTTGCATTCGTGAACTCGAGGCGATCACTCCGCTCCCGCTGGTGAACGGGGTCGTCGCGGTCAACGCGTCCATCGCGGACCGAAATCTGGCGCGGGTCGGCGTGATCGGCACGCGCAAGGTGATGGAGACACGGCTCTACGGCGCCGTGTCGGCGGAGGTCGTGGCGCCCGTGGGCAAGACCCTCGACGCGGTTCATCAAAGCTACGTCGACATGGCGACGTCGGGGTCTGTGAGTGCGGCCCAGCGGGACGTTTTCTTCGCGGCGGGCCGGGATCTCTATCGCGAGCATGGGGCCGAGGCCGTGATTCTCGGCGGCACGGATCTGTGTCTGGCTTTCGACGGTCGGGATCCTGGTTTCCCGGTGGTCGATTGCGCCGACGTTCATGTCGATGCGATCTATCGGTACTCGCTGGGATAGGGGGCGCAGACGCAGCCTCGTCGCGACGGTCTGACGCCGTCGGTTGACCCGTCACGCGAGCGGATCGATATCAACGCAGCGGGGCGCTGCCCCGCACGGGGAGAGATACGACATGACAAGCCCGCGCTCCTGGCTCTCCGCAATGGCGATGTTGGTTCTGGGTCTGGCGGGGCGGGCGTCCGCCGAGCCAGCGTTGGCGAAAATCGACAGCGGTCCCTTGGTGGGATCGGCCGAGAGCGGAGTCGCCGTCTACAAGGGCATTCCCTTCGCCGCGCCTCCCGTGGGCGAGCTGCGCTGGGCGCCTCCGCAGTCGCCCGCGCGCTGGACCGCCCCGAGACCGGCCGACCGTTTCGGCTCGGTTTGTACTCAGCCTTTGCGCGCGGGCGGCGGTCCTAACGGTGGCGGTGTCGCGGAAAAGGGCTCCGAGGACTGCCTGTTTCTCAACGTCTGGGCGCCCGCGAAAGCGCGCCACGCCCCTGTGATGGTCTGGATCCATGGCGGGTCCAACACGACCGGCGCCGGGTCGGTGGGCGGATATGACGGAACCGCCTTCGCCCGCGACGGGGTGGTGCTGGTGAGCCTCAACTACCGCCTGGGCGCGTTCGGCTTTTTCGCTCATCCCGCGCTGACGGCGGCGGCCAAGGCGGATGAACCGCTGGCCGACTATGGATTGATGGATCAACTGGCCGCCCTGCGCTGGGTTCAGCGCAACATCAGCGCATTCGGCGGCGATCCGCGCAACGTGACGGTTTTCGGGGAGTCGGCGGGTGGGATCGATGTCGTCACCCTGCTGACCGCGAAATCGGCCAAGGGCCTCTTCGCCAAGGCCATCGTGGAATCCGGCGCCGGGTGGGGCCCGCCCTCGCCACTAAGCAAGCGCGAGGCCAAGGGGGAGGCCGCCGCCGTCGCCGCTGGACTCAAGCCGGGCGCCACCCTCGTGGACCTACGCGCGCTGCCTGCCCAGGCGGTGCTCGACATGAAACTTGGCGACGGCGACATCACGGTTGACGGGCGTCTGCTGACCCAGTCGCCAACCCAGGCGTTTGCGGCGGGCAACTTCCTGCGCGTGCCGCTGATCATCGGCACGAACAGCTGGGAGGCCTCGCTGATGCGGTCGTTCAACATGCCTGCGAGCGCGGTGTTGGCGATCACGCCTGCGTCGCTGAAGGCGGCCTACGCCGACGACACCGATGACGAGACCAAGGCGCAACACCTGTTCACCGACGCCTTCATGGGCGCTCCCGCACGGTGGATCGCCCGCCAGGCGCAGGGCGATCCGGTGTGGCTGTACCACTTCGCCTATGTGCCCGAGGCCCGCCGCACCTTTGTCCCGGGGGCGGGCCACGCCAGCGAAATTCCATTCGTGTTCGCAAGCTGGGACCACCTGGGGGCGTTGCGTGAACGCTACGCCCTCACCTCCGCCGACGAAGCCATGACGGCCCGCGTCCACGCTTGCTGGGTCGCCTTCGCCAAGACCGGCGCGCCGAGCTGCCCCGGCACGCCGCCCTGGCCAGCGTACTCGACGGCCAATGACGCGCTGATGGACTTCGACGTGGAAACCGGGGTGAAGGCGCATTTCAAACAGGCGCGCTACGACGCCCAGGAGGCGGTCAATCTGCCGAGGTTTGCACTGGGGCGTTAGCGTCGGGGAGGCGGCCCGTCACGGCGCCGCGGTCAAGGAAATGTCGATCATGATCTCGGCGGAAATTTCCTCGAGCGCCGCCTGAACCGCGCCGGCCCGAAGATCGCCGGGAAGCCGCAGCCGCGCGTCCATGTGGAAGAGCGGCGCGCCGGAATGGGCTTCGGCGTCAACCCAGGTCTTGAACGTCTCGATGTTGGCGCCCAGCCGACTGAGGACGGCGGTAACCTGGTTGACGATGCCTGGGCGATCCTGGCCGACAAGCTCAAACCGCAGGGCTTCGCCCGTGGCGGGGGCTCCGTCGAGGGCTGGAGCGATGCGGACCTCAAGCCCGTGGGCGTCGACCGCGCGAACGGCCTCGCGCAGTCGGCTGGCGCCGTCGGCCGCGAGATCGACAAGCACCGACCCGACGTAGAGACCGCCGAGGCGGCTCAGATGACTCTCCAGCCAATTGCCTCCGGCCGACACAACCGCCGCCGCCAGGGCCTGGGTGAGACCCGGTCGGTCGCTGCCGATCACGCTTAAGACCATCAACGGCATCGGTGTCTCTCGAATTTGCAGCGGGCCCGGCTCGGTTGGATGCGGAGATTCCGTTACCGCATGCCGGTGTGGCGCGCCATGGTCCGGTTTGGCGTCGAAGGTTGACGCGACCTCACTACGCCCGCCCCTCGTGATACTCGAACTCGACCAGATAGACGTTTTCGCCCGCCCCGTGCTTGGCGACTTTCAGCAGGTCGATCACGCCGGCGAACCCCGATTGCCGGGCGAGGGCGGGGGTAATGTCGCTGAACTCGATCTGGCGAAGCGCGGTGACTTCTATGGTTCCGTCCCCCAGCCCGTATCTGCCGCCGACCTTCACCCGCGGACGCCGCCAGATGCGCACGCTGCAGGTGATCTCACCGGCCATGATCGGGGCGTGGAGACGCTTGGTGAACGTCATGGCGACCGCGTCCACATCCTTGTTATGCCGCCTTTGTCTGGCACGGCTCAGGAGGCTCGCGCAATCACGCCCGGATAAGGCCCTATACGGCGCATCCGATGGCGTTGAGAATTGGCTTGCCGCGCACGAGCAGCGGCGCAAGAATCGCGGCTAACCGCATCCGGGAGTTGGGCCATGGCGATTACATCCTTCGAGATCATATCCGTGCCGGTGTCGGATCCTCAGAAATCCAAAGAATTCTATCGCGATGTCCTGGGCTTCGAATTGATCCGGGAGGAGCCGATGGGGCCGAACATGACCTGGATTCAACTCGCGCCGAAAGGTCAATCCGTGACGATCGCCTTGGTCACATGGTTCGACGGGCTTAAGCCCGGCGGCCAGCAAGGCCTGATGGTCAACACCAACGCTCTGGACGCTGACCGCGACGCGCTGATCGCCAAGGGAGTCGATGTCGGCGAAATCGGTCAGCAACCGTGGGGGCGATTTGCGATGTTCACTGATCCCGATGGCAACGGATGGATTTTGCGTCAAGCTTTAGACGCGTCGCCGAACGCCTCTTGAGGGCGCGATCAGACCGCGCGGGAGGCGTCAAATAGCGTCGCAAGGGTCGGTTTGATGCGGGCGGACCAATCCAAGATTCACGTGCGCCAGGGTCGTTTTAAACGGCGGCCAGCGCACCGGCTTCAATCTCGGCGTCGCGCTCGACGGTCATCATATAGTTGATCGAAGTGTCGGGCCCCAGCGACCAGACGCCGGACAGGGGATCGTAGCTTACTCCGCGGGGCCCTTCGATTGTCAGGCCGTCGAGGCCGGTGAGAAACGCGCGAATCTCCTCCGGCTTCAGGAACTTGTTCCAGTCGTGCGTGCCGACAGGCAACCAGTGCAAAACATGTTCGGCGCCGATCTTGGCAAGGGCCAGGGCGGCCAGCGTGCGATTTAGGGTGGCCACGATCATCAGGCCGCCTGGTTTCAGGAGGCCAACGCAGTCGCGCAGGAACGCACCCGGGTCGGCGACGTGTTCGATGACCTCCATATTGAGGATCAGGTCGAACGCCGCCTCGCCGGACGCCAGCAAGCTTTCGGCCGTGCTTGCGCGATAGTCGATCTTCAGCGAGCTGGCTTCTGCATGGGCTGTTGCGACGGCGATGTTTTGTTCCGACGCGTCGACGCCGGTCACCTCGAACCCAAGCCGGGTCATGGGCTCGCACAGCAATCCGCCGCCGCAGCCGATGTCGAGCAGCCGCAAGCCCTGGAATGGCCGCCGCGCGCGGGGATCGCGGTCGAACCGCCAAAGGGCGTGGTCGCGTATGAAGGTCAGGCGGATTGGATTGAAGCGGTGCAGGGGCGCGAACTTGCCCTTCGGGTCCCACCATTCGGCGGCGATGGCGGAAAACCGGGCGACGTCGTCGGGATCGATGCTGGAGGGCGGCTGCGAGAGGCTCGACATGGTGTGCTGCTGAACCACCCGTCGGCCGTGGTCAACCGTCGTTGTCGGCGGATTGCCGTCGCCAGCGGCCTTCGTTAGAAGCCGCGCCTTCGGAGGGAGCTGGGCTTGTCTCGTCTTGTGATGAAATTCGGCGGCACGTCGGTGGCCGATCTTGAGCGCATCCGCCGTGTCGCGCGTCTGGTCGCCGTGGAAGCCGCGCGCCGGCCCGTGGCTGTGGTCGTGTCGGCGATGGCCGGAAAGACCAATGAACTGGTGGCCTGGACCGACGGCGCCGGCGCCGCCGCGGGTGACCTGCCCCTGTCGGACGATGAGTATGATGTGGTGGTCGCCTCGGGCGAACAGGTGACGGCCGGCCTGTTGGCCATGGTCCTGCGCAACATCGGCGTGCCCGCACGCTCGTGGATGGGCTGGCAGATTCCAATCTTTACCGATGAGGCCCACGGCCGGGCGCGCTTCGACGAGATTCCCGCCGACAAGCTGGCGGCTTCGTTGGATGGCGGCGAGGTGGCCGTGATCGCCGGTTTCCAGGGAATCACCCGCGACGGACGCATCACCACCGTGGGGCGGGGCGGGTCGGACACGACGGCCGTGGCGATCGCGGCGGCCCTCGGCGCGGGGAGCTGCGACATCTACACCGACGTCGACGGGGTCTACACGACCGATCCCCGCATCGAGGCCAAGGCCCGCCGTCTGGCGCGGATCAGCTATGAAGAGATGCTTGAGATGGCTTCGCTGGGCGCCAAGGTGCTCAGCACACGCTCGGTGGAGATGGCCATGGCGCGCGGGGTCCCGGTGCGCGTCCTATCGAGTTTCGCCGAACCCGGGCAATCCGACGGGCAGGGCACCATTGTGTGCGACGAGGAGGAAATCGTGGAAAAGCGCATCGTGAGCGGCGTGGCGTTCAGCCGGGACGAAGCCAAGATCAGTCTCTACGGCCTGCCCGATCACCCCGGGGTGTCGCGCGAGATCTTCGGCCGGCTGGCCGACGCGAATGTGAACGTGGATATGATCGTCCAGAGCCACGCCTATCGCGAAGGCGCGGCCAACATGGAGTTCACGGTCGGCAAACGCGACGCCGCCCGCGCCGTCGACATCGTGCGCGCGGCCAAGGCCGAAATCGGATTCGCCGATGTCGCTGTGGATGAGGATGTGGCGAAAGTGTCGGTAATCGGCGTCGGCATGCGCAGCCACGCCGGTGTCGCCAAGACCATGTTCGGCGCCTTGGCTGACAAGGGCGTGAACATCCAGGTTATTTCCACTTCGGAGATCAAGATCAGCGTGTTGATCGACGCCGCCTACACCGAGTTGGCCGTGCGCGCGCTGCATGCGGCCTATGGGCTGGACCAGCTTTAGGCCGGGCGCCTGCTCAAAACTTGTGCGGGCGGCGGGAAAGATATGAACCGCTCAACCTGACGGTGCGTAAGCGAAGAAAGCTGCTATAGGCGCGGCAAGGACAGGGAGCCTCGTCGAAACCAGCCATGCCCGCGCCCGTATTTCCAGTACGCGGACCTCGCACCCTGCTGAAGCAGATCCGCGAGGCCATGGCCGGGCCCGGAGCTCCACACGACAAGCTCACGGCGGTTGTGCGCACGATTGCCGGCTCGATGGTCGCCGAGGTGTGTTCGATCTATCTGCGGCGGGCGAACGGCGAAATGGAGCTGTTCGCCACCGAAGGCCTGGCGCCCGGCGCGGTACGTGTGACGCGACTGGGACCCGGCGAAGGCCTCGTGGGCGAGATCATCCGCCTTGGCGGCCCGCTGAATCTATCCGACGCGCCCCGACACCCGGCCTTTTCCTATCGGCCGGAAACCCTTGAGGATCCCTTTCACGCCTTTCTCGGCGTGCCGCTTCTGCAAGGCGGGCGTGTGATCGGCGCCCTGGTCGTGCAGAATCGTACGAGCCGGGTCTACGCCGAGGATGACGTCGAGGACCTGCAGATCATCGCCATGGTGCTGTCGGAGATGGTCGCGGGAGGAGAGATCCTCTCGCGCGAGGAGCTGAAGGACGTCGATATCGCGCCCCGACGGTCGGAGCGACTTAAGGGCGCGAGGTTTGCCGACGGTCTGGCTTTCGGTGTCGCCGTCCGGCACGAGGCTCCGGTCGCTGCCGGCCGATTGCTGTCGGACGACGTGCCGGCGGAGGAGGCACGCCTGGTCGCGGCGATCGCCAGCCTGCAAGCTCAGATCGACTCAATGCTTGAAGGGCACGAAGGCGTCCTCGGCGCCTCTTATGACGTTCTTGAGACCTACCGTATGCTGGCGCACAGCCGCAGCTGGAACCACTCGCTGCAGGACGCGGTGCACTCCGGGCTGACGGCTGAGGCGGCGGTGGAGCGCGTCCGGTCCGAACACCGGGCGGGGATTGGCCAGGCGCGCGACCCCTACCTGAGGGAGCGCCTGCACGACCTGGAAGATCTGAACGACCGCCTTCTGCGTCACCTTAGCGGCGATGGGTCCGTCGCGCGCGCCTTGCCGGACAATGCAATCCTAGTAGCTCGGAATCTGGGTCCGGCCGATTTGCTCGAATACGACCGCGCCAAGCTCAAGGGATTGCTGCTAGAGGAGGGTTCGTCCGCCAGCCACGCGGCCATCGTCGCCCGCGCCCTCGATATTCCGTGTGTCGGCCGGTTGCCGGGACTGCGAGACCGGGTCAGCGAGGGTGATCCGGTCATTGTGGACGCGGAATCCGGCGAAGCCTACCTGCGCCCAAGGCCTGACGTCGTCGCGGCGGTCACCGCGCGGATGGGTCTGCGCGCCGAGCGCCGGGCCGAGTTCGCGCGGCTGAAGGATACGCCGGCCTTCACCCGGGATGGGAAGAAGATCACCCTGCTGATGAACGCTGGCCTGGCCGTGGATCTGGATATCCTGCCCGATACCGGCGCCGAGGGCATCGGCCTTTTCCGGACGGAATTTCAGTTCATGGTTTCGGAGGATCTCCCGCGTTTTCGCGCGCAGACCGACCTCTACGCCCACGTCATGGCGGCGGCCGGCGACAAACCCGTGACATTTCGCACACTCGACCTCGGCGGCGACAAGGTGCTGCCCTATCTGCAAGCCGAACGGGAGGACAACCCAGCTCTTGGCTGGCGCGCGTTACGCATGGGCCTGGACCGTCCCGCCCTGTTGCGGATGCAACTGCGCGCCTTGATCGCGGCGGTCGCGGGGCGGCCGTTGCGGGTGATGTTCCCCTTGGTCGCGAATGTCGAGGAGTTCCGCATCGCCCGAGGCCTTGTCGACGTCGAGGTGGCCTGGGCCGTGCGTCGCGGGCGGCCGGCCCCAGAACGGCTGGAAGTCGGGGCGATGATCGAGGCGCCATCGCTGCTATGGCACCTGGACGCGCTGTTACCTTTGACCGACTTCGTGTCGGTGGGAACCAACGATCTGATGCAATATCTGTTCGCTGCGGATCGGGGCAATCCGCGCGTGGCGGATCGCTACGATCCCCTGTCGCCTCCCGCCCTCCGCGCGCTGAAGACAATTCGGGACGCCTGCGCCGAAACCGGGACGCCGGTTTCCGTGTGCGGGGAAATCGCCGGACGCCCTCTGGAGGCATTCGTCCTCGTGGCGCTCGGCTATACGCAACTGTCCATGCCGCCGTCCGGTATCGGGCCGGTAAAGCAGATGGTGCTGGGCTGCGACCAAGGGGCGGCCGCGCGCGGCATGGCCAGTCTGGTGAGCTCCGCCGCAGGCTCGGTGAGGCAGGAGGTCGAGACGCTGGCGCGAAAGCTAGGCGTCGAGGTCTAGGGCGTGATATTAGCCCCTGTCGCGCGCTTCGCGCGTCCGGCGCGCGAGAGTTTCCAACTATCTTATGTCCGTGGCGGGAAATGACGTTTCGGTGAACCAAGGCGGCCCGCCCCCGGACGACCACCTTGCTCAATTGCGACCTCTGCGAGTGGTGCTTTCCGAGGCAGGGCACGTCGGCGAAGCCCTGAGGAACGCGCGCGAGGGCCTGGGCCTGGCCGCCGATGATATCTCGCAAGTGACACACGTTCGGTCGAGCTACATCGAAGCCATCGAGGCGTTCGACTTCGAATCGCTGCCAGCCAGGCCCTTCGTCGTGGGATTTGTGCGATCTTACGCCCGCGCCCTGGGCTTGGACCCGGACCTCGTGGTGGCGCGATTCCGGCGCGAAGCCCCGGAGGTTGACGCCAAGCTGCGCGCGCCTATCGGCCTGTCGCCGAACGGTCTGGCCCGATTTCGGCCGCTTCTGCTGGTCGCCGGAGCCCTCGCCTCGGTGGTGACGGTTTGGAACCTTTCGAGGCACCTGCCGGCGCGGCCGGCGCGGCCGGCCGCCGCGGCGCGGCCTGCGGGGGGCGCGCCCCTTGCCGCGGCGATCGAGGTCGGGCCGCCGCTGCCGCCCCCCCCCGAGGCGACCACGCCGCCCGCCTACGTCACGCCTGGTCTCGACCCGGCGGCGAACGCCACGACGGCGGCTTCGCCGCCGCCCGCCGCGCCAGAGTCAAACTTGGGCGAGACGTACGCCATCAAGGGCGCGGTCTTCGGCACAGGGAGCGCCGTGGTGCTACAGGCGCGCAAGGCGGTGGGGCTTGTGGTTCGTGGCGGGGGAGGCGCGATCATCTTCGCGCGGGTGCTTGAGCCCGGTGAAACCTGGCGCTCCGCCGATCGCGATGGCCTCTCGGCGGATATCGACAGTGGGGACGCCATGGAATACTTTGTCGGCGGTATTTCCAAGGGCGTTTTGCCAAAGGGGCGGACGGCGCTCGCCGGACTTGGCGCGGGCCAGGAGGCGGCCACGCCCAATAGCCGATGATGAAATGGTTGTCGGAGCCGGGACGATCCGGCCGCGAGAAAAGGATGTCATGAGCACGCAAGATCACACGCACGTTCGACCCTGGCGGGCGATCGATCGGCGCAAGTCGCGTCAGATCCACGTCGGTTCGGTGCCGGTTGGCGGTGATGCGCCGATCACGGTTCAGTCCATGACCAACACCATTACGGGCGACGCCAAGGCGACGATCGACCAGATTCGCCAGCTCGAAGATGCCGGCGCCGACATCGTGCGGGTCTCCTGCCCGGACGAAGACGCGACCGCGGCGTTCAAGACGATCGCCAAGGCGGCTAAGGTGCCCTTGGTCGCCGACATCCATTTTCACTACAAGCGCGGCATCGAGGCCGCCAAGGCGGGCGCCGCCTGCCTGCGGATCAATCCCGGCAACATCGGCTCTTCGGCGCGTATCCGCGATGTGATCCAGGCGGCGCGAGACCACGGTTGCTCGATGCGCATTGGCGTCAACGCCGGGTCGTTGGAAAAGGAACTGCTCGAGCGTTACGGCGAGCCCTGTCCGCAGGCGATGGTGGACAGCGCTCTGAGCCACGCGCGGATCCTGCAGGATCACGACTTCCACGAATTCAAGATCAGCGTGAAGGCGTCGGATGTCTTCATGACGGTCGCCGCCTATCAAATGCTGTCGGAAGCGATCGATTGTCCGATCCACCTCGGCATCACCGAAGCTGGCGCTTTGCGATCAGGTACGATCAAGTCGTCGATCGGCATGGGCAGCCTTCTGTGGGCCGGTATCGGCGATACGATCCGGGTCTCACTCGCGGCCGATCCGGTGGAGGAGATCAAGGTCGGCTTTGACATCCTGAAGTCGCTCGGCCTGCGCCACCGTGGCGTGAATATCATCGCCTGTCCGTCGTGCGCGCGTCAGGGCTTCAATGTCATCGAGACCGTCAACGCCCTGGAAGAGCGACTGAAACACATCTCCGCGCCAATGAGTCTGTCGATCATCGGTTGCGTGGTGAACGGGCCAGGGGAAGCCCTGATGACCGACGTCGGCTTCACCGGCGGCGGCAAGGGCGCTGGCATGATCTACATGGCCGGCAAGCCCGACCATAAGCAGTCCAATGAGGGCATGGTCGATCATATCGTCAGTCTCGTCGAAGCTCGCGCGGCCGAGATTGAACGCGATCAGGCCATGGCGGCAAAATCCATCGCGGCCGAATAGCCGAACGCCCATGGCCACGCCGAAATGAGCACGCTCGTCGCCGCGTGGACCGCCGGCAAGCGACGCCTTGAGGCCGCTGGTGTCGATAGTCCGGTGATCGACGCGCGACTATTGCTTGAGGCGGCCGCGGGGGTCGCGCGGTCCGAGATCGTCGCCAATCCACATCGCGTGCTGGGCGAGGCCGAGGTCGCAGAGCTGGACCGGTTGCTCGGTCGCCGCGAGCGGCGCGAGCCCGTGAGTCAGATTCTGGGCGTCAAGGGGTTCTGGTCGATTCTTGTCCGCGTCAATCGCAACGTCCTGACGCCGCGACCCGAGACGGAGACGATCCTGGACGTTGTGCTCGCCGAATTTGCGCCCGAGCGCGCATTTCGCGTCCTCGATCTCGGCGTGGGTTCGGGCGCGATCCTTCTCGCCATCCTGACCGAGCGGCCGAACGCGGCAGGCGTCGGCGTAGATGTTTCGGAAGACGCATTGTCGATCGCTCGCGAAAACGCGGACACGCTTGGGCTCGCTTCCCGGGTGGAAATGAGGCGCGGCGATTGGACCACGGGCCTGGAGTCCGGGGGATTCGATCTGGTCGTGGCCAATCCGCCCTATATTCCGACCAAGGACATCCAAACCCTCTCGCCGGAAGTGCGAGATCACGAACCTCGAATCGCGCTGGATGGCGGCGCGGATGGTCTGGACGCCTATCGGGTGCTCGCAAGCGAGATCCCGCGTGTGCTGCGCCCCGGCGGACGTTTCGCGGTTGAAATCGGCCATGACCAGGGTCAATCCGTGAAGCAATTGTTTTCGCGGGAAGATCTTCTGGATGTGCGTGTCGTGCGTGATCTCGGAGATCGCGATAGGGTCGTGACAGGCGTCAAGAAAAACCTTGGACAAACGCGCGGTTAAGCGCTAGATGAGTCCTGTCTCCATTGAAATCGCCGGTTTGAGGGGTGCGGAGAAAGCGCGGTATTCGCTTTCGCTCGGTCCCGCCAGGAGCACGGATCGGAAGTCCCGTCGAACGGGATGACTGGGTCGCGGGGCGAAGACGAAACCAGAGGTTCAACTCATCTCGACGGACGAGGCAGTCCGACGTCAATCAGGCGGGAACGAAATCAGACGAGTCTGATCCGTGACGCGCGCCGTACAGGTCTAGAACATGAGAGATTTCAAGGGCATGAAGCGGCAACGTAACCGCAACCGCAATGGCGGAAGTGGCGGCGGAGGCGGCGGGGCTAAGCCCCAGCATAATGCGAACCGGGCGTTTGATTCCAATGGTCCCGAAGGGGTCAAGGTGCGCGGCGCGGCGCAGACGGTCTATGAGAAGTATCAACAACTGGCGCGCGACGCCCAGACTTCGGGCGACCGCGTACTGGCCGAGAACTACTTGCAGCACGCCGAGCACTATTTCCGCGTGATGCGGGCGATGCAGCCAAACAGGTCCCTTGCCGAGATCATCGGGCGCGATCAGTTCGTGTCCGGTTTTGATATCGACTTTGAGGACGAGGGTAGCGCCGGGGACAGCGGCGACATGGATGGGGATAGCGACGTCGGCGAGGTTGGCGAAGCCCAGGGGGAACGGCAGCCGCGGTTCGAGGGGCGACGGGACGATTTTCGATCTTCGGAGGGGGCGACGCCATACGATCAAACCCGTGGTGACCGCCCGCCGCGTGATCGCGCACGTGACGAGCGTCCTCGCGACGACCGTCCTCGCGACGACCGCCCTCGCGACGACCGCCCTCGTGACGACCGCCCCCGTGATGACCGTCCCCGAGATGACCGTCCCCGAGATGACCGTCCTCGCGACGAGCGTCCGCGCGATGACCGTGGCGAGCGGCCGCGGAGGGATGATCGCCCGAGGTTCAGCCGCGACGACCGTCCGGCGCGAACAGACTGGGTCGATCGCGACCCTGCCCGCGCGGAACAGCCCGACTTTCCGATTGTGACGCCCGAGGTCGAGCCGCGCGTGGATGCGCCCATGCTCCGCGCCGACGATGGGGAATTCAGCCACACGCCCGCATTCCTGCAGGTGCGCCCCAGCGACTCCGACGAAGCGACGCGTCGCCCTCGCCGCCGCCGCGCGCCGGCCGCGTTCACCTCCGACGACGCCGCCCCGGTGGTCGAAGAAGGCTGATCAGGGAACGAAGCTGGACGCAGGTGACGGGTCCGCGAGGACGTTGAACCGGGCTTTGAGCGCAAAGCCAATCCGGGTGGCGTCCGCGAGGACCTGATCGACGCGACGGCCAAGGCGCACGGTCCAACCCGTAGCCGGCATCGCCCGCCGCAGGATATCGACCACGACGTCGGCGGGGCCATCATTCAGGAAATGACCGCCGCCGGCCAGGCGCTCTAGGCTCAGGCCCGCGCGGAGGCGCATGCCCGAGCAGAAGGCCTCGGTGGCCGCGATCGGCGCGAAGTCGTCTTGATCGCCATGAATGACGCGTACGGGCGCGCGGAAGCGGCCCAGAGCCAGCCTCATCAGGTCGATCTGTCGCGGTTGGGATTCGACCTCCCTGACGGCGTTGCGCAGATCCCTGGGCAGATAGTCGCGGATTCGACCGCCGACCCCCAAGAGCCAGCGCGCGGTCGGGCCGGGAGTGGAGACGTAGCTGGAAAGCAGCACTAGGCCCGCTAGACGCGGGGGGCGTTGAGCGGCCATGAGCGTGGCGATCGCCGCGCCGTAGGACTGGCCGACGATCAGCAGGCGCTGGCCTCGGGTGGTCGTCAACAATGGCGAGAGCGCTTTGGCCTGAAGAGTTAAGTCGAGTTCACAGACTCCGGGTTCACTCAAGCCGTAGCCGGGGCGATCGACCACGATCACTTCCCAGTCCCGGGGCGACGCGGCCAGGACGGGAGCCCAGTATTCCGCCCAGGAGGGCGCCCCGGTAATGACCACGACCTTCCACGCGGTGGGGGCCTCGCGCGGCGAGGTAAGCGCCGAGAGAGTCCAGCCGAGATCGCCGCCGGCTGCAAAACGCACACGCCGCACCTCTGACTCGGCGTAGTCCAGCGCGGTTGACCGATGTTCGGCGCGGCCGTGCAGAGCGCTGTCCAGACAGGCCCAGCCAACGCCCCATAGGCCCCTTGGCCTCTTCGTCGCCATGACCCACTCTCCCGTGCGTCCGTGCCTCTACGAACCGCTGCGGCCTCAGCGTCTTGGCGATATTGACCCACGACAAGGACCGCCGCGGGGACAGGGTTAAGCCTCTCAATCTGAACCGGAACTGAAAAGCCGGAACGGCTGGCGCGGGTCTTGTGTGGCTTTGATGCAACACTACATGAGGCTCAACGGCAAACCCCGAGAGACACATGAACATCGATCTGTACACCGACCGCGCCAAGCAGGCGATCCAATCAGCTCAGTCGCTGGCGATGGCGCGTCGCCATCAGCAGCTGGGCCCCGAGCACCTCCTCAAGGTCCTGCTGGAGGAAAAGGATGGTCTGGCGCGTAGCCTCATCGAAGCCGCCGGAGGACGTCCCGCGGAGGCGGACGCCGCCGTCGAAACCCTGCTGGGCAAGATCGCCAAGGTCGAGGGTGGCAACGACCAGCTTTATATGAAGCCGGACATGGCGCGCGTGTTCTCCGCCGCCGAGGCTGACGCCAAGGCCGCGAACGACGCATTCGTGACGACCGAGCGGCTGCTGATCGGGCTGGCCAAGGAAGGCGGTCCGGCGGCGAAGGCGCTCGCCGACGCCGGCGCCAAGGTGGCCGGGCTCGAAGCCGCGGCCAAGGCCGTGCGCAAGGGGCGGACCGCCGATAGCGCATCGGCGGAGGAAGGCTACGACGCGCTGAAGCGCTACGCCCGCGACCTCACCGAGGCCGCCCGCGATGGCAAGCTCGATCCCGTCATCGGCCGTGACGAGGAAATTCGTCGTGCGATCCAGGTCCTGGCGCGTCGCACCAAGAACAATCCCGTCCTCATTGGCGAGCCAGGGGTCGGCAAGACCGCCATCGTCGAGGGGTTGGCGCAGCGCATTTTGAATGGCGACGTTCCCGAGAGCCTCAAAGATAAGAAACTGATGGCGCTCGACATGGGCTCGCTGATCGCGGGCGCGAAGTATCGCGGTGAGTTCGAGGAGCGGCTCAAGTCGGTGCTGAACGAGGTGACCGCCGCGGAGGGGTCGATCATCCTCTTCATCGACGAAATGCACACCCTGGTGGGCGCCGGCAAATCGGACGGCGCGATGGATGCGTCAAATCTGCTCAAGCCGGCTCTGGCGCGGGGTGAATTACACTGTGTCGGCGCGACCACGCTGGATGAGTACCGCAAGCACGTCGAAAAGGACGCCGCTCTGGCGCGGCGGTTCCAGCCGGTCTTTGTCGGGGAACCCACGGTCGAGGACACGATCTCGATCCTGCGCGGACTGAAGGAAAAGTACGAAACCCACCACGGCGTGCGCATCCTCGATAGCGCGATCGTCGCGGCGGCGACCCTTTCCAACCGCTACATCGCCGACCGTTTCCTGCCCGACAAGGCGATCGATCTGATCGACGAGGCCGCAAGTCGGGTGCGGATGGCGGTGGACTCCAAACCCGAAGAACTCGACGAAATCGATCGCCGAACGATCCAGCTGAAGATCGAGCGCGAGGCTCTGACCAAGGAGGCGGACGCGGCCTCGAAGCAGCGCCTGGAGAAGCTTGAGGACGAGCTTGACGATCTGGAGGGCAAATCGGCCGAAATGACGTCCCGCTGGCGGGCCGAGAAGGAAAAAGTCGGTCACGCCGCCCAGGCGCGCGAAGCTCTGGAGCGGCTGCGCGGCGAACTGGCCGCAGCCCAGCGGCGGGGCGATCTGCAGCGCGCCTCCGAGATCGCCTATGGCGAAATCCCAACCTTGGAGCGCCGGCTGAACGAGGCCGACGCCGTCGGTGACGCTGAGCCTTTGACGCCGGAGGTGGTCAACGCCGAACAGATCGCCAGCGTCGTGTCGCGCTGGACCGGCGTTCCGGTGGAAAAGATGCTCGAGGGCGAACGCGAAAAGCTCCTGCGTATGGAAGACTCGCTGCGCGGCCGCGTGGTCGGCCAGGAGGAAGCTCTGGAGGCTGTCTCCGACGCCGTCCGGCGCGCGCGCGCGGGCTTGCAAGATCCGGGTAAGCCCATCGGCTCTTTCCTGTTCCTGGGCCCCACGGGGGTGGGAAAGACCGAGCTCACCAAGGCACTGGCGGAGTTTCTGTTCGACGACGAGGCGGCGATCACCCGCCTAGACATGAGCGAATATATGGAGAAGCACTCCGTCAGCCGCATGATCGGCGCGCCTCCTGGCTACATCGGCTATGACGAGGGCGGCGCCCTGACCGAAGCGGTGCGCCGGCGTCCCTATCAGGTCGTGCTGCTCGATGAGGTCGAGAAGGCGCACCCCGATGTCTTCAATGTGCTGCTGCAGGTCCTCGACGACGGTCGCCTGACCGATGGCCAGGGTCGAACGGTCGATTTCAAGAACACCCTGGTCATCATGACTTCCAACCTTGGCTCGGAATTCCTGGCCAATCAGGAAGATGGCGGGGACGTCGAGGCCGTGCGTCCGCAGGTGATGGAGGCGGTGCGCCGCCACTTCCGTCCCGAATTCCTCAACCGCGTCGATGAGATCATCCTCTTCAAGCGGCTAGGGCGCGAGCAGATGGACTCGATCGTGCGCATCCAGCTGGGTCGCGTGGAGCAACTGCTGCAATCGCGGCGGATGACGGTGGATGTGGACGCCGCCGCGCTGCATTGGCTGGGCGAACGCGGCTACGACCCGGCCTATGGCGCCAGGCCTCTGAAACGCGTCATTCAGAAGGATCTCATCGATCCGATCGCCCGCAAACTCCTCGCCGGCGATCTCGTCGACGGATCAGTCGTGCGGGTGAGCGCGGGCGACCACGGTCTGGAAATCGGCCGCGCCGCCCTGCACTAGGAGAGTGTCACCATCGCCACGCCGCCGTGGGTTTCCACCCGTCGGGTGACGGCCATCGGCTCGGTCGATCCGTCGGCGGCCTTGGCGATGGTGATCACGAACCATGCCCCGTCCGGAAGGCCGGCGAAGCTGAAGTGATCGGTCGAGTCGCAGGTCGTGCGACGAACGAAGCGGGCGTAGTCCGCCGCGCCGGCGCTGGGAGTCCTGGCGCGGACGATAGAAACCGGCGCGGCGGCGGCGTTGGCGGATCCGTAGAGAATGATCATGCGCCGACGGCTCCAGGCCGTCTCGGGCGTCAGCAGCACGTCCGAACCGTGGCAGGTATAGCGCGTGGAGCCGATGCGGAAATTCAGGCCGCCCGAGATCGCCGCCGCGCCGGCTGTCGTCGACCATGCGAAGTCTCGCGAATCAAAATTGGTATTCGCCGGCGCGGCCGGCTCGTAGACGACGTTTGACCCCGCGCCGGCCGCGCCGAACGGCGTTGGCCCTTCGGCGCAGGCGGTGAGCAGCAGGGGAAGGAATGCGGTGAGCCAGACACGTTTCATGCCGCCAAAATACGACGCCGTCGCGCGCGGGGCAATGTCGCGCCGCCCTGACGCGATTACCTCTTGGCGTCCCGACGCCAAGCGTCGATAAGGCGGGCAACGAAGATCACCAATCAACGGAGTGAAACCATGAAGGCTGCGGTGCTGCGCGAGGTGCGGACGCCCTTGCAGATCGAGAACGTCAACATCAACAAGCCCGGACCCCATGAGGTGTTGATCCGCACCGCGGCGGCCGGGGTCTGCCACTCCGATCTGCATTTCATCGAAGGTCTCTATCCCCACCCGCTGCCGGCGGTGCTGGGCCACGAGAGCGCCGGCGTTGTCGAGCAGGTGGGTTCGGAAGTCCGGACGGTGAAGCCGGGCGACCACGTGATCACCTGCCTTTCGGCCTACTGCGGCCACTGCGAGCATTGCCTGACGGGCTACATGAGCCGCTGCGTTAGCGCTGACACCCGGCGCGATCCGACCGATGAGCCGCGCCTGTCGCAGCCTAACGGAACGATGTTGCAGTACCTCAACCTGTCGTCCTTCGCCGAGCAGATGCTGATTCACGAACACGCCTGCGTGGCGATCCGCAAGGATATGCCCCTGGATCGCGCGGCTCTGATCGGGTGCGGCGTCATGACCGGCGTCGGCGCGGTGTTCCACACCTCCAAGGTTCGGCCTGGCGACACCGTCGCGGTGCTGGGTTGCGGCGGAATCGGCCTGGCGGCGATCAATGGCGCGGCCATCGCCGGCGCCAGCCGGATCATCGCCATCGACATGTCGCCGTCCAAGGACAACATGGCGCGCCACTTCGGCGCCACCGACTTCATCTGCGCGGCCAACACCGATCCGATCAAGGAAGTGCTGGAGATGACCAAGGGTGGGGTGCAGCACAGCTTCGAAGCTGTCGGCTTGAAGGTGACGGCGGAGCAGGCCTTCCATATGCTCTGCCGCGGCGGCACGGCGAACATCATCGGCATGATCCCGGTGGGTCAGAACATCGAACTCCCCGGCGCCGCGTTCCTCGGTGAGAAGCGCATTCAGGGCTCGCTGATGGGGTCCAACCACTTCCCGGTGGACATGCCGCGGCTGGTCGACATGTACATGACCGGCAAGCTGAAGCTCGACGACATGATTTCAAACCGCATCAAGCTCGAGCAGGTCAACGAGGCCTTCGCCGAGATGAAGACCGGTCAGATCGCCCGTTCGGTCATCGTCTTCGACGCCTAGTTGTTTTGAGTTCGAATGGCGGGGGGAGGGTTTGCGCCCTCCCTCCATCATGACGCTCACTTTGTCGAACGCGCCTTCGCTGGGATGAGCGGGTTTGTAGGGCGATTTCAGGGCTATACGGCCTAAGATTGCCGCGTATTGAGGCGTCGCTAGCCCTCCAGTATGCGCCGAACCTCGGAGAGCGGATCGTTTTCGATCCGGCTTTTCAGGTCGAAGATCATCGTCGCGCGAGAGGCCGGGTCATACTTTGGCCATTGCGGCAAACCCGGCGTGTTCGGGTTGCCGGTGCGGGCGAAGGCCAGCCAGGCCGGGGCCATCTGGTTGGCGACCACCTGAGGGTCGTCGCCGCGCCCGACGAAGTTGCGCGCCGCCTCGACGTTGTCGAACACCAGGGGAATTTCCAGCGCGTGCGGACACCTCAACCGCCCGCGCGCCACAGGCGTCTCCCAGGTCATCATGTACATGTAGACCGGCGCGCCGCCCGCCGCCGCCTTGCGCTCGGCGAGGATGACCGAGTTTCGCCACATCATGGCCACCGTTGTCGCCGCGCAGGCGAGGTGCGTTGGCGAATAGTGCGGATAGGCCCTGCGCAGGGCGGCCACGACCGCCGGCGCCTTGTCGCCCAACGCCGCGCGGGAGCGCTTGTCGAGCTCTGCCTCGGTCCAGTCGCCAAAACCACGCGCGCCGAGATTGAAGAGGGTGGTTTCATCCTTGTTGGTGCCCACCATCACCGGGATGTCGGCCGATTGTGGCGCTGCGTCGGGGTGGAAGGGATTGCGGGGCAGGGCGATCCCGTCAACGCAGGGCGCAAAGGGGGCCATGATTGGGTCCGACGTCAGCGTCGCCGCGGCCGCCTGAATGCGCTCGGCGGGGATCTCCGCCAGAGCCGCGGCGTCGGCGATGCCTAACGCCGCGAGCAGGTCGCGTGCGGTCTTAGCGGTAGCTTTCGCCGTCAGGGCGGAGAGCCCCGGTCCGCTCTGAACGATCGCCCGGTGGAACAGGCCCTTCGCCGCCGGCATGGCTTGCAGCAGGCAGACCTTCCAGCCGCCGCCGCTCTCGCCGAAGATCGTCACACAGTTGGGATCGCCGCCGAAAGCGGCGATGTTGTCGCGCACCCACTCCAGCGCCTGGACGATGTCGAGCATGCCTGCGACGCCGGAAGACGGATGGCCGCCGACCTCGGCCAGATTGAGATAGCCAAAGATGTTCAGGCGGTGGTTGACCGTGACGATCACCACATCGCCCCGCCGGGCCAGGGCCGCGCCGTCGTACATCGCCGCGCCGCCCGAGCCATTGGCGAAGCCGCCGCCGTGTAGCCAAACCATGACCGGGCGCGCGGCGCCGTCGGTGGCCGGGGTCCAGACGTTCAGGAACAGGCAATCTTCGCTGCTGCCTGGCTCGCCCGGCGTCGGCGGATCGCCGGCGCTGCGCGCGCCGCTTTTCTCGCCCGGCGCCAGACCCGCCTGCACGGCCGGCGCCGCCAGGGCGACGGTGTCTACGGCGTCGATCCAAGGATGGGGCGCCTGGGGTGGCTGGAACCTCAGCGAACCCACGGGCGGGGCGCCGTAGCGCACGCCCTTGAAGATCGAAAGCTCGCCATCGCGATAGCCGCGAATGGGGCCGTTGGAGGTTTCGATCCTGGCGGTGTGCACGAGATCGATCGCATCGGCGGTCATGGGCGTTGTCTCCCTGGCGAACCCGCGCGCTTTGACGCGGGCGTCGCGTGTCAGGCGAGACTTTCAACCCGATGGTTGGCGGATGCAAGCCGGTCGCACTCAGGCCCCTTCGATGACCCCGGCGGCATGGTCGAGAGCGACCGTCACGGCCTCGATCTGGGCTTCGGTCAGGACGCCGTGTTCGAGTTTGAGCCGCAAGGCGGTGCGCAGGTTCTCCATGGCCCGGACGATCCGGGGAGAGGAACGGCCGCCCATGCGTTCGGCCGTCGCGGCGCTGCGGGCGAAGATGGCCTCGACGACCGCGGCGTTGTCGGCCAGGGCCTGGGTTCCAGCATCGGTGATGGCATAAGCGCGCCGGCCGCCTTCGGTGGGCTCGGCCGACACAAGGCCCAGCTCTTCGAGCAGGGTGAGCGTCGGATAGATCACGCCGGGACTGGGGCTATAGGCGCCGCCCAGCCAGGTTTCGATGCATTTGATCAGCTCATAGCCATGGCTGGGCTTCTCGGCGATCAGCTTCAGCAGCACCCAGCGAAGGTCGCCGTGGTCGAACATCCGCTCGCCGCGGCGCCCGTGGCGGCCGCCGCGTTCGCGCATGATGCGGCCGAAGTGCTCGTGAAAGGGGTGGGAAAAACGCGTCGCCTCGTGGCGACGATGGTGTCGAAACATGGAATTGACCTCAGTTCGTTACGTACGAGATATATCGGACGATTCGATATATCGAGATCGTGTGCGTGATGTCAATAGATATATCTAATTCTATCTAAATTGGTTGCGAGACGGAACCGAGCGTCGACGCGAGATCGGCGGGAAAGATGCGTACGGCCACCGGCCCAAGCGAAAACGCCCCGGACCATTGGTCCGGGGCGTCAGCTGAATTCAGAATTTTGGTGGTGGTCAGGCCGCGCGGGCGACGTGATCTTCGGCGGGGTGAGGGTCGCGCAGCATATACCCGCGGCCCCAGACCGTCTCGATGTGGTCGCTGCTGGCGTAGGTGTTCAGCTTCTTGCGCAGCTTGCAGATGAACACGTCGATGATCTTGACCTCCGGCTCGTCCATGCCGCCGTAAAGGTGATTGAGGAACATCTCCTTGGTCAGGGTGGTGCCTTTGCGCAGGGAAAGCAGCTCCAGCATCTGATATTCCTTGCCGGTCAGGTGAACGCGCTCGCCGTTCACCTCCACGGTCTTGCCATCTAGATTGACCAGGATGTCGCCGGTCTTGATCACCGATTGCGCGTGACCGCGTGACCGGCGCACGACCGCGTGGATCCGGGCGACCAATTCCTCGCGATGAAAAGGCTTGGTCATGTAGTCGTCGGCGCCGACGCCCAAGGTCTTCACCTTTGTCTCGATTTCGGCGCTGCCGGAAAGGATCATGATCGGGGTTTCGATCCTGGCGGCCCGCAGGGTCCGGATCACGTCCAGCCCGTGCATGTCAGGCAGATTGAGATCAAGCAGAATGATGTCCTGCTCATAAACCTTGCCGAGATTGACGCCCTCTTCGCCCAGGTCCGTCGAATAGACGCTGAACCCCTCGGCCTTCAGGCCCAGTTCGATACCGCGCGCCACTGCGGCGTCATCTTCGATCAACAGAACCCGCATTCGAATCCCCTTCGATTCTTCGCCCATCGTGCCAGCTCGTCGTCGGATCGCCAATGCCGAAGCGACAACGCACTTTCGCCTTTAAACAGCGAAATGGTTAACGAGGCAAAAATCGCTAGAGTGATTTGGATCGTCAAGCCAGGGAAAGTCAGAATTTTCGCCAAGGTCGCGATAAAGGCCGCGCCGGACCTTCGCCGCCTTAGGATTCGGCCTCGTGTTCGGCGACCTTGCGCAGAGCGGTCAGATCGTCGCTGATGCGAAACAGCGTCACATAGAACTCGCAGAAGGCTCGCCAGATCAGGCCAAACACCGCGACGATCAACAGGCCGATCACCAGCACCGGGATGGCCAGCAATATCGAAAGCAGGCTGGGATCGCGCACGGCCACGCCGATCGAGGCGCCGACCACCGAGAAGGCGCCGATCACAATGACGCCCAGGCCGGCCCAGTAGACCAGGTGAATGATCTGGCCGGTGAACAGGCGCTCGAAGGTCAGAAACGTCCACAGTGTCTCGCCGCGCGACCCCCGGGCGGCGTCCGTATTCGTCGGGGTCGTAACCGTCATATGCAGCATAGCCTCGGGGCCGTTGGAGAGCGCAGGGCTAGCAGCGCGCGGGCGTTCGGGCAATGCCGCGCCCTCGCCAAAGCGGCGCGGGCGCACTAAGTACAGGCGTCGCCTTCGAAAGATCGATACTTGCCCGCCGCCATCCCACTCACTTCCGACCCTGAAACGGGCGCGCGATACGCGACGCGAGTCGACGAAGCGATCGCGGCGGCGCGGCGCGCGACCGCACTGCCAGTCGGCGCGCGGGTGGTCGCGGCCATGTCGGGCGGCGTCGACTCCACTGTCACGGCCGCCTTGCTCAAGCGCGCCGGCTACGATGTCGTGGGCGTGACGCTACAACTCTACGATCACGGCGCGGCGGTCAGCCGGAAGGGCGCCTGCTGCGCCGGCCAGGATATCCTCGACGCCCGCGCCGCCGCCGACGCCATCGGCATCCCGCACTATGTGCTCGATTTCGAGAGCCGCTTTCATAATGCGGTGATCGAGGATTTCGCCGCCTCGTACGAGCGCGGCGAAACGCCCATTCCGTGCGTGCGGTGCAATCAGACGGTGAAGTTCCGCGACCTGCTCGGCATCGCCCGCGATCTTGACGCCGTGGCTCTGGCGACGGGTCACTATGTGCGACGCGACGCCGCCGCGGCCGGGCCCCGGCTGCTGCGAGCGGCCGATCCATCACGCGATCAGAGCTATTTCCTGTTCGCCACCACGCCTGAGCAGCTCGATTATCTCCGTTTCCCCCTGGGCGATCTGCAGAAGGACCATGTGCGCGCCGTGGCCGCCGAACTGGGGCTGGGCGTGGCGGACAAGCCGGATAGTCAGGATATCTGCTTCGTGCCCGAGGGGCGTTACACCACGGTGATCGATCGCCTGCGGCCCGGCGCCGCGCGGGGCGGCGATATCGTCCACATCGATGGCCGACGCCTCGGCCGGCACGACGGCGTGACGCGGTTCACCGTCGGCCAGCGCCGGGGCCTCAATGTCGCCGTCGGCGATCCGCTGTTCGTCGTGCGGCTTGACGTAGCGCGCAACGAGGTGATCGTCGGGCCCCGCGAAGCCCTGGCGTCGCCCTCGCTCGTACTCAAGGAAATCAACTGGTTGGGTGATGAACCTGATCTGCCGACGGCGGCGCGCGCCGGCCGGCGGGTTCTGGCGCGGGTCCGCTCGACCCGGCCGCCATCGCCGGCGCGCCTGGCGCTGGACGAGGACGGGGCGCCGCGCGTGGTGTTCGACGCCCCCGAAGAAGCCGTCAGTCCCGGCCAGGCCTGCGTGCTCTATGACGCCGCCGACCTCGATCGGGTGCTCGGCGGCGGGTTCATCGCCCACACCGCGGCGCCAATCTGACGGGGCCGCTTTGCCGCAACCCCCGCATGGTTCATGATGCGGGCCGACCCATCAGCCGAGGAACACGCCATGTCCGCCGATCCCATCGTCATCGCTGCCTACGCCCGCACGCCCATGGGCGGATTCCAGGGTTCCCTCAGCGGCGCGACCGCCACCCAGCTGGGCGCCGCGGCGGTGCGCGCGGCGGTTGAACGTTCCGGTGTAAATCCCGAAACCGTTGAGCAGATTATCATGGGATGCGTTCTGCCGGGCGGCCTCGGGCAGGCCCCGGCGCGACAGGCGGCCCTGGGCGCTGGCCTGCCGCAGCATGTTCAGGCGACCACGATCAATAAGATGTGCGGCTCGGGCATGCAGGCGGCGATCCTGGCCCACGGCGCCCTGGCCGAAGGCTCGGCAGACATTGTCATCGCCGGCGGCATGGAGAGCATGACCAACGCGCCCTACCTCCTGACCAAGCACCGCGGCGGCGCCAGGGTCGGTCACGACCGGGTGATGGATTCCATGTACCTGGACGGCCTGGAAGACGCCTATGACACCGGCAAGCTGATGGGCGCCTTCGCCGAGGAGACCGCGGCGGCCTATCAGTTTACTCGTCAGGACATGGACGCCTTCGCCATCGAGAGCCTGGGCCGCGCTCAGGCGGCGGTGCGCGGCGGCGCCTTCGCCCGCGAAATCACCCCCGTTGAAATCACCGGCCGCAAAGGCGTCGAAACCGTTACCGACGACGAACAGCCGCTGAAGGCCGACGCGGCCAAGATACCCACCCTGCGGCCGGCCTTCTCCAAGGACGGCGCGATCACCGCCGCCAACGCATCCTCGATCAGCGACGGGGCCGCGGCCCTGGTGATGATGCGCGCCTCGACGGCGGAAAAGCTGGGCCTTACCCCCATCGCCCGCATCGCCGGCCACGGGGCCCACGCCCATGCGCCCGGCCAGTTCACCACCGCGCCGGTGCCGGCCATGCGCCAGGCCCTCACGCGCGCAGGGTGGAGCGCCGACGACATCGATCTCTGGGAGGTCAACGAAGCCTTCGCCGTGGTCGCCATGATCGCCCAGCGCGAGATGAACATCCCGCGCGAAAACCTCAATGTGAACGGCGGCGCCTGCGCGCTCGGCCATCCCATCGGCGCATCGGGCGCCCGTATCCTGGCTACGCTGCTGTCGGCCCTGGAGGCCCGCGGCGAAAAGAAGGGCATCGCCTCGCTCTGCATCGGCGGCGGCGAAGCCGTGGCCATGGCGGTGGAGCGGTTCTAGGGGGCGGTCCCCCTAGACTCCGTCCATCCCCGCGAAAGCCGGGGAAAGAGAACAATCCGGGCCTAGGTTGCCGCCTTCGGGCTCGCGCCGCGGCGAACGCGGCCGATGAGCCAACCCGTGACCCCCGCGCGATTCTGCTTTAACGGACCGCCATGTCCGAACCCAACCACGAACGCGTCCTGATCGTCGATTTCGGCTCTCAGGTGACGCAGCTGATCGCGCGGCGCCTGCGCGAGAGTGGCGTCTATTGCGAGATCCATCCTTACGACAAGGTCGACGGGGTGCTCGACGCCTACGCGCCCAAGGCGATCATCCTGTCAGGCGGTCCGCAGAGCGCCGGCCTGGAGACCAGCGCGGCCGCGCCGCAGCGTCTGTTCGAGTTGGGCGTGCCGGTCCTGGGCATCTGCTATGGCGAGATGACGATCTGCGCCCAGCTGGGCGGCGCCGTGGAGGGCGGCCACGACCGCGAGTTCGGCCGCGCCGACATCCGCATCGAGCGGTCCTCGCCTCTGCTGGAAGGCCTGGGCGAGATCGGCGCCGCCGAGCCGGTGTGGATGAGCCACGGCGACAAGATCACCGCCATTCCCCCCGGCTTTCATACGGTTGCGGTTTCCGAGGGCTCGCCCCACGCCGTCATCGCCGACGAGACCCGCAGGATCTACGGCGTGCAGTTCCACCCGGAAGTGGCGCACACTCCGCGCGGCGCGACGATCCTGCGGAACTTCACCCATCGCATCGCCGGGCTGAAGGGCGACTGGACCATGGCCTCGTTCCGCGCCGAGGAAGTGGCCCGCATCCGCGCCAAGGTCGGCAAGGGCCGGGTGATCTGCGGCCTCTCCGGCGGCGTGGACTCCTCGGTGGCGGCGGTGCTGATCCACGAGGCGATCGGCGATCAGCTGACCTGCGTCTTCGTCGATACGGGCCTCTTACGCCTCAACGAAGCCGAGCAGGTGGTGACCCTCTTCCGCGACCACTACAACATCCCGCTGATCCATGTTGACGCCGCTGATATCTTCCTCACCGCCCTCGCCGGCGTCAGCGATCCGGAGACCAAGCGCAAGACGATCGGCCGGCTCTTCATCGAGGTCTTCGACCGCGAGGCGCACAAGATCGACGGCGCCGAGTTCCTGGCCCAGGGCACGCTCTATCCCGACGTGATCGAGAGCGTTTCGGCCACGGGCGGCCCTTCGGTGGTGATCAAGAGCCACCACAATGTCGGCGGCCTGCCCGACTATATGAAGCTCAAGCTGGTCGAGCCCCTGCGCGAACTCTTCAAGGACGAGGTGCGCGCGCTCGGCCGCGAGCTCGGCCTCACCGACGCCTTCGTCGGCCGCCACCCCTTCCCGGGGCCGGGCCTCGCCATCCGCATCCCCGGCGAGATCACGCCGGAAAAGGTCGCCACCCTGCAGCAGGCCGACGCCATCTATCTGGACGAGATTCGCAAGGCCGGCCTCTATGACAAGATATGGCAGGCTTTCGCCGTGCTGTTGCCGGTGAAGACCGTGGGCGTGATGGGCGATGCCCGCACCTATGAAAACGTGCTTGCCCTGCGCGCGGTGACCAGCACCGACGGGATGACGGCGGATGTGTTCGAGTTTCCCTGGGACGTGCTGACGCGCGCGGCGACGCGGATCGTCAACGAGGTGCGGGGGGTGAACCGCGTAGTCTACGACGTGACGAGCAAGCCGCCAGGGACGATCGAGTGGGAGTGAGGGGTATAGCGTAGTCCGGCGTAGAATATCGTATAAAAAAGCGGTTTAACATCCCTTTCGTTGATGATCCGAGATCGATGGTGAATCCGTGAGACGATTTTCTAAATGCCTGAATTATTTAGCGAATCAATTTTCGCCTGACGTTGGATTCCTCCAAAGCCAACCCATTTGACGGTCATTCTGACGGTCTTTGAATGCGCACGAGTGACGCCAATTGAAAATACCGTCAAATCGCCAGGCTGGGCCTGACGGTATTTTTGGTTCGCGAGGGCGCGCTTTCCCGAGCGGGACATTTTGTCTCGGTCGTCATTCAAAATCGCTGATCTTTCCCGAACGGTAAAGTTGGCGAAGCCGGTTCGTACGCCAACGACAGCATTCGAGCTGATATCAGAGGGAAAAATCGAAACAATCACGTCGGGGCCGGATGGTGACTCTGCGCCAACTGCAGACTTTGGCACCCCGCCCGAGACTTGCCCTGCGCCTGCCACGAGAGACCACGCCGCCAAGGTCGGCTTTTGGGCTCGGATCCAAGGCGAAGAATCGACCCGTTGCGGATATTCGGTGGCGCCGATATCGGTGCTTCATTGAGCGCCGAGCCCGACGCTCGGCGGGGGCCGTTTGATGGAAGATCGTGGGTACCTTAGCCGGCGGGCGCTTATGCTCGATGCCGTGGCGGGCTCGTTCGTGTTCGCGTCCACGGCGCGCGCCGCACCGCTAATCCCCGGAGACCTCTGATGTTCCCTCAGACGTTCGACGCGGCCTTCGCGGCCAGCCACGACGCGCTGCGCGCCATGGGCCGCGGAGACCCGGCGCCGTCGCAGCGGCAGTATTCAAGCCGGGGCGACGAGGCGCTCTCGAACCCCGTCAGTCCGCCGATTGTCGGCCACGATGGCATCGCAAGGGAAACCGCCCGGGTCGCTGCGGGATTGTCGGGCGGCTTCGAGACCTTCGACTTTGACGAGGTGGTGCGGGTCGTGACGTCGGACCTCGGCTACGTGCTGGGCTTCGAGCGCGCCAAGGTTCGACGGGCGGGAAGCGACGCCGCCACCTTGGTGGCGCTGCGGGTGACGACCGTGTTCCGGCGCGAGCCGGACGGGTGGAAGCTGGTGCTCCGCTTCGCCGACCGAAACGGGACCGACGGCGTCCGGCCGGATCGCTCGAACGTGGGCGGCCTGCCGCCCCTGGAGTCGGGCACGGGCGAGGCCATCCCGACCCCGGACTTCGACACGGCCGCCGTGACCGTCAACCAGCAGGTTCAGCGAAACATGCCCCTGGTCGCCAAGCTGCCGCCGGCGGAATTCCAGCGCATGGGCACCATATTGTCTCGTCGGGACGACGTGACCCTGGCCAATCCGCTTGGACCGCCGATCGTCGGATGGGCGAACATCCGCCGGGAGTCATGGGCCGTCGCCGTGACTAACAATGGGGAGGCCACCACAGTCTTCGAAGAGCTGACGCGGGTGGTGACGCCGGACCTTGGCTTCACCCTGGGCTACGAACGCGTGAAGATCCGGCGGCCCGGAAGCGATGAGCCTGTGTCGCTGAACCTGCGACTGGTGTCGATCTACCGGCGTGAAGAGGGCGGCTGGAAGCGTGTGCTACGGCACGCGGATAGGCTTCCAGCCGCTTGATCGCGCGGCCGCTTTGCACCCATCTCGGACCTTGAGAATGTCAGCTATCGGGTAAACAGCTAGGGTGCGAGTTTTCCCTCTAGGCAGCCAACAATGCACCGAGGCGCACCTCTTGCCACTTTTGAAACCGGTATGTCGGCGGACGTGGGGCTGCACTGTCACCAGTGCGCCCGGTGTCAGGTCATGCCGCTCGCGAAGGCGATCGCCAGCCTTGACGCCGGGCTGAACGGTCAAGAGACTGTAGTGAAATCCATGATGCACGATCACATTGCCACCACGCTGCAGGACCTGCTCAAACAGTTTGCGACAGTGCCGTGAGCCGCCAACCCGGATTTTGAGGAAATTTCACCCTTGGATCTCGAACGTCTCGCTTTGGCCGCTGAACGCGCGGGACTGCCGTTTGATGACCCGGCAGAAGTGACCCTTGTCGGTGGCGATCCGGTCTATGCAACCCCGTACCACCTTGGGGAGGGGGCTGCCGCTGCCTTGTCGCTGGTGGGTCAAGCCGCCAACCGCCTCTGGGTCATGGGCGGTGGAATGCCTCAGTCCCTATCGGTGGACGTCCGCCATGCGGCAGCGTCATTGATCAGTTTCGGGTTCGTGTCCTTGGCCCAGGCCAACCTTCCGGCATTCGAAGCCCCCGTGCTGACCAATTTCTTCCGGTGTCGGGAGGGGCGCTTCATCCACCTTCATGCGGGTTTTGACGAGGGGCGGCATACGCTCGAAAGGCTGGGTCTTGCACCCCCCGCAGACCGGGAGGTCGTATCGGCCTTCACGGCGCAATGGGATGCCTTCGAGCTCGAACAATTCCTGGGGGACCGCGGGCTGTGCGGTGCCGTGGCGAGAACACCCTCCGAATGGAAAGCCAGTCCCCAGGGGCGTTGGCTGAACGGGCGCCTGGCGGTTGAAATTCTGCGCATCGGTGACGCGCCGCAAGAGCGGCTCTTGCGTGGCCCTCGGCCGTTGAGTGGCGTCCGGGTGCTGGACCTGACCCGAGTCCTGGCGGGACCCGCCTGCGCCCGGACCCTGGCTGAACATGGGGCCGATGTCCTTCACATCGCCTCGCCCCGCCTTCCGACCATCGACCGCTTCGAGATGGACACCGGGCAAGGCAAGCGACAGGCTTTTCTCGACCTAACCGATGAAGAGCAAGCCCAAGCGCTTCGGACCCTGGCGGCGTCCAGCGACGTCTTCTCCCAGGGCTTTCGATTGGGCGCGCTCGCGAAGCGGGGCTTCGGGCCGGAGGAACTGGCGGAGCTTCGCCCCGGCATAATC
>Ga0075029_100000054_pt1 | contig 48643 bp, 40 predicted proteins | sample LitLauG_LLR_2013_FD_71391 | JGI IMG/M metagenome (GOLD analysis project Ga0075029, IMG submission 71391) | Freshwater sediment microbial communities from North America - Little Laurel Run_MetaG_LLR_2013 | ecosystem: Environmental > Aquatic > Freshwater > Creek > Sediment | place: USA... | reverse complement strand
GGATACGGATTGCGCTATGAATATGGCATTTTCAAGCAATCCATCCAGAACGGATGGCAGCAGGAAATGCCGGATAACTGGCTCCGTTCTCCCGACCCGTGGGAGATCGCTCGTCCGAACGAGAAGGTGGAAGTCAGCGTGGGTTGCTCGTTCGAGCTCAGCGGAGGCAGCCTGCGCCCCGTACCGGGTCGCCCAACAACTCTGATCGGCATCCCATTTGACCGTCCCGTAATCGGGTATGGCGGTTCCACGATCAACACGCTCCGCCTCTGGGCCGCAGCCGCGCCGAACTTCTTCAACTTTGAAGAATTTTCTCACGGCGATTTTGTGGAAGCATTTACTCAGACCCTCGAGGCCGAAACCCTGACACGCGTTCTATATCCCGATGATTCAGGATTTAGGGGGCAAGCTCTACGCCTGCTGCAGGAGTATTTCCTTGTTGCCTGCTCGCTGGCAGATGCCGTGCGCCGCTTCCAACGCAGCAACTTGGATTGGAGCTCGTTTGCAGACAAAGTGGCGATTCAGATGAACGATACCCACCCCTCTCTGGCGGTGCCGGAACTTATGCGCATTCTGGTTGACCAGGTGCATCTTGGATGGGGTGAAGCCTGGCAGGTGACGCAAAACACGTTGGCGTACACGAACCACACTCTGTTGCCCGAAGCGCTTGAAAAATGGCCAGTGGCTTGGTTTGAAGAAATGCTGCCCCGGCAACTCGAAATCATCTATGAAATCAATCGCCGTTTTCTGGGCGACGTACGCGGAAGTTTTCCGGGCGACCAAGAACGGATTCAGCGCGTGAGTCTTATCGAAGACGGTGAGCCCGGGACCAAGAAGGTTCGCATGGCCAATCTGGCGGTCGTAGGTTCTCACAGCACCAACGGGGTGGCAGAGATTCATTCCAAGCTGTTGCGTGAGACCACGCTCAAAGACCTGGCGGACATCTTTCCGGAACGTTTCAACAACAAAACGAATGGAGTCACACCCCGGCGCTGGCTGCAATTATGCAATCCCGGACTTTCTGGACTTATCACCGATGCCATTGGAGATGCCTGGATCCGTGATTTAAGCGAATTAAGCAAGCTCAAAGCATTCACAGACGACAATGGCTTCCGTGATGACTTCCGCAAAGCCAAGCGAAATGCCAAGCGACAATTCTGTGATTGGCTCCGCTGGTCGACAGGGCAGACCGTTGATCCGGAGTCGATCTTCGATTGCCAGGTCAAACGCATCCACGAGTACAAACGGCAATTCCTGAATGCACTGCGGATCGTTGTGCTCTACAACCGGCTGCGCCAGGACCCAGGGCTCAACCTCTACCCACGTACGTTCTTTTTCGCCGGCAAGGCCGCGCCTGCCTACCGGCTGGCGAAAGTGATCATCAAGTTCATTAACAATCTCGCTGCGACCATCGACGCCGACCCCGCAGTACGCGGGCGGCTTAAGGTGGTATTCCTGCCCGACTACTGCGTCTCGCTTGCGGAGCACCTCATTCCTGCCAGTGATGTCTCCAACCAGATCTCGACGGCAGGCTATGAAGCCAGTGGGACGAGCAATATGAAGTTCATGATGAACGGCGCATTGACGATCGGCACACGCGACGGCGCAACCATTGAGATGGCAGCAGAGGCGGGCGAAGAGAACTTCTTCCTTTTCGGCTTGACGGCTGAGCAGGTGAGTGACAGTCGCGGATGGTACAACCCGCGCTGGCACTACGAACACGAGCCCGAGACTCGCCAAGCCCTAGACTTGATTTTCTCGGACTATTTTAGCCGTTATGAGCCCGGCGTCTTCAACCCCTTGCGCGGCATGTTGCTGACCATCGGCGACCACTACATGCACTTGGCGGACCTGAAGTCGTACCTCGAGGCAGACGCGCGGCTGAGTGCCTTGTATGCCGATCCCGACGAGTGGGCGCGCAAGGCCATCTTGAATGTGGCCGGCTCGGGGAAGTTCTCCAGCGACCGCACCATTGCCGAATACGCAGCCGAAATCTGGAACGTGAAGCCATGCGCTATACGAGAATAATCCGCACACCTAGAGCGGACTGCGCACAACAGAAGGGAAATCGTGACGAGCCACAGGAATCACCGGCTGACACTACTATTGGCTTCTTTGCTTGATTGCTTCTGCTTATGGCCAGGATGTTCATGACAACTATGACCGAGGCACAAATTTTGCGTCCTACAAGACCTACCAATGGGGTCGACCTCACCCAAGACTTCCTCTGATCAAAGCTATCGCGCGCGCCCACGGCTGGTATGAACAGGTTGTTCAAGGCAAGGCATTCGACATGAGATCGCTGGCTTGGCAGGCAGGATTAACGGAACGATATGTCGGCAAGGTTTTCGCGTGCGCATTCCTCGCGCCGTACATCATCGAATCCATTCTGGATGGACTTCAGCCCGACGATCTCAATTTCGAGAAGTTATGCCAGAGCGTTCGTTGGGCTGGGCCGAGCAACGCGCTAAGTTTGGGTTTCCCGACCTTGCACGTAAATCCCGACTGCAGTAAATCCTCCGCCGACTAACAGTCATGGCGTGCTTGGGTACTATAATTTTCCAACCGTCACTCCCGCTGAGAATTCTTTACGGGGGTTTCAACCTCTCCGGCAAAAATTCCCTGATATGTCCCTGTTAATCCCCTGCTCCGATTGTCGACCGAGGAGGCGTTTGCCCTCTAAAATGTGCGGCTTGGAGAGAAAAAGTGCGGTTTTGAAGGCCCAACTTTCTTAGAATTCCCTGTTAAATTCCCTGCTAGCAGGGAATTTGGCCAGAGAAAGGTTAGCGCCAGACTGCCTGCTCCGCCATTGTTTCAAACACTTAGGCTGACGACAGAGTTTCAAGTATTGCTTGCACCTCTTCTCGCAATCCAAACAGAAACTGGCAATGTGCTGGCACTCCCGGTAGTGGATCCCACGTACAGCGCGATCATGAATGTTGTGAATTACAATACATCCATCGCGCCCTGAGTCGCAGTCTTAGACACAAGAGGACGCACGGCGGAGCTTGCGTAGTGATCGTCAGGTTCGAGCATCATTACGAGATCCGTTGCGTCACAGTCAGTACACTTTGATCTCAATTCTTATGCGCTCCAGATACTCTCGGGTGTTGGCACCGACGGTGATGTTCTTTCTGCTGGTGGAGGCAAGCAGTGGTCAGAACACAACTCGGATCACTCTTGATCAGGCCATTGATCTGGCGCTGGCGCACAACCATTCTCTTAGAGCCACCCGAACCTTGATTCTTCAGAACCAGGACCAGGAGATCACCGCCAACTTGCGCCCCAACCCCACTTTTGGGGCGGATTCGCAGTTTGTTCCATTTTTCAGTCCGCAGGACTTTTCCGGGGAGAATCTGAACGAAACTCAGCAATTCGATATTGGGATCGGGTACCTCTTCGAACGCGGTCACAAGCGGCAGCGGCGGCTGCAGGCTGCCCGTGATCAGACGGCCGTAACCCGCGCCCAGGTTGCCGACGCCGAACGCACGCTGGCTTTTAATGTGGGTCAGCAGTTCGTCAGCGTTTTACTGGCAGAATCGACCCTCCAGTTTGCGCTCGACGATCTGAAAGGCTTTCAGCAGACGGTCGATATCAGCGAGGCGCAACTCAAAGCGGGATACATTGGTGAAGGCGACTATCTGAAGATCAAGATCCAGCTTCTGCAATTTCAGACCGATGTCTCTTCTGCCCGTCTGGCGAAAGTGCAGGCGCTTGTCGGCCTGCGTGAGTTTCTGGGCTATAACGCGGTGCCAGCCGACTATGACGTGGTGGGAGAACTGGAGTTTCAGCCGCTCAAAGGGAACCTGGAGGACTTGCAGGCGCGTGCACTGCGGGAGCGACCCGACTTTCGTGCCGCTGAGCTAGGGATCACTGCTGCGCAGAGCCAAATCCTCCTGGCCAAAGCGAACGCCAAGGTCGATGTCAACGGCACCTATGATTTCACCCACGTTTCAGGCGAGAACACGGCTTCCATCTTTGCTAATTTTGAATTGCCGATCTTCAACCGCAATCAGGGGGAGATCGCACGTACCGGCCATGCGCTCACACAGGCACAAGAGCAGCAGCAATCGGTCAGTGATACGGTTCTTTCCGACGTTGCCAATGCCTATGAGGCGATCCGGAGCAACGAAGAAGTGGTGCAACTTTATACTTCCGGCTACCTCCAGCAGGCGCAGGATTCGCGCGATATCAGTGAGTATGCTTACAAGCGCGGCGCCGCGAGTCTTTTGGATTATCTGGATGCTGAGCGCAGCTTCCGGTCTGTGCAACTGGCCTATCGCCAGGCGTTGGCCTCTTACATGACGGCGCTGGAGCAATTGAAGGAAGCGGAGGGAACGAGGAATTTGCCATGAGGAATTTGCGATGAGTGTTCGCGCGGATGGCTGTCGATGGTTGGCGGAACTCACGGCCGCGTCAGCGATCATGCTGGTGCTTCCCGGTTGTGGAGGGCCCCCGTCGAATACCTCCGCCAATTCGAGCAACGCGAGGAACTCCGACACTGCAGAAGTGTTCACCATCCCCCAGGAGCAGATGGCGCATGTACAGGTGCTGACGGTTCAGCCTACGACGCTGCCTCGAAGCCTCCGGTTGACGGGCGCCGTGGCTTACAACAGTTTTCGCACGACGCCTGTCATCACACAGGTGAGTGGACCGGTGAGCAAGGTGGTGGTCGTGCCCGGTCAGAAGGTACACCAAGGCCAGCCCTTGCTCTACGTTGCGAGTCCGGATTATTCGCAACTCCGGACGAATTATCTAAAGGCCAAGGACGCTTACGCTTTGGCACAAAAGACCTATGCTCGCGCCCGTGACCTGTACGAGCATAAAGCGATTGCCGAGCAAAACCTGGAGCAGGCGCAGTCGGCGGAGGTGCAGGCGAGCGGGGACCTGGCATCGGCGCAAGCCGCATTGAAAGTGATGGGAATTACCGATCCCGATACGCTCGTGCAGGGTCCGCCTTCTTTTGAAGTTCCCGTGAAAGCGCCGATCAGCGGTGAGGTCGTCGAACAGGATGTGTCCTCGGGGCAACTCATTCAGCCAGGGACCACTCAATGTTTCATGATTTCAGACACCGGCAGCGTCTGGGTGCTGGTCAATATCTATCAGAAGGACTTGCCCTACGTGCATGTTGGCGATACGGTCACAATTCAGACGGATGCTTACCCTGGAGTTTTCCACGGCCGTATTTCCTACGTCGCGGCCTCGCTCGATCCCAACACCCGTACGCTGCAGGCGCGCATCGAAACGAACAACCCGGGCGAGAAGCTGAAGAAAGATATGTACGTGGTTGCGACTGTAAACGCGGGCATGATCGCCAATGCCATCGCCCTCCCGGATGCGGCCGTGCTCCGTGATAGCGAGAACCAACCTTTTGTTTATGCCGCAACATCTTCGAACCAGTTTGGCAGACGCCAGGTGACACTCGGAGAAAGCATGAACGGGCAAACGGAGATAACCAGCGGGCTGAAAGCTGGCGACAAAGTCATCGGAAATGGCAGCTTGTTCCTGCAGTTTGCAAACTCACTGCAGCGCTAGCAGGATTCGTACGACGGTTGAAACAGTTGCAACCATTCTTGCAAGAATAGAGATAGTGTCCACCACGACCGAATGATCCACCGAATAGTCCAAGCGGCGCTGCGGCAAAAGTTTCTGGTGCTGATGCTGACCGCGTTCATCACGGTTGCAGGAATCATATCTTTTCAACGGATGCCTGTGGACGCTTATCCCGACCTCTCGCCGCCGCAGGTCGAAATCATCACCCAGTGGCCGGACCACGCCGCCGAAGAGGTCGAACGGCTGGTTACACTTCCTCTTGAACTTCAGATGAACGGCGTGCCACACATGGTAGTGATGCGTTCCATCTCCCTCTACGGTCTATCCGATGTGATCCTAACCTTCGAAGACCGCACCGACGATTACTTCGCCCGGCAAATTGTGTTTCAAAGGCTCGCGCAAGCGACCCTGCCGACAGGAGTCACCCCGGGCCTCTCGCCCCTGTTCAGCCCCAGCGGCCTGGTGTATCGCTACGTGCTCGAAAGTCCCGACCGTTCCCCGCAGGAATTGAAGACGATCGAGGATTGGGTGGTGGAACGCGCCTACCGGTCCGTTCACGGCGTGGCCGACGACTCGGGATTTGGTGGAACGGTAATGCAATACCAGGTGCTGCTCGACCCGGCGCGCATCTACGGGTATCACCTGACCATCCCGCAAGTGGTGACGGCCCTCTCCGCCAACAACGCGAACGCCGGCGGCGGCTTCTATTCTCAGGGCGGACAGTTCTACTACGTGCGCGGTATCGGATTGGTCCGCAACACCGATGACATCGGAAACATCGTGGTTGGCGCCAACAAGGGAGTGCCGATCCGGGTGCGTGATGTGGGAGAGGTAACCATCGGGCACGCCCCGCGTCTGGGCGAATTCGGCTTCCAGAAAAACGACGATGCAGTGGAGGGCGTCATTTTGATGCTGCGTGGAGAGCAGACGCAAAACGTCCTGAAAGCAGTCGAAGCAAAAACGGAGGAACTGAACCACCAAGTCCTGCCGCCGGATGTCAAGATTCATCCTTATTACGACCGCAGTGAATTGGTCAACCTGACGACCGACACCGTGGAAGCGAACCTGCTTCGCGGCATGGTGCTGGTGTTGATCGTGCTGATTTTCTTCCTGGTCAGCCTCCGAGCCGCAATCATTGTTGCCCTCACCATTCCTCTCTCGCTTCTGTTTGCCTTCATCGTGCTCCATGCGCACGACGTCGCGGCGAATCTGCTCTCCATCGGTGCGATTGATTTCGGGATTGTCATCGATGGTACCGTGGTCATGGTTGAAAACATCTACCGCGAGCTGGCTCTACGGGAGGGGCAGCAGTACAACCTGAACGAAGTGATTCTCACGGCCGCGAAAGATGTGGATCGCCCGATCTTCTATTCGGTCGCCGTCATCCTCGCCGGTTATCTGCCGATTTACGCGCTAACCGGGGCCTCGGGCAAACTGTTCCACCCCATGGCTGAAACCATGTCGTTTGCGCTGGTCGGGGCGCTCATCCTGACGCTTACGTTGATACCCGTGCTCGCCTCCTACTGGTTCAAGAAAGGCGTGCACGAGAAACCGAATCGCGCCTATGAATGGATGAGGCGGAAATACGCAGTTCAGCTGGATTGGTCGCTCAACCACCCCAAAACTACCATGTTGATCGCAACCCTGATTTTCGGAGCGACCCTGCTGCTTGTTCCTTTCATCGGCGGAGAGTTTATGCCCCACCTCGACGAAGGCGCGCTCTGGGTCCGGGCCACCATGCCTTACACCATCTCTTTTGAGGAAGCCAGTAAAATCGCTCCTCAGATACGCGACATTTTAATGTCTTATCCGCAAGTCACCGTCGTAGGTTCAGAGCTAGGGCGGCCCGACGACGGCACTGACCCCACGGGCTTCTTTAACTGCGAGTTTTATGTTGGCTTGAAGCCATATAAGGACAAATCATGGACCGGCGGCGTCAGTGATAAGAAACAGCTGATCGAATCGATCAACAGGAGACTCACTGCTTTTCCCGGAATCATTTTCAACTACACCCAGCCCGCCGAAGATGCCGTGGACGAAGCACTCACCGGCCTCAAGAGTTCTTTGGCGGTCAAGATCTATGGGGAAAACCTGAATCTACTGCAGGACAAAGCGATCCAGATCAAAAACGCGCTATCCAACGTGCCTGGGTTCACCGAACTCACTGTGGTGCGCGAGCTCGGCCAGCCTAGCCTGTTGGTTGATGTCGATCGGAACAAGATTGCACGGTATGGGATCAACGTTGCGGACGTGGAAGCTGTTATTTCGGCTGCAGTCGGTGGGCAGGCGGTCACACAGGTTATTCAGGGGGAGAAGCTATTCGATCTCGTGGTCCGAATGCAGCCCCAATTCCGCAGCAGCGCCCATGAAATTGGAAACCTGTTGGTCGGCACACCCGATGGGCAGCAGATTCCACTAAGTCAGCTCGGCGATATTACCCAGGGGAACGGTGCGTCCTTTATTTATCGCGAAAATAATTCCCGCTACATCGGAGTTCAGTACAGCATTGAAGGACGCGATCTGGAACGGGCGGTGCGAGACGGGCAGGCGGCTGTGAAAAAGGCCGTGACTCTGCCGCCGGGTTACACGATGTCGTGGGGTGGAGAATACAGCCAGTTTCTTGAGGCCAAATCGCAGATGTACTTTATTGGTCCACTTGCGGTCGTGCTGATTTTCATGATCTTGTTTGCGCTCTACGGAAACTTCAAGTTCCCGGTCACCATCGCTTTGGGAGTAATCATGACCGAGCCGGTGGGAGCGCTGGTTGCGCTGAAACTCACTCACACTCCCTTCAGCGTTTCGTCAGCTCTGGGCCTTCTGGCGTTGCTTGGGGTTTCCGTGGAGACCGCCGTCATTCTCGTCTCCTACATCAACAAGTTGCGCCAGGAAGGAATGGGCATTCGCGCCGCCACCCGGGAAGCCTCGTTGCTTCGGCTCCGTCCCATCATGATGACAGCTCTTGTCGCCTGCCTGGGATTGTTGCCTGCGGCCCTTTCCACCGGCATCGGGTCGGATACCCAAAGGCCCTTTGCCATTGTCATCGTTGCCGGTCTCATCTCCCGCCTCTTCATAGGGTTCTTCGTCAATCCTGTGTTGTACGAGATGGTTGCGCGTGAGGGCGATGTGCTCCAAGTATAGAAAATAGTGTTTGCACTGGAACGAGACATAAGTCCCCAAAGCGGTATCTATCAATCGTACCCATCGGCATTGTTCCAGGCGGTTTATCCTCTTGTTCGGTAATCCAGAAGTTGGTAGTCGCAAGCACCTTATCTATGTTTTCCTGTAAGTCTTGAGAGCGTCGCCCGCCCGCACAACCGAGAACCCGCCGAAAAAACGGTGAACGTGACCTGAATCACCCACCGTTCATCACCAAAAAAACGTCATCCATCCCCAACCGCCTTCTGGCGGCAAATCCTGGCCTCTTGCCTGTAACTGGCAGTGCGTTACGGCGGCAAGTGTTTTTCGGGATTTGTGCGCCCGAGCTTGCTGCGGGAATTAGTCGGACGCAATCGAGAGGTGAGGGAGGAATTCATGCAAACCAAGTCAGGTGCGCGGTTCTCGAATTTGTGGAACGTTGTTTCGTTGAAGCTAGTCCTGGTTGTTCTGGTGGCGGCTCTGACTCTGTTGTGGAGCGGCACAGCAGCAGCCCAGCACACGACCGGCACGCTGCGTGGACAAGTTCTCGATCCGGCGGGGGCGACCGTGGCCGGTGGCAAAGTGACGGTCATGAATGAAGCCACGGGAGTCGTATTGACGACGAGTACGAGTTCCGCCGGAACCTACGATTTCCCCAGCGCCCTACCTGGAAGCTACACGCTCACCGTGGAGGCAGCGAGCTTCAAGAAGTATGTGAAGAAAGGTATTCCCGTGCTCGCGAACCAGGACAACGTCGCGGACGCGCACATGGACATTGGCGCGGCGACGGAGACGGTTGAAGTCATCGCAGGAGCGGCGGAGGTGCAAACTACGTCCTCAGATCTGACGCACAACTTCAATGCTCAGGATGTGGCCAACCTTCCGAGCGCCGCTGGCGTGCTCAACGGCAGCCCGCTGAATCTGGCAATCCTGGCGCCCAACGTGGTTGCGACCCCAGGAGGAGCGCAAGGCGTGGGCGGCTCGGTGGGCGGCACGCGTCCGCGGGACAATAACTTCAACGTCGACGGCGTCGATGACAACAACCTCGGCGTCACTGGCAATAACTCGACGGTGATTCCGGATGCGGTAGCCGAATTCGCGCTCCAGACGAACCAATTCAGCGCTGAATATGGTCATTCCGCCGGAGGGCAGTTCAGCCTGATCACCAAGACCGGCACCAATAAGCTGCATGGTTCGGGCGAATGGTATCTGCAAAACCGCAACTTGAATTCACTCGACAACCTTACCAAGGCCCAAATATTGACCAACCGGGCGCTCAACCCGCCAGTTCCGGGATCGCTCGTCTCCATGCCGGCCTACGACGACAACCGTTTTGGCGGCACCATCGGCGGTCCCATCATCAAAGACAAGTTTTTTTTCTTCGGTGCCTACGAATACACCACCGTTCATGGAGCCGGCGCTGTGACTTCTCTGGCCACGGCTCCCACCGCGGCGGGACTGACCGCGCTCGAGGGCCTGGCGGCGGACCCGGCGGTGAAGGCCGCTCTGGCCGCATTCCCCGTGGCCCCGTCTAACAATGCCGGCACTCTGGCGGTGAACGGGACCGCGATTCCAGTGGGAAGCGTGGCTGTTATCGCACCCAATTTCCAACGAGAGCACGACGCACAATTCAACACGGACTACACCTGGGGACAACACCAACTGGGCACGCGCTTCACATTCAACCAGGAGAAGTTCATCGCCCCCGGGTCGATTCCACTGTCCGTCTGGAACCAGAGCAATCCCGTCCACAACCGCAAGGTTGCGTTCACCGATACCTGGACGGCCCGAAGCAATGTGGTGAACGACCTGCGGTTGCAGTACTCCTACTTTTCCCTTGGCATCCTGGATCCCTGCACTGTCGGCGTCAGCTGCCAGCCGGACATCACCCTCGGCGACCTTTATTCAGGGAACACTGCCGGAGTGGCCGACAACCAGCATCAGAAACAAAACAGCTATCAGGTGCGAGACACGCTGTCGTGGGTACGCGGCAAACACACCTTCAAGTTCGGAGGCGAGTACAACCACTTCATCTACCCACAGTTCTTCCTGTCACGCAGTGTGGGCGACTACGCCTATACCACGACCTCGGACTTCATCAACGATGCCGTTCCGGGGGTGCGCGCTCTGCGTGGCGCTGGCTCGGGATTTTTCCTGGGGACAGATAGTTTAATGGCAGGGTTTGTCCAGGATGACTTTAAGGCGTCATCGCGTCTGACCCTGAACCTGGGTCTGCGTTATGAATACTGGACCAACCCAGTGGGCGACAAGCAGTGGAATCTGAATACCATCTCGAATGTTCCGGGTGTGATCAACTTCGCGAGTCCAAACACGGACACGAACAACTTCGCCCCTCGTATCGGATTTGCCTATGACCCAACAGGCGGCGGAAAGACAGCGATTCGAGGCGGCTTTGGCATCAGCTACGACGTCAAATTCCAGAACTTCGATTCGATATCCTTGCCGCCGCAGTTGCAGAGCGAACTGAATGCGGGGTCTGCCTGCACCCTTACGCCGACGCCGTCCTGGTGCGCCACGCAGACTGGTTTCTTGGCGGGAGGCGGCTTGCCACCCACCTACATTCCTCCTGCGGACCAGGCCACGGCGCGGAACCTCACCAGCGCCCACCTTCCGAATAACACCGCATTGCCCAAAGTTCTGACCTGGAGCCTGGGTGTGCAACATGAGGTGTACCGCAATGCCACACTGGAAGTGCGATATGTCGGCACGCGTGGCTTGGAGCTGCCGGTGCAATTCCGCCGTAATTTCATCAGCTATTTTGACGCGGGCGGCGCCCCCCTGCCGACCTACCTCAAAGCTTCTGCCATTCCGGCGACTTACACCGGCAGTACCCCAACGGACACCAACTACTACTTGTTCGAGAACAACTACTTTGGCGGGACTTTAGCTCCAATTCCGGGACTGACTCAGCCCAGTCCTGACATTTACCAGCAATATGGTTTCTTCGGAAATGTGACAGAGTACGATCCGCTTGCCAGCAGCATCTACCATGCTGGCTCCGTGAGCTTCACCCAGCGTGCGGCGCGCGGGTTTACGGTGAGCGCAAACTACACCTACGCTCACACCATCGACGACTCCACGAATGAGTTCCACACCAGCGCCCTGAATCCCCGCCGGGCGCAGGATACCAACCGCCTCGGGGAGGACCGCGCTAATTCGGACCTGGATGTCCCGCAGAAGTTTGCGTTATCGCTCGTCTACCAGTTGCCCAAGGCCAGATCGTCGAATTCGTTTGCCAAAGCTCTGCTGAACGGCTATCAGGTTGGGACCGTGTTCTACGCCCAATCGGGACAACCCGTCACGCTGCAGTCAGGGGTGGTTGACTCGAATGGCAACGTGGACGCAGCCGGCGACAGGATCGTTCTGAACCCAGCCGGTACGGGCAACGTACTGGGAGAGCCGTTTCAGGGCGACGTGTTCCCGGTTTGTGCAGGAGCGGGGGGCACCACTTATGTGGGCAAGACTTCGTTCCTGACGGCTCCGTTCAACGGATGCAACGTGAACGCAAGCGCTCCCTTTGGTTACGACCCGGCGATTGGTTACACGCCGGTGAATTCCAATGACAAGTACCTGATAGCCGCAAACGCGGTTCAAGGCAACGTGGGCCGAAACAGCTACCGGACGCCGGGCTTCTCCACCTTCAACTTGTCCCTCTTCAAGAACACGTACTTCGGGGAAACCAAGTACCTGCAATTGCGGGCAGACGTCTTCAATCTGCTCAACCATCCCAGTTACGCGCTAACCAACGGCAACGTTTTCAACGCCGGTGGCATCGCAACCGCATTGGGGAATGCGGGCTACGCACAACCGTCCAGCGCCGCCTTCCTGAATGCGCAGAATTTTGGCGGGGGCATCCGGCAAATGACGCTCGGGATAAAGCTGATTTTCTAGGCCGCGGGCACTTGGGCCAAAAAAAGGGATCGGTCGCAAGGCCGATCCCTTTTTAGTGCCAGCGTAGATTGGCGTTGTGATGACAAGTCACGCCGCTGATGGTTCGCGGGAATTGAACGAACTGAAAACTCCCGCCTTCGCCCGCGCCGGGAAGTTGCGGTTTAGGAATTCTTCTCGATCATGTGTTGCACATTAGCGCGGTAACCTCGGCTGCAGGACAGTTCTTTCCCACTCTTCAGGACGACGATATATTCTCCGCTGTTGACCGGAATCAATTCCTTGATCCTCCGGACATTGACGATCACGGAGCGGTGTATGCGGATGAAGCGGTTCGGATTCAGCCGCTCTGAAATTCGAGAGATCGTTTCCCGAAAGAGATAGGATTCCCCGCCCGCGTTCAATCGAACATAATTGGCGGCGGCCTCGACCCAATCAATCTCGTCCACGTTCAGGAACACGATTCGGCCCTTCGTTTTGATCACCAGCCGTCCATCGACATCAGGCGCCTGTGGTTTCTCCGACTTTACCCGGGAGAGAAGCTGAAGAATCCGGTGAGTAATCACGCGTTCCTTCGACTTCCGCAATTCGGTTCGGGCCCTCTCGATGGCCTGATGGAGCCGGCCCTGGTCGAACGGCTTCAGCAAATAGTCCAGGGCGTGAGCCTCGAAAGCACGAATCGCATATTGATCGTAGGCGGAGGTGAAAACGACGACGGGCATCTCCGAGGGCGAGATCTCGCTCAATACTTGAAACCCATCCCGATCCGGCATTTGAATATCGAGGAGAAGCAGGTCGGGCCGGTGAGTGCGAATCGCGGTCAGAGTTTGGCCGCCATCGTGGCACTCGGCTACAACTTCGACCTCCGGCTCCGAATCCAGCAGGATACGCAGCTTTCGGCGGGCAAGCTGCTCGTCATCGGCAATCACGGTGCGCACGACGGAGCCAGTCGGTTCGTCGTGAAAGACGTTGGCTGCCGGTTCGGGCATCATGGTCACGTCGGAGTTTACGGTCTCATCCCACTTATTACATAGACGCGCGACGGCCTCGATCGTTTGCCTGACAATATTTTGTTTGGGATCCTGTCCCCGCGCGCCGTGGTTCCACGGTAAGAGTACGGTCCGCCAGTCCCGATAGTTCCAAATCTCAAGCATAACAACGCGGCGTGTTGAGTCTCTCTTCTCCCAATCCGGCTCAGCCGCGTGATGCGTGTACTCAAAGCCATGGGGAGGCCTTCTCATCCCCGGCGACTGGGCCTTCATCCCCGTGCCATGTTTCGGCGTCCGCGGAGCGCGTCAAAAGGGAACATGGGGCCCTCCGACAATCATGGCCACATAGAAGCGACGCCAATTTCAGCTTCGGTGTCTGCGTTGGTCACTCAGTTGCACACAGAACTGCTCACCTTGGCGACTCGCAATGAAGAACTTAGAGGACGCATCCGTAATCTTCGCAGGGTGATGCGTCGTCTGCAGGAGATGGCGGGTACGACGGAATTCGAATGCGCCTGTGGCGCGCCACATCCCTGGCCTGCCGATCACGCAATTGCCAGCCCGTCAGCCGGCCACCGGGAATCTGGTTCGGGGCGCAAATCGAACCGGGCAAGTGTCAGCCTGCAGCGGGCTTGCCGCATTGCGCTGATGGAAACTGCAAGCGCGGCATCGGTGGACGAGATCTATGCGCGCATTGTGCGCCGAGGATCTTTTTCATTTGTTAGCCCAAAGAGCGCAAGCCCCGCGCTGACTCGCGTGTTGTGGGTCATGGCTCGAGACGGCGAAGTCCGAGCTTTCAAGAGCGGCCAGTGCTGCCGCTGGCAGCGGACCGCGTCGACGGAAATCTCATTTCCATCGGCGCAGGGGCCCACAATTGGGATAAATCCACTGTTTTCCGGGATCAATCCCGCTATTTTAGGGCTGTAATTTGCTACCCTGCCAGCGCCGGCATGTTTCAATAACCTTGCTTCCGAATTCCCGTTACCATCTAAGAAATATCATCAAGACTCTCATCGACATGAAACGCAGTTGTGAAGCGTGCCAACGCGCCCTGCCGCCCGACGGGGAGGTCTACGTCTGCTCATTCGAGTGTACTTTTTGCCCGGTCTGTGCCGCCGGTGCGCGGGGGACTTGTCCGCATTGCGGTGGCGAGTTGGTGCGACGGCCGCGACGCCAAACACTCATGGGACACGGGGAAGCGAGATGCGAGGATGATGCGGAAACCAAGCTAGCCGGCAATCGGCCCTGGCTCATCTGGGCCGTCAGCTTTGGGGTATGGACGCTGGTCGCCTTTGCCGGCACACTGACGATCTACAAGTTGTACCGGTCGACCGACAATCCGATGTTGTTCAAGAGCACTCTGGCTTGGGAGTTCTGCCAGATACTCACCTACGCCCCTCTCACCCCATTTGCTTTCGCATTCGCTACTCGCTTCCCGATGCGGCGGGAAAATTGGGTGAGCCGCTCCCTGCTTTACCTGGGGGCGGGATTCGCTTTTGCACTGGCTCACATTGCGCTGCGGGCCATCACTCCCTACGCCTATTGGGATTCCAAGCACCGCGAGTTTGCATCTGCAATCTGGGATTCCCATGCCCATATCTTTAAAGTGCAGTGGCTGGTACTGCAGAGGCAATTTTTTTCCGGTCTTGTGGACGACATCACCGGCACCTTTGTTCCGATCGTTCTAGTCGCACACGCCATCTCTTACTACCGGAGATTCCGCGAACGGGAGCTGCGGGCGGCACAGTTGGAGGGGCAACTGGCAAAAGCGCGTTTGCAGACTCTGAAGAGCCAATTGCAACCGCACTTCCTGTTCAACACCCTGCACTCCATTTCGTCGCTGATGCTGACCGACGTCCAGGCTGCGGATCGAATGATGACGCGGCTGGGTGACCTGCTGAGAATGAGCCTGGAAGCCGCCAGCACACAAATCACCACCGTGAGCCGGGAGCTCGAATTCGTGAATTGCTATCTGGAAATCGAAAAGGTGCGATTTGGCGAGAGACTTAACGTCACTCTCGACATCGCGCCCGAGGTGCTGGATGCGGCGGTCCCTCATTTGCTCTTGCAGCCGCTCGTGGACAATGCCGTCAAGCACGGTATTTCAAAGTTGTTGGCAGGAGGCGAGATCCGAATCATCGTAACCGCCCAAGACGGCGAACTCCAAATCGAAATCAGAGACAACGGCCCAGGAGTCAGAAAAGAAGGGACTTTCCCGGCGAGCGGTTTGGGTTTGAGAATTACCCGTGAACGGCTGGAATCGCTTTACGGCCAGGATCACAGCGTGGAACTCCTGAGTCCACCCGGAGGCGGGACGGTCACGCGGATTTGCATTCCCTTTCGGTTGCAGCCGGGTGACACGAGGCATGACGCGCCGGATAGGACCCATGAAAAGGCTTCTCCGCCCGCGCTGGAGCAAGTCCGCCGCTTTCTATGATTACCCTACCTGCCTTCATTCGAGTTCATTTTCCCGCCGCGGGGAGAGATCACCGGCCAGCTAGCTGACCGCTTTGCGGTGGAACTGTCGCAGCCCGACCCCGAGAAACAGCAAGTCAAAGAACGTCAATCCTAGCAGCACGGCCAACGCTGGAAGGTGCGGGAACTGCGGCACGAGCGTTCCGCGGAGGCCTTCGCTGGCGTAAACCAGCGGATTCACCAGCACGACTTTCTGAAGGATGGGGAAATGTGCCAGGGCGCTCCAGGGGTAATAGGTACAGCCAAAGAAGATCATGGGAGTCAAGACCATGCTGAACATCAGGCCGATGTGTGCCTGATTGACGCTGCAACCGAGCGCCAAGCCGCCACAGGCGGAGAACATCGCCACCAGCAGCGTAACGCAGGCGAAGCGCAGCGGAGAATGCAGGTTCAATTCCACGCCTGGACGCAGCAAGACCCAGGCGGCCGGAATCACCGCGAGTCCCGCGACCACGGCCTGCATCGTGCCAAAAAATACTTTCTCTATGGCCAGCCAGGAGATTTCTATCGGCGCCAGCAGGCGGTCTTCGATCTCGCGGGTGAACTGAAATTCACCGATCAAAGGCATCGCGACCGCCCAGACGCCGGTGAACACCATGCTGATCGCCATGATCCCCGGCAACAGCAGGCTCTTGTAGGCGGCGGGCATGTAGCCGCTCGACACCATCACTCGTCCGAAAATAAACACGAACATCATCGGCTGCAAAAAAGTCTGCAACACCAAAGGCACAACGTTGCGGCGAGCGACATGAGCATCGCGCCCCAGCAGAGCGAGAAAGGTTGTCCAGTTCAATCGCGTAAACTCCTTCCGGTGTGGTGCAAAAAGAGATTCTCCAGGCTGGGTTCCGAAATGTGCACATCGCACAATTCCACCGAGGCGCCGGAGGCGAGATTGGCAATCTCAGAAACCAGCGAGCCTCCGCGATCGGCGTAGACGTCGGCGGAGGTCTCGTTGCTGGGGCGCACTTCTCTCACGCCCGCCAAGGTTTGAAGACGTTGCAACAATTCGGGAGAGTGCTGTCCGAAACGCAACCGCAGCAAAAAGCCGCCAGGAACTGAAGCCTTCAGCTCGGCGGGAGTGCCGAGGGCGATGTTACGTCCATGATCGATGATGGCCAGGCGCTGGCACAAGGCGTCCGCCTCTTCCATATTATGCGTGGTCAGCAGGATGGTCTTGCCACGCTGGTTGTATTCGCGAATGATTTCCCAGAGCAGCAAGCGAGTTTGCGGATCCAGGCCGGCGCTGGGCTCGTCCAGGAAAAGGACCTGGGGATCGTGCATCATGGCGCGCGCGATGGAGAGACGCTGCATCATGCCGCCGGAGAATCCGCGTACCATCTGATCGGCACGGTCGGTGAGTTTGAAGCGCTCCAGCAGCGTCTCAGCACGTTCAGCCCGTTCCCGGGAATCGAGGCCGAAATAGGCGCCGTGGAAGAGCAGGATTTCACGAGCAGTGAGAGAAAAGTCGAGGTTTGGCCGTTGCTGCACCACTCCAATCAGCCGCTTGACCACGACCTGCTCGCCCCAAACATCGTGCTCGCCAATCCACGCCTGGCCGCCGGTTGGGCGCACCCGGGTGGTCAGGATTCCAAGGGTGGTCGACTTGCCCGCGCCGTTCGGTCCGAGCAGACCAAAAATCTCTCCGGGCGAGACTTCGAGCGAGAGGCCGTCCAGAGCAACGATCTTCGGTTTGGGCTGCTTGTTCCCCTTCCCGCGGGCTGAGCCGAAACCGAAGCCGCCCCCGGAAGCAAGCGGTGGCGGTGAAGTGTAGATCTTGGATAAATCGCGGGTCCGAATGCCAGCCAGCATGACAAAGTCCTTCGTAGAGGTTCTTCCGATGGAACCAGAGAGATGTGAGGATTGTCAATGTGCTGGCCCTCAACTCAGCAAGATCTCAGGAGTTTCCTCCGTGTACCTTTGTGCGTTGTGTGGTCAACGACATTTTTCTGTCGTTCATCACGTAAGACTTGCGCCCAACAGGCTCAATAACCCGGCTCGACGAGTCCATGCGCAGTTCGATTCTTGGATGAAGTGTGACCCACGGCGCGGGTCCTTTTCCCGGGCTGCGCTCTCGGCGGACCTGGCTCCCTGAAATTTTCTTGAATTCGCGCACTGTGATCCAGCACCCGAGGGCCAGGAGAGCGGTGGTGAATGCTCCCATGCCGACCGGCAAAACCGCGGAAACGTCTGGTTCGCGCGGCGTTGACTCGTGAGATGGCGTAGCTTGTGGCATGGCGGCGCGGGCAGCGCCGGTATTGGCCGGCGGAGGGGTGGCGTCCGGTTGGGCCGTCAGCGCAATTTGACTGGAAGTCGCCGATTGGGTGGGCGGATATTGCGTGAGGTATTCGTAAACATCCGCCGCTTCATCCTCGGTGAGATAGCTGAAAACCGGCATCCTGCCCCGGTAGATCGACGATGCTGTCCCCATGGCCACGGGAGCGCCGCTCGTGACCTTCCGCACCAGTTGTGCCTGGTTCACACGCGCAGGCAGCGCGCTCAGGGGTGGGATGGCGCCTTGCGAAAGCTCGGCAGGCGTAGGATTCATCCCCGTGGCGTCATGACAGACGTGGCAAGTGGACTTCACAATCAACTCGCCCACACGACTATGCGATTCCTGAATCGCGACTTGTTCTTTCTCAGCACCCGGAACCCCGGCAAGCCGATTAAGATAGGCGACCAGCGAACGGATTTCCGCTTCATTCAGATGATGGAACGAAGGCATGTCCGTTCCGCCCTCGTGCAGGCGCTTGAGCAAAACACTTCTGGACTGGTTCGCCAGCTCCGCTGTCTCGCGGTGGCTCAACGCCATGCCCGCCATTTTCAGGCGCTGGGCAACCAGTACATCGGAGGTGGCCCGCACGGGATTGATTAACGATGCAATTTCGGGCGGAGCGCCAAGCCCATACTCCCCGTGACAGCCCCGGCAATTCAGACGATACAAATCGGAGCCGTGGAGAGTCTGTGTTCTTGCACCGGATACAGTTGAGCCGGATGGCACGGGCTGCAAGCGAAAAGCAAATTCGTCCGTAGCTGGCCCCAGGCGCCAGGTCTTCCCCATGCTGGTTTCGTCAAACGGCCGGTTGAGGTGATGGAGCCAGCTTTCGCCGGTCACCGCCGTGATCGCGGCATCCTTGTGAACAGTACCTTGGCCGAACATCAATGCCGCCGGTATAAGCAACGAACAGATCGCCATTATTCTCTTCATAAAAAAACGTCCTCGGAAGGGGGCTAAGCCCAAGGTAGAGAATCCTGCGCCTGCAGTTGTCATGCGCATGTCAAGTTATTGTTTTGTTTTTCCGTGCTGGCGCATGGTGTTGCGATCGGAAGGGTGGGGAAGTCGGAGGCAAAAAAAACCGGGGAGCGCTGCAGTGCGTTCCCCGGTCATTCTCGATTCGGTCGCGACTAACCTAGTGGAAAAGGTTCAGGGTATTAGTGGCATCGTCCACGTAGTAGACACTCTGCCCGACAGTAACCAGGCCGAACAGTGCTCCGGAACCCGGAGGGCTGCCATTGTTGTCGAGTAGCGTCTTCGCAACCTGCAATCCATCGGGCGTAGTCTGCACGAGATAACCGTCATTTCCGTTGACGGTGAGGATGTCACCGTTAGCCGCGAGCGTTAGGCCTAACGGATCGTTCAGGCTCCCGCCCCTTGTGATCGTAGTGCCGGTGCGGCCGCTCGTCTGACGCGTGACCGGATAAGCGATGGCGGCGATGCGGTTATTCAGGCTGTCGGCGACATACAGCGAGAAGCCATCCTTGCTCAAGGCCACTCCGGTTGGGCCGATGACCAATGCTGCCGGGTCGCTGCGCTCCGCGAAACCGGAACCTATTACAGTCATCGCTTGCACGAAGGGAGGAGCGGACTTCGAGAGCGTGAGATCGACCCGGACCACCGTACCTTGATTGACGACACTCCCGCCGGCTGCGACGGTGCCGTTCAGCACATTGGTGACGAATAGCGCCGCCGTGCCGCCGCCGTTGAGATTCGAATGGTCGAGCACGGCCATGTCCCAAGGCCCGTTGATCAGTGTTCCGTAGATGGTTTCAACCACGTTCCCCGATGGATCCAGAACCAGCAGGCATCCAGCTTGGGCGGTGGCTGAGGTGCCGTCCGTGGTGGGCAAACTGCCCACGATCACCCAGCCCGCGCGCAACGCAACCAGCGCCGTTGTGAGACCGACGCCACCCGTACAAACACCGGGAAGACTGGAACCGTCAATCTGGGCAAACTGGCTGACGGTCCCGCCCGGGGAGATCTGCATAATTGTGGAACCAGTTCCTTGCAGATTGGACGCAGCGTTGAAGTTGCTGATGAGCAGGGTTCCCTTAATTAGGTTTCCAACCGTGCTCGGAGCGACAAAAATGCCATAAGGGTTGATGTCGCCGTTTGCGGGGACAGTGGAAGCAATGGTTGTAATGGTGTCTATTGACGCAGGCGACTGAGCGGCAGCGAAGCCAGAGACGAGCCCTGAGAGAACCAGGACCGTGCTCGCCACGCGAACCAGAGCCGGGATCCGAGAGCGACTTTGAAAGCGCATTTCTCCTCCTAAAATCCTGAGAGTTGGTAGCCAATGGCTAACGTTCTTCAAGCAGCTACTTGGGATCAGCTGCGGGTAACGAAAAGCTGGGCGCTTGCTGAAGATAGAAGTTATCAGAGCGCACATGACAATATGTCACAGAATTGTCAACGGATCGTCACTTTGCCTGCTGGAAGCGGGTTCCCGGACTCCTGGATGTCCGCCCGCCGCAAGGGATTTCGCGAATCATGGACTGTCACTTGTAGTTGTGTAAGCTCGCCTTGGACAGCCGAGAGCGGCTGTCCCTACGCCGTTTCTATAGTAGAATCCGCGCGTGCTCGTGTAGTCTCTTTTTGTCACGAACAAACGCGATGGGCGATTTTTTCTTCGGCGCCGGGATTGTGCTGCTTGTGCTCCTTGGTCCCTGGGTGCTGGTCTGGCGGGCGAACTCCCGGCGCAACCGCGAACGCAACGAAGATCAAGAGCGATGGCGGGAATTGACCTCCCGCATCTATGCACTTGAAGAGACGGTGCGGGAATTTCGAGGTCCACCCCCCGCTCACTCCAGCCCAACAACCGCGGACGCAGTTAAGCCCGAGACGGCCGAGAGTCCGGCGCCAACCTTCTACACGCCGTCGCCATCGCCGCCCATGCCGCCGCTCGTTCCGCCTGCCGAGCCTAGCCCCCCAGTGCGTCTCGCCGAGGATTGGGTCACGAAAAAAACTGCCGACCCCGCAGCCAGCGGATATCCCTCCACCATCGAACCGGTGTCTCCGTCGGCTCCGACACCGATCACGCCGTCAACTGCGCCGAGTTTCGCAGAAACGGAACCAATGCCGTCGCTGGCCGACCGATTCAAGTCGTCGCTCGACGTGGAAGAGACGCTCGGCACAAACTGGCTGAACAAGCTGGGTGTCGTCATCCTGGTACTAGGCATCGCGTTCTTTCTCGCCTACCAGCTCAAGACGCTGGGCCCTCCGGGCAAGGTTCTGGTGGGATTCATGACTGCAGGCGTGATGCTGGGAGCAGGGATCTGGTTCGACCGCGGAGAACGTTACCGGATTCTGGCACGCGCCGGCATCGGTGGCGGTTGGGCGCTGGCCTTCTTTACAACCTACGCGATGTATCACGTTCCGGCAGCGCAGGTGCTTTCGTCGCAAGCCATCGACCTGGTGCTCATGCTGGCGGTGGCGGCGGCGATGGTTTTACACACGCTGCGCTATCGCTCCCAGGTAGTGACCGGGCTGGCATTTTTGCTGGCGTTCCTGACCGTCGCGATCAGTCACTCCAACGTGTACAGCCTGTCCGCCGGCGCCGTGCTGGCGTTGGGACTGGTGGTCATCGTGGGACGCATGCAGTGGTTCGAGCTGGAAGTATTCGGGATCACGGCCAGCTATCTGAACCATTATCTCTGGCTGCGACCGATCATTGAACCGATGATCGCGCCGCTGCATGGCAAGCGGCACCCATTCCCGGAATTTGCCGCGAGCGCGGGAATCCTGGCCTTGTACTGGCTGATCTTTCGCATGTCGTATGTGTTCCGGCGGCCGAGTGACGACCGGCAGGAGCACGTCTCCACCGCTGCAGCCCTGCTGAATACCGCTCTGCTGCTGGCGTTGTTCAAGTATCAATCGACTCACCCGGAGTGGGCGTTCTGGGCGTTGCTCACGATCGGAGCGATCGAGACCTTGCTCGGACAATTGCCGATCGCTCGCCGACGGCGCAGTGCGGTCATTGTTTTATCCACGCTGGGCGTGGTTCTGCTGATTGCGGCGTTCCCCTTCCGCTATTCCGGTGCGCGGTTGTCGGTGCTGTGGCTGCTTGAGGCGGAAGCGCTGCTGCTGATCGGAGTGTGGACAAAAGAAGTTGTTTTCCGCCGCCTTGGAATGCTGGCGGCGCTGCTGGTTGCGGGCCAAATGGTCGCCGTGGACGCGGCAGAGATCTTCGGCAGGCGTATGGACGGCGCGGACCTGCGCCCCGACTTTGCGCTGTCCATCGTTTTCGTGGTGGCCGTCGCGGTGTTTTATGCCAACGCCCATTGGGTGCTCCGGCGGTGGTTTGACCTGTTCACCACCGAGTTTGACCGGCGCGTAATGCAGCGCCTGTCTTATGCCGCGGCGGCAATGCTCATGATCGCCGGGTGGATCGCGTTCCCCGAATCCTTGACCGCGGTGGCCTGGTGCGCGCTGGGCCTGGGATTGACGCTGGCCGGACGGCGATTGACTTCCCCAGATCCTGATTCCGCAGAGCGCGGCTTCCCGGAACTGGGCTATCAGGCGAACTGCCTGGCGCTCCTGTCTGTGCTCCGCGTTTTCTTGATCAACCTCGAGGCTACGGACAAGTATCACGGCCTCACCCTGCGGCTGCTGACGATCACGCTAGTGGCCGCTCTGCTCTATGTGACATCGCGATGGAGTGGCGATTCCGATCGCAGCCGTGGGATCGCCATTGGCAAACGTCTTCTTTCTTACGGACAAATCGCGGGCGCAGCTTACACCTGGTCGGCGTCTTCGCTGGTCGCGCTGGTGGTCTGGTACGAATTGCGGCCGGTCAGCGTGGCGGATGCCTGGCTGGTAGGTGGGTTGGTCTTGTTTGAACTCGGGCTGGAACAGAAAAAGCTGAGCCTGCGATTGCAAGGCTACACTGCATTTGCGGCCAGCTTTCTGCGCATCTTCTTTGTGAATCTGAATGCGGCCGGGAATCCCGGCGAGATCAGCCCGCGCTTCTGTACGGTGGTTCCGCTGGCGCTGGGCTTCTTCTACGCCTATTGGAGGCTGCGACAGAGCAGCGAGGACCTACTCGAGCCCGAGCGCAGATTCAAGGCCGCCGAAGTCAGCTGCTGGCTGGGCACGATCGCGGTCGCGGCGCTCATGCGTTTTGAACTGGAAGCCGACTGGGTGGCGGGCGCATGGGCGGCGCTGGTTTTCGCATTGCTGGCGATAGCCTGGCGCAGCCAGCGCCGAGTCTTCCTCTACCAGGGATTGGCGATTGCGGCAGCGGTACTGTTCCGGACCGCGCTGCACAATTTCTACGAGCGCAGTTATTTTCCGGCGTCCGGATGGCAAAGCCGCTGGATCACGGCCGGAACAGCGGTTGCGCTGCTTCTGTTGACGCTGCCTTTCGCATTTCAACTCCGCAAGAAAAACGAGCCGAGTGAAGAAAACGGACTGGTGCGTCTGCTGCAGTCGGTGGTCCGGCGTCCAGAGCAGCTCTTGTTTTTCATCGCCATTGGACTGCTGACGGCGCTGCTGGCGATTGAGATGCGGCACGGCATGGTCACTTTGTCGTGGGGCGTGGAGGGCGTGGGGGTTTTCATTCTGGCGCTTTGGCTCGGCGAGCGCAGCTTCCGGCTCACAGGATTGGGGCTGTTGCTACTTTGCGTCGGCAAGATTCTGGTGGTCGATGTGTGGGGAATGGACCCGCGCGACCGCTATCTGACTTTCATCGTACTGGGCGCTGCCTTGCTGCTGGTGTCGTTCCTCTACACCAGGAATCGCGAGACGTTGCGGCAATACTTATGAAGCGCTGGATCCTATTCGCGGGAATTGTGCTGTTGGGCGTCGCGTCCGTGGTGGTGAGCGAGCGGCGGAAAGTGGACGTGCCCGCGAGTCCCGCCGCGTTGTTGTACCTGGTGGCCGACACCGAGCAGGAACTGACGCGAATGCCCGTAAGTTTCACCCGCATGTCAGACCAGGAAGAAATCAGCATAGGAAACGAGTTGGCGCGGTTCTACGCCAGCGGCGAAGAACGGGAACAAACGCCCGAAGCCGCCATCGTCGCGCATTACCTGACGTGCGTCGGGGAGCAGGTGGCCCGCAACGCGCATCGCCGACTGCCTTACAAATTTCATTACCTTCCGAGCCCTTATCTCATCAATGCCTTTGCCCTGCCGGGCGGACATGTTTACGTGGGTGGCGGGTTGCTCGAACTGATGGACAGTGAAGATGAACTGGCGGCCGTGATCGGACACGAGATTGAGCACATCGACCACTACCATTGCGCCGAACGGGTGCAGCGCGAGCAGGCGCTGCGCAAGATCCCATTGGGAGGGCTGGTGGCGCTGCCCATCGCGGTGTTCGAGGCAGGGTACAGCAAGGATCAAGAGCTTGAGGCCGATCGCGAGGGCACGCGTCTGGCAGTGGAAGCGGAATACTCGGCCAGCGGGGCCATCCGTATGTTCGAAGTCTTCGCGCGTCTCTACAAAGAATATGAGACCAAAGCGAAGACGCCTGAGGAGGAACTATCGCGCGTGGCGCAGCAGACGCTGGAGGGATACTTCCGCTCGCATCCGCTGCCCTCGGAGCGCATCGCGCAGGTGCAGAAATTGATTGCCAGTGAAGGCTGGACGGCCCGCCCCGAGCGCGATTTGGCGGTGGCTTACATCTTTTGGACGGCAAAAGCTCGCACCGCGCTCGATGCAAGGCAATATGCCCAAGCCGAGCAACTGGCGAATCGGTCTTTGCAGCTACGGCCCGATCAGCCGAAGGCTCTCCAAGTGCTGGCACTGGCACGGTTTGCGCAAGCAAATTTTTCCGGAGCGGCGGAAACCTACCGCAAGATTCTCGAGATTGACAATACCGCGCATCCGGAGATTATCGCTTCCTATGCTCAGGCGCTGGCGGCCGCTGACCGGAGGAGCGCGGCGGCGGAGTTCGAGCGCTGGGCCAACGGCGTCAAGAGCGAGAAGCCGCGCGAAGTCGAGGTGTCGGCGGCTGGATTGGCGCTGTTGGCCGGCGATCCCGAGGCCGCGCGCCGGTTGGACGTCGAACTCAAACAGAGCAGCGACGTAAGAGCGCCGTCGTGGGCTGGGGAGTTGGCCTGGTGGCAGTACCTGGCGGGAGACTATCAGAAGTCGGTCGAGATGTTGTCTGAGGCGCAGCAGGCGCGCCCCGGGGACTTCAAGCTCGGCTTGGAACTGGCGTGGGCGCTGATCGAGATCCGGCGATATAGCGATGCCCTGGGCATTCTAGCAACTGCTGCCTACGACCCGCCCAGTCAGCCTGAAAGAGCGATGGCGCGCGCCGTGGCGCGATGGCAAGCGCAAGAGCACGATGCAGCGCTGGTCGATTGCAACGCCGCGCTGGGCGGACGGTCCGAGTGGGAAAATCCGAGCTGGGTCAAAGTGCTTTATTCCCCGCTGGTGACGCAGAGCGTCCAGGAGATGCAGGCCGAGCGCGAGCGGCGCCGCATGCAAAAAGCCAGAGCCGCTGCCACGCATTGACTAGATCCGGCAGTTCCCCTTCATGCTCCTTATTCGGCCATCCCGATGGGAGCAACGCGGGCGTCGAGCAGGTGCCGGTTCAGTTGCTCCAATTGGGTTTGCTTGAATCGGTCCCACTGTGCGATGCGTGCTTTCACGTGTCGGCTCGACTCCTGGTAAACCGCAATCGCTTGCGAAGGCGCAGCGCGATCGCCGCTTTCGACGACTCGCAGAGCAGATGCCAGGCCGGTGTATGCTTCCTTCAACCCGGGATCCACATCGGCCGCACGGTCCTTGTTATTGTTCTTCAGAATCCTGCCTATTTCTGATTGAGCCTCGGCCAGCGCCGTCTTGAGCGGTGCGTTTTGCGTCTCAGATTTCTCGAGCGCTAGCTTCTGCTGAGTGCCCGCTAGCTGTTTCTGGATCGAGACCATCTCGGCCAGTACGCGCCGAGCTTCCATGACCTCGCCATATATCTGTTGGCCCAACTGCAACTGCTGCGCGAGTGTCTCGGGAGTCGCGGGCGAACGCGGATCCATGATTACTGTCAACAGCTGGTTTTGAGTTTTCCCATCAACCGTCAGCCGGACCTGGTAGATTCCCGGCACCGCCTTGGGCCCACTAGGACTGCGGTATTCGGCCTCTTCGTCCAGGCTCGGACCGCCCGAACTGCCCTCGGCAAGGTTCCAGACAAAACGGTGCATTCCGGCAGTTTTCTCTAGGACTTCAGGCTTGGCTAGCCATCGCTCGGCGAGGGGCAGGGGTGGGTGCTTGTCGGAAGTCTGATCTTCAGAAGAGAACTGGCGGATGAGGTTCTGCTGTGCATCGAAAATTTCCAGCCTGATGGTGCTCGCCGAAGCGGGGAGAAAATAATCAATCATCGCGCCATTGGGAGGGTTCTCCGCCGTAGGTTCTTCGGGCGGAAGTGGCGTGCCAAAAAAAGGGTCGTTGTCAACGCGAACCGCCGTAGCCGGACGGTAAAGGTGCGGACCCGTGGCGCTCCCCGCCTCCAGCGCCTGCCGCAACGGCGCGATATTATCGAGAATCCAGAAGGAACGCCCATAAGTGGCAATTATCAGGTCATCTCCGTGGATCGCAAGATCGCGAACCGAAGTCATAGGCAGATTCAGTTGCAAAGATTGCCACTGGTCTCCGTCATCCAACGATGCGTAAATGCCAAATTCGGTTCCCGCGAAGAGAAGCCCCTTGGTCTGGGGATCTTCGCGAACGGCACGCAAGAATGCCGGCGTAGCAATGCCGTTGGTGACCAGTTGCCAGGTAGCCCCGTAGTCGCGAGTCCGATAAATGTAAGGCGTCCGATCGTCGATGCGGCTGCGATTGACGGCCGCATAGGCGACTGCGGGATCAAAATGCGAAGCTTCGATCAGCGATACCTGGCTCCAATCGCTGAGTCCCGGCGGACTGACATCTTTCCAGTTCTTTCCACCATCGCGAGTAACGTGAATCAATCCCGTGTCGCTCCCTGTCCAGATCAGATTGCGATTAAGCGGCGATGGCGCGATCGTAGATACGACCCCGTAACCGGCACGTTTAGCATTCTGAAGAGTTGGCGGAATCTGAGGTGGCGAACTCGGCGGTGTCTCGCGGCTCGATCCCGTCAGATCGGGACTGATCGTCTCCCAGTGCAGCCCGCCATCGACTGTCGTCATCACATACTGCGTCCCGAGATAAAGCCTTGCCCGATCAACCGGCGAACGAACCAGCGCCGGAGTCCAAGCGTCACGATACTTGCGCTGGTTGATCTCGGCATCAAATGCAACGGCGGGCCAGGGAGTAATGTCCTGGCTGAGGCCGGTGCGTCGGTTGAAACGGGCAACGGTGCCGTAGGGTCCAGTCAGGTAAATGACGTCGGGATCGTTTGGATCGAGCACGATATACCCGCTCTCACTTGGACCGGCAGGAAACCAGTCCCGCGGCGTGATCCGACTGTGCCCGGTGCGGCTTAGAACCGCCGCGCTGCCGCTGTCCTGCTGTGTGCCATACACGACGTAGGGAAACTGGTTGTCGGTGGTCACATGATAGAGCTGCGCCGTGGGCTGGTTATACCAACTGCTCCACGTTTGACCGCGATTGAGGCTGATCGTGGTTCCTTGGTCCGTGCCCAGAACCATGCTGGCAGAGTTCTTCGGATCGATCCACAGCTGGTGATAATCGTCTCCACCCGGGGCACCGCGTACGATCGAAACCGTTTTCCCGCCATCCTCGGATCGATAGAGAGCGACATTCGGGATGTAGATGACGTCGGAATTGCGCGGGTCGAGGGTGACGCGACTGAAGTACCACGCCCGGCTGGTAAGACGTGCGTCCGAGTTAGCGAGCACCCAAGTGTTGCCTCCATCGTCAGAGCGATAGACGCCGGATTTTTTCGGCTGGGTTTGGCTCTCGGTCCCGCTCTGCATCTCGCTCTGGAGAGCGATAAGCGCATACACCCGTTTGCCGTCGGGAGCGACGTCGACTCCGACGCGCCCCCAATCGCCTGCGGGTAGCCCGTTTCCGTTGAGACGGGCCCAGGTATTGCCGCCATCCTGCGAACGGTAGAGGCCGCTGCCGGGTCCCTCGATCGGAGCATACGAACTCCACGGCGGACGACGCACATGCCATGCGCCGGCGAATAACAGCTGGGGAGCAGTGGAGCAGATCGCCAAATCTGAAATACCGATCTCGGGCCCCAGATCGAGAACCCGCGTCCAATTCCCTCCGCCATCGACCGACTTATAGACGCCGCGCTGTTCATTTTGAGCAAACGCGTGTCCGAGAGCGCCGACATATACGACGTTCGGATTCTGCGGATCAATCACAATCCGGCTGATCTGGCGCGTGTCCTCCAAGCCCATGTGATTCCAAGTGACACCGCCGTCGGTGGATTTATAAACGCCGTTGCCGGAAGAGAGGTCCTCGCGAATGTCGGATTCACCGGTCCCGGCATAAATAGTTTCAGGGTCGGATGGAGCCACAGCCAGCGCGCCAATAGACGCCGCTGTCGGGCCGTCAAAGATCGGAGTCCAGACGACCCCGGCGTCGGTCGTCTTCCAGATCCCGCCATTGACCGAACCAAAATAGAACGTTGTCGAGTCGCCCGGCACGCCTGCCACCGCAACCGCGCGCCCTCCGCGGAAAGGGCCGATCAAGCGCCATTTGAGCCCATTCACCAGCTCCAGAGAAACCGCCTGCGCAACCGCAGCGATGGTTAGTGGCAGAAAAGCTGGCAACAGAAAAGCACACGTAAAGATTCGACGCGCCAAGCACGATCTGAATTTGTACAAGTGTCAGGCCCCTCGTTCTCGATATCCCGGTTGGTTGAGCTATTATGCCCGAGTCTTTGACCGCGCATCCATCCCGCATCGTCGATCGGGCCGCCCATTTGCCGTGCCCATCTTCGTCAAGGTCTAATGAAGTCTAAGGTCTAATGATCCATGCCTTGGGACGACGCTGGAATTCTCCTTCTGATTCTGCTGGCGATGATAACGCTGCTGCTCGTGCTTCTTCATCGCACACGCCTCGGCCCGCTTCTTCACCAGCATATTGCCGACCGTCCGCGTCGCCGGCTGTTTCTCGCATCCCTGAGCTTCTTTCTCACGTTTGGCATTGTGCGCGGAATGGTTTTTTGCATCCGGCACCAGATTCCGCCATTTCACTACATCATTATGGGCGGCCGCCACATTCATCACCTGGTTCCCGGAATCCTGATTCTGCTGGCCGTCGGTTATGGCTGGTTGTGTGAATTCGGCAACGGCAGCGGTTCATCGTCGATTCTTGCCGGCCGCTTCATGTCCATTCTTTACGGAGTGGGCGCAGCCCTGACCCTCGACGAGTTTGCCCTGTGGCTCAACTTGAAGGATGTCTACTTCGTGCGCGAGGGCCGATCCAGCATCGACGCCGTCATCCTGTTCGGCTCGCTCCTTGCCATCGGGGGATGGGGCGCGCCGCTGTTCGCCGCCCTGGCAAAGCGCAAGACCAGCCAAAATCGCTAGCCATCGTGACCAAACGCACCGACCCGGCTTAGCATCGGTGGTACTATCAACTGCTTTAGCCAACTCCGATACAGGCATCGCGCAATGACCAGAGCTCAACGTTCCGTCGCTTCTCCCCACGTGGTCTGCATCAACGACTTCCGCGCCATCGCTGAGCGCCGCATACCCAAGTCCGTCTTCGATTACCTCGACGGCGGCGCCGAAGGTGAGGCCACCCTCCGCGAAAATTGCCGGGTCTATCAGGACATCACCTTCCGTCCCCGTCATGCCGTCGCGCTCGACAATTGCAACCTGGGCACTCGCGTTCTCGGCTTCGATCTCAAACTTCCCTTCTTGCTCGCTCCCGTCGGCTACAGCCGGCTCATGCACCCCGTGGGCGAAGTTGGAGCAGCACGTGCCGCGGGCAACGCCGGCACCGCCTACATCCTCTCCACCATCTCGGGACACAAACTGGAAGATGTGAAAGCCGCCTCCACCGGCCCCGTCTTCTATCAGCTCTATCTGATGGGAGGCCGCGGCGCGGCCGAGGCCGTCATTGAACGCGCCCGTGTTGCCGGATGTTCCGCGCTAGTCGTCACCATCGACACTCCTGTCTCCGGAATCCGCGAGCGCGATTTCCGCAATGGGATGAAGGAGCTCGTCAGCGGCAGCATCTTTGAAAAATTCCCTTACCTTCCCCAAGTTCTCTCGCGCCCGGGATGGCTAGTCAGCTTTCTGCGCGATGGCGGCCTACCCGCACTCCCCAATGTTGTGGTCCCCGGCAAAGGTCCCATGCCGCTCGTCGATATAGTCAAAGCCCTCGCCGAATCCACGCCGACGTGGGCCGATCTGACGTGGATTCGAAAACTGTGGCCCGGCCCCATCGTCATCAAAGGCGTCCTCACCGCGGACGACGCGCGCCGCGCCATCGACTACGGCGCCGCCGCCATTTCAGTCTCGAATCACGGTGGCCGCCAGCTCGATTACCTTCCCGCTTCTCTGCGAGCTTTGCCCGAGGTAGTGAAGGCCGTCAACGGACAGATCGAAGTCCTCATGGACGGCGGCATCCGCCGCGGCACCGACATCGTCAAGGCGCTCTGCCTCGGCGCCCGCGCCGTGCTCTGCGGACGCGCCTACGCCTACGGCCTTGCCGCCGGCGGAGAAGACGGCGTCAATCGCGCCATCGAAATTCTCCGCACCGACCTCGACCGCACCATGCGCCTGCTCGGTTGCCCATCGGTCGCCGAACTCGATCGTTCGTATGTGAATGTTCCGCACGGCTGGGAGGCGAACTGACGAGCTTCGGAAAATGTGCGCGATCGCTGTGTACCGATCATGCGCGGCGTAAAATGTTGAGACAACTGGCGATCCGAACTGCATGGAAGAAATTATCTACAGGCTCGACACTCGGGACAGGCCTCGGCTACTTATTGCGATGATGCGCGCCCTTGCCGCCCAGGATTGCAAGATGAGCCTTGAAGGTGCGCTGTCGCAAACCGAGTTGGCGCAGATGGAAGGCGTCACCCACGAAGAGACAGGTACCTTGAAAAGGGCTACGCTTTGGCCCAAGTTGGATTTCTTGGTGTTACCTCTCACTCACAGAACGCTCTCGGTAGTAGAGAAGGCCATCATCTCCAAGATTGCCTTTGGTGAACGCGGCATCGTCCACGTACAGATCGAGCGAAATGGGAAAATGGCGCTTACCGCGTACGACGGATTTCAGCACGTTGCTGCTTATTCCCCAGTTCCCTCTACATTGCTGGGGGAACTAACCGAGACGCGGGTTCTGCGCAACTATCAACGCGTGGTGCAATCAACCAGTTAAGGGAGACCCCATGCCTCTCGTCCGCATCGATCTTCTCGAAGGCAAGACTCCGGAATATCACATCCAGATTGGCCAGGTCGTCTACCAGGCAATGCTGGATGTCCTAAATGTCCCCACGAACGACCGTTTTCAGATCATCGCGGAACATCCCCCAGCCGGCCTCCAGTTTGACCGCGATTATCTTGGCGTCCATCGATCGGACGACTGCATCTTCTTGCAGATCACTCTCAACAGCGGCCGTACCGTCGAAATGAAGCAGCGCTTCTACAAAGCTGTAGCCGACGGCTTGCACCACGCCTTGAAGCTCCGCCGCGAGGATGTCTTCATCACCCTGGTCGAAGTGTCGAAGGAGAACTGGTCGTTCGGCAACGGCGAAGCGCAGTACGCGTCTCCCACAAAGTAGAATTCCACAGGAGCTAAGCCCGTGCATCGTCGCGACTTTAATCTCGGTATTCTCAAAATATCTGCGGCAGCGCTCTTGTCCCCGCGCCTGCTCGCCCGCTCGACCGACACCGCCCAGGCATCCATCGCCGCCCTCTACAAAAACGCCATCGTCATCGACACCCTCTGCGCTCCATTCCTCAAAATGGAAGTGCCGCCCGCCCCCGACCTCCTCGCTGCAGTCCGGCAATCCGGCATCACCGCCATTAATTTCACCATCTCTGAGCTTAAATTCGAAGACACCGTCGAAAATGTCGCCGACGTTGAAGCGCTCGTCGAACAACATCCCGAAGCATTCCTCATCGTCCGTCAGCATTCCGACATCGCCCGCGCCAAGCGCGAAAACAAAATCGGGATCATGCTCGGTTTCCAGTACCCCGGGTTCCTGGAGCAAGATCCGGATCGCATCGAGATGTTCCGCCATCTCGGCGTGCGCATCATGCAACTCACCTACAACAATCGCGGCCTGTTCGGCGACGGATGTCTCGAGCCCGGCAATGCCGGCCTCAGCAAAGCAGGCATCGCCGCTGTCAAGAAAATGAACGACCTCGGTGTCGCTGTCGACCTCAGCCACAGCGGATACCGCACCACTTCTGAAGGCATCGCCGAATCGAAAAAGCCAGTTCTGATCTCGCATTCCGGATGCACCGCCGTCTATCCCCATCCCCGCAGCAAGCCCGACGACATACTCAAGTTGCTGGCCGATCGCGGCGGCTACTTTGGCGTCTATCTCATGCCCTACGTGGTGGCCTCGCCGACGGTCCCCACGCGCGAACACGTGCTCGACCACGTTGTCCACGCCATTAAGATCTGCGGAGCCGATCATGTGGGCATTGGCTCCGATGGCTCGATTCAGAAAACGGTCCTTACCGCCGAACAGAAAGCCGACTTTGATCGGCACATCGCCACGCGCAAGAAACTTGGCATCGCCGCCCCCGAAGAGGACCGCTATCCTTACGTGCCTGATCTCAACGGCCCCGACCACATGGAAGTCATCGCCACCGAACTAGCCAAGCGCGGCCAGCCCCCCTCGGTCATCGAGAAGGTCTTGGGCGCAAACTTCCACCGGATCATTGGGGAAATCTGGGGCACGACTTAGTCCCGACGTGACGCCCATCACAGACTCCTGTGACATCACCCACAGCCTGCCCCTTCGGCCCACACTAGGATGCGCTCAGAAAGTCATAGAGAGTCGCTCGGAAGGATCCGACTCCGTTGAGGAGAGCCAGGAGACGGTCGATGTCCGACAACGCCCCAATCAGTCAGTTTCACAGCAACCGCCACCATGCGCAGGCGGCATGTGAGCACTGCGCCGGCGTCATCCGGCATGAGCCTTGGTGTATCACGCGCGATCCAATGGTCTATTACGCCCATCAGATCGTCGCCGACCCCAGCAAATTGACCCCTGGAGACGCCCTGATACTCCATTCCCTGGGTGCGATCTGGGGCGGGAAGGCTGGTCAAGGTGGCTGCAAGACGAAAAAAGGCTAACTGCATTCTTGTGTGATCACGGTCACTGCGGACACCGTGCGACTAAGTAAACTCCCAAGCATGAATACAACCGTCAAAAACGATCGCGCAGATTGGTTACAAGGGCCGTCGGCAGACGGCAAAGTAAAATGCACTGCCGTTCCAGCCGAGCGCAAGAACCCCTGGCGTCTGGTGCTCCTCGGAGCCCCCGGCGTGGGCAAAGGCACCCAAGCCGAACTCCTCACCGAGCGCTTAGGCGCCTGTCATCTCTCGACCGGAGACGTCTTCCGGGCCGCCGGCAAACGCCCCGACTGCGATCAGTCCCCGGCCATGAAGGCCGCAATGGACTACATGCGCCGCGGCGAACTCGTGCCCGATTCCACCGTCTGGGAAATGGTGCGCGAGCGCAGCCACTGCATCGTCAGTTGCGGCGGCTTCATCCTCGACGGATTCCCGCGCACCCTCGGCCAAGCCGTGTCCCTGAAAGGTCTGATGGAAAGAGAAAACCTTTCGCTAAGCGCGGTAGTGAACTACGAACTGCCGCTCGACGAGATAGTCCAGCGCCTGAGCGGCCGCCGCACCTGCGAAAAATGTAAGTCGGTTTTCAACGTGAAAGAAAGGCCTCCCAAGGTCGAGTCCGTCTGCGATCGCTGCGGTGGACGCCTCTTCCAGCGCGAAGACGACCGCCCTGAATCTATCACCGTCCGTCTGGAAGCCTACGAACGAAGCACCGCCCCCCTAATCCAGTTCTACAAAAATCTTGGGGTGCTGATGCCGATTGTAGCCAAGGGATCTCCTGACGAGATACTGGCCCGGACGATGGAGAAGATGGATAAGCTGGCGGTCGCGAGTTGAAGCCGGATAAACAAAGATTAAAGATGAAAGATGGGTGCCCCATCCTCGACGTTCTTTGTCGAGGGTGGGATTCCGACGACCGTGCCCAGCTTGAGATTTTTCCTGGGGGTGCGAATGACGGATAAACCACTGACCACGCACTGTATAATCCCGCTCTCTGCGAGACCCAAAAGAAACCTGCCCCTTAGAGACAGTCGATCTTGCAAAGGAGGCCCCATTCCCCATGAAGAAAGTCTTCCACTTCGACGCTCCCCGTGAAAAATATCATTGCGATGCGGCCATTCTCTGGTGTTTCGACAATCGCTTTGAACTGGGCTTTCGCAAGTTCCTCAAGAAGATTGGCGTGGTCCACTCCGACCCCATCAAGATTGCCGGTGGAGCCAAGTGCCTCGCTTCTCCCGAGCTTGAGAGCGAGCGTGAATTCGTCCTGGAACAGATTCGCAAGTCGATCCGCCTGCACGGAACGAAAAGGGTGATCCTGATGGTGCACTCCGATTGCGGAGCCTACGGAGGCCTGGCTGGCGGCTTTCATGGCGATGCCAAGGCTGAAGCCCTCCATCACACGCAGGAGTTGCACCGCGCGGCCGCGAATTTATCCGATGCCATCCCCGGCATCGAGATCCAAGGCTATTTCGTCGATTTCGAAGGAATCTGGGACGCTGAGGTCACCGCCGGTTCCCGTGGGCCTCAGAGCCGGGCGATCGCTTGATAGATGACAGCTTCTAGTTCCGGAGAGGAATCCAAACTCTGAACCGCTAACGCCGGGCCGATGCGGCTTTTTCTCCCGGTAGAGCGGCGTAGACAGCTGGATTGGCGCAGACTTCGTAATAGCAGCGGTCGGTCCACTGCAAAATAGATAGATCGCGCACATCGACCTGGGCGATACGATTCTTGCGGATGGCGAGCCTGCGAAATACTCCATTGGCGATGGGCACGGTCCCCACGAGGATTTCGCGCTGCTCGTCGATCCATCGGTTACTAAGCAACAGGGTGTTAAACGCGGACTCGCCCGCATCCGCAGTCCACCGCGTTAGCGAGATTTCCTGCTGTAGTTTACGGAAGGCTGCTTCACTCAGGCAGATGCCTCCGACGTTGTAGTTAAGCCGCATCTCTTCGGCTCCGGTATCGGCGCTGGCATTGTCATCACGTGTGCCTCCGTTGTTTCCGCCGCCTCCGATCTGCACCGAGTACACCTGGAAAACTCCTGCGTGGGGTGCGATTTTTTTTCGGACGCGCTTGCTGCAAGAGGAGAGCCGGTCGCTCTCATTGATGGCATCGGAAATCATGATGCGGTGTTCGCCATCCATCAGGTAGAGCGGAGGCGAATCCTGATAAGCGATGCCCAATCCGACTTCCATCTGCGGCAGTCCGGAGCGTTCCAGCAGCTCGTTGTACTCGCGCAGCAGGCTCACAATCTCCCACGCTAAAACACAGGTGCGGCCGACGCAGAGCCCGTCTTCGCCTTCGCGCTCCAGCACGGCCACGATGATGGCATCGCCTTCGAGAAAGACTTTCGTGGCGCCGTATTTCGCCAGCAGTTTATTGATGGGATCGTAGAAATTGAGGCTGAAATACGAGGCGGCGTTCATACCTTTTTCCATCAGCGAGCAAGTGAGGCGCGAAGAGTCGCGCACGTCGGCCTTCAGAATCACGTGGTGGACCACCCGGTCCTCGGCCGGCTTCTGTTCTTCCGGAGGCAGGAACTCGTAGAGCATGCCGTTGAGGGTAGAGAGTTGGCGGACCCGCTCATCGCTCACCAGGTTGATGCTGTCAAACCCGGCGCTCAGGGCTTCCAGGCCGCGCAGATCGCGGTGATAGCAGAACAGGCCGTGCAGAAGGCGCGCGGCAAAACGGCTGCGCTCCGAGCCGCGACAGGAAGCGACGCGTCCGATGGCGGCAAAGAGCCGGTCGGAATGGAGACGGCTTTCTGCAATCATTTTTTCCACGCGCTCGGACTCTTCGCGGAAAAGCAACGCCCCTTTGATCTGCTGCGGATTCACCCGCGGCGCATACTCGGCGAGCAGAGGAACGGTTTCATAAGAAGCGATCACGTGCGCCAGAACGCCTTCACGCTGCAGCAGCCGAGTCCAGACGTCAAGACGGTCTTTGCGGTTGCGGTCTTCGGGCGTCAAGTCTTCGCCGTTGCCCGTGCCCACCAGTGCGCCGGCGTTTTCGGGAACGTTCAGCGCCTGTTCCAGATGTTCATCGTCAGCCGCTTCTCCGTATCCCAGCTCACGCAGAAAATCGAGGGCGATGCGGCGGAGATTGGCGAAGCGGTCGGGATCTTTCTCGAAGTTGCCGAACATGTAATAGTGCTCGGCGCAAAGATAATCGTCGCGGCCATCCTCGGTAAGAATTAGAGGGTTGAGGAACAGGCGATAGCAGTCGGCGGCCAACTCGCCCAGCAGCGAGCGCCGGGTGCGGGCTAGCGTTTCTTTTTCGATTTCGCGCAGCAGACGAAACATCTCCTGTCCGGCGCGGCGCAGAATGATCTTCTTGCGCACCTGAAAGGCGGAGACAAGTTCCTGAGTCTGCACCATTTTCGTCTGCCGCACACCTTCCAGCGACTTCGCCTTCGCCCGGCACTGTTCCAAAATCCTCGAAAACTGCGCCTGCAGTTCGTTGCGTATGAACTTGAGCACGGCCAGACGCCCAAGCAAATCGACCGCTGGATTTCCCTCGGCCTTGGCGCGATTCAGGATCGCCAGATGAATTGAAATCAGCGAGCTTTTCAGATCGGCGGGGCCGGGCTTTTGCGGTTTCGCCGGACCCACAGCGCCGCCGATGAACTTGCTTTGGACGGCGGCGGGAACGTCCATTTCAAACAGCGATTCCACCTGGCCGAAGTGGCAGATATAACGAGCCAAGTGGAAACTCAAATCGGTGGTGATGCGCGCGCTGAGAAAAACGTCGTAGCGCAGATTGTCGACGCCCAACTGCAAGTCGCTGAACGCCAGGCTGACTCCGTGGTAACGAAGATCGGGCCGGCTAAGCGGTTCAGTATTGCGCAACCGAAAAATCGGGAGCTTGGGCATCGACTCTGGTCTCGTACGCTGCTTGCAAATTGCTGAAAGGGCAGAGCTAAGCAGCAGGGTAGCACGTCGGCGGAAGGGGCAAAAGTTACCCTAGTGTAGATGGTGGAGTAGCGCAGCAGTGGGCGCTGAAGGATTTTTCCGAGAGCTGAGAACTTGCGTTTTGTCCCGCGACCGCGGGATCAGTTCTTCGAGCCTCAACCGGCACGGAAATCGGCAACATCTTCTCCGGGTTGAAAAATTGGCGGGAGCGCAGCCTGCTGCGCGGCGGCCAGCTTGCGGTTGATGTCCTCTATTTCCTGCTTGACCCATCCAACGCTGCTGACTTCGATTTTGCCGTCTTGTCCGATCAAGAACAACGTAGGGACGTTCGTAAGCCCGTATGCGTTTGAGACGGCGTAGCCGTTCGGATCGTCAAGCAGGATTGGGAAGGTGACGCCGTACTCCTTGAGAAAAGCGCTGGTGTCGCGCTGATCGTTTTGCGAGATGCCGACGACCGTGATTTTCTTGTCGCCGTGCGCCTGGTGAATCCGCTCGAGGAAGGGAAACGTGTATTGGCAGACGGGACAGGAGATCTTGAAGAAAGCGGCGAGCACCGGCCCTTGTTGGAGAGCGGATTGGAGTGAAAACTTGCCCCCGTCCTTTTGGTTAGAGACGGTGGGCAACGAAAACTCTGGAGCTTGGGTTCCGGCCGGCAGTGCAGCCATATCTTTCGGACCTCCGAACAAGCGATCGAGCCACTTCATGAAAGTGCCTCACCAACCTTAGATGATGCCGCCGGCCTTCAGGATTTTCCGCGTCAAGCCGGTGATAGGCATCTGCGGGATGCGATCCATCGCGATCCATTTGCCTTTGGCGGCACGTGGAGCGCCCGCCAACGGTGCGTTTCGCAAAACGTGAACCGTGTAGTCGGTGATAGTAATGGAATGGCGAAAGGTGCGCCAGGGCGGCGCAGTTGGCAACGGGCGGCGAGGCTCAGACGATTGCGGCAATTCCCACATGCCAGCCATGAGCGAAGCCTTTTTCGGTCGCTGCACCAGCCGGATGTTACTGTTGCGCTGGTTTAGCGCGCACCAGATGGTTTTCTTGACCTGGCGTATGGACCGCGCCGTTTTGCCGAGTGGGGACGCCTGCCGCTCCATCGTGATCGAACGGTTTAAAGCCTCTCTGCATTGCCGCGTGACACACCATTTTCGGATCGGACATAGCGGGCAGCGGGGCTCGCGCGGTACGCACACCGTTGCGCCGAGTTCCATCACGGCCTGATTGAAATCGCCCGGCCGGGAGCGATCGAGAAGCGCTTGCGCATGTTGCCAAGTCTGCGGCGTATCTAAATGGATGCCGGCCAATCTTTGCAACACGCGCTCGACATTGCCATCGACCACGGCGACCGGCTCGCCAAAGGCGATACTAGCGATAGCGGCAGCCGTGTAGCGGCCTATGCCGGGCAGCTCGTGGAGTTCTTCGGCCGTCCGCGGGAACTGGCCGGCGTGCTTTTTCAGAAAGTCTTTTGCGCACTGATGCATCCTGCGCGCGCGCCGATAATAGCCCAGGCCGCTCCACGCCGCGAGCACCGCATCTTCAGAAGCTGCGGCCAGCGCCTGCACATGCGGGAAGCGGCTGAGGAAGATGCGGTAGTGGTCCAGCACGGCGGCCACGCGCGTCTGCTGCAGCATGATCTCGCTGAGCCAGATGCGGTAGGGATCGCGGGTCTCGCGCCAGGGAAGATCGCGGCGATGCTCGCCGTACCAACGGAGAAGGACGCGGCGAAAGGTGGCCAGGCCCTTGCCGGTCAGACCCGAAGAGGCGGCAAGACGCGGCTCTACGAGCGTGGAGCTCGCGTTCATGGTTGCGGGCTGACGCTGTGGGCGATGGCCACCCACCCCGCCTTTTGCTGTTGCCACACGGTCATCATTTGCTGTGGCGCCGAAGGCAGCGGTTGCGAACCGCCGCTTCCATTCGAGGCGACACCGTTCAGAGTCATGGTATAGGTCACGACGATGGTGGTTCCGTTCAACTCGGTCTTCAGATCGCCGAGCGCATAGTCCCTTAACTGCCACTGGCGATACTGCGCAAGCGTGGCCGAGCGATCGATGGTTCCGCCGGGAGTTACGCCTGAGTAATTCGACGCGAGAGCGCGTTCCACCTCGACCCAGTTCGCCGCTTGCACGTCTTTCCAGAAGACGCGCTCCAGTCCCTCGCCGCCGGTTGCTTCCGACAAGGCGTGCGCTGGATGCTCACCGTAGAAGGTACAAGCGGGCTCGAAAATCAGGACAAAGATCAGCACCAATGCGGCAAACATCAAAGAAGGCGGCGACCATTCAACGGCGATCCTCGAACGCATGGCGTGATTGTACCGTGACCAGGCTTATGGAAGGGCGGTTGTGTGGGGACGGGGGTCTGCACCGTCCCGGGGCGCGGAGCCCCCTCCCACCCAAACGTCCGCGCAAAAGCCGATTGACCGGGGGGGAAAGGCCCACGATAATGAGGGAGCCTGGTAACCGCGACAGACGCGTGATTATTAACCCCAACCGGCAGGATAGGTATGACCGAATTCGACCGCAAGGTGGAAGAAGCTTCCGCGCGCTTCAGTCGCTCGGTGGCGAATATCGCTGGATCTCTGGAAAAAGAGACGGCGGAACTGGTGACGTATCTGAACGACGAGGTCGTGCCGGCAGTGCGGACCCACTCCTCGAAGGCGCTGCGAACGGCGGCGGGGAAGCTCGCGAAGTTCGCGGACTATCTGGAAGAACAGCGCAAGAGTTCTTGAATCGCTCTCGTTCCGGACACCGGCCCAGGCGGCGAAAAGAGCCTGCCCGTCTGCTGTTTCTTCTCTTGCTGGCGGCATCGCTTCTGAGCGGCTGTGCGCACAAACATACGCCAGCGCCAGTGCCGCCGACGCCGTCCCTTCCGCAGGAAAAAGAAAAGCCAGCCGCCGGTACGCCGCCCGCGGAAAGTACGACTCCAGACGAAAAGATCGATGCTCCCGCCGATGCGAAACCAATCTTTGAAGAAACTGGCTTGGCGAGTTGGTATGGCGCTCCATACCACAACCGGCGGGGGTCGAATGGGGAGATTTACAACATGCACGCCATGACCGCGGCCCATCTCACCTTGCCGTTGGGATCGATCGTACGCATCACAAATTTGAAAACCGGCCATTCGGCGTTGGTGCGGATCACCGATCGCGGGCCGTTTGTGCCCGGACGCATCGTCGATCTTTCGCTGGCCGCCGCCAAGGCCTTGGATGTGTACTTACCCGGTACTGCGCCGGTTCGACTGGAGGTGCTGCAATCGCCCGCGCCTCTCGGTACGGGTGGACGCTGGGCGGTGCAAATCGGCTCCTTTGCCGACCAGAAGGCGGCCGCTGAGTTGGCGGAACACCTGCAGAAGCGGTACCAGACAGCCAAAGTCCTGAAATTTGTGAGTCCCGCTGGAGGCTGGTGGGTGCGGGTGCGGGTGTTGGACGACGACCGCGAGCGCGCAGCCATGCTCGTCCACGAAACGGAGACGGAAGAAGGATCGGTGTTCCTGGTGCGGCTCGACTGAAATCACTATTCTTTACAACATGCCATTAGTTAGAATGGTATTGTTACCGCCCAGGGACATAAGCGTCTTAGATATCAGTTAACTTGCCCGGTGATCGCGATCCCAGACCAGAGGAGACTTAGTTATGGCGGATTGTCTATTCTGCCGGATTGTTCGCGGCGAAGTACCATCCAAGAAAGTCTTCGAAGACGAGCACACCTATGCCTTTGAGGATCTGAACCCGCAAGGTCCCACACATGTGCTGGTCATCCCCAAGAAACATATTGCGGGATTGAAAGAAGCCAAGGCTGATGACGCGGAATTGGTGGGACGCTGCCACCTGGCGGCGGCCCACATTGCCCGCGAGCGATCGATCGAGGATGGCTACCGCACAGTGCTGAATGTCGGCCCACGCGCCGGGCAATCGGTTTTTCATCTGCATGTGCATCTGATCGGTGGACGCACCCTGCAGTGGCCGCCGGGCTAGGTCATTGCGAGCTCTCGCGCCCTCTGGTCACATCCTCTGGCTTACAATCGTGGGATGGCAAACCTGACATTGGTGTACGGTCTGCGTCTGCTGCCTTCCGACGAAGTGGCGGAGGTGGGCGCGGCCACGATCAAACTGAAAAACGGGCGCGATGCGCACGTCACCATGCACATTCTCGAGGGCGGCAAGGAAGAGATCGAGAAACAGCTCAAGACGAGTCTCGCGGCCTTTTTCGACATCTATCCTGAGATATGACCGACGGAACAACCGATTATCAGGCGGCGAATCGGGCAGCTCCGAATTGGGCGGATCAATGAGACTGGTTTCTCTGGAACTCGAGAGCAGGTTGCGCGACATGGGGCTCTGGCCGCAGAGTTGGGTCGCGTGGGCGGCGCTCTACGCAACCGGGCTCGATCTGCTGCTGTTCGCGGTGCAATGGCTGACGCGCCGCGCGAGTCCGGCAATTTCAGCGAGCCTGACGGCTTGGGTCATCTTTCTCAGCGGCCTGGCGATTCTGCTGCTCGGGATTGCCATGTTCCGCTGGCTACGGTCGCAACTGCTGTGGCGCCTGCGAAACCGGTTGATCGTGACCTACGTTTTTATCGGCGTCATTCCGGTTTTCCTGTTGGTGGTGATTTCGCTCACCACGCTCTACCTTCTCGCCGGACAGTTTGCAAGTTTTGTCGTAACTTCTGACATCGCCACTCATTTGCGCAGCATGGAAGCAGCCAATCGGGCCATCGCCCATCACCTTGCAACACAAGTCTCGGGCGGTGGAAAGCTGGATGCAGGAATCCTCGGCCGGACAAGGCCACATCGTCCGGAGTGGTCGCGGCGGCAAGTGTGCGCCTGGTACCGGAACCAGCCTCAGCCCTACTGCTCGGGGCCGGAGGGCGCTGCTGGCTTCGATTCCCCCTCGTTTATCACCGGGGATTTTCGCGATATTGTGAGCGACCACGGCAAACTCTACCTGCGGACCGCGACGGTGCTCGCGGCCGAGCCGGAATCCATGCGCGTGATCCTGAGTGAGCCTCTCGACAAAGACTTTGTCGCGCAGATCGCGGGCGATCTCGGCCAGATTGGTGTCTATGGGACCGAGGGCCCAACGGCGAAAGCGACGCCCGATCAGGCCAGCTCCAAATCGCTTCTGGCCTTCGACGACCCCAAGCAGCGCGAGCAGACTTTCTCTTCTGGGACCATTCCGCCGGCGAGCGGTGTGTTCGATCCCGAAGTCCGTTTCCCGATCCCGTTGCACGTTGTGGATTGGGCCACCGGAGAGCGGCGGCGCGCGGGAGCGCTGGCGGAAGTCGAAACGCGGCCTTCGGTGCTCTATGCCAGACTCTTTGCCGCGCTCGGAGATTACGCCAGGGGCGTGGAATATATTCTGTTTTCTATTTTGATAGTGTTCGCAATCATCGTGCTGCTGGCGCTGGTCGTGGGGACGAAGTTAACCCGCTCCATTACCTCGGCGGTGGACCAACTCTACCAAGCGACCACGCACGTCAATCGGGGAGACTTCAGCCACCGCATCGCGGTGAAGTCAAGCGACCAACTGGCGACGCTGGCGAACTCGTTCAACTCCATGACCACCTCGATCGAGAAGCTGATTCAGGAGCAGAAGGAGAAGCAGCGCCTGGTGGGCGAACTGGCAATCGCGCAGGAAGTGCAGGCGCAGCTCTATCCCAAGCTGATCACGCAACTGGACACGCTGGAGGTGCATGGATTCTGCCGTCCAGCGCGGACAGTGAGCGGAGACTACTACGATTTTCTCGCGTTGAATTCCGACAGGCTGATGCTGGCGGTCGGCGACATCAGCGGCAAGGGAATTTCTGCGGCGCTGCTGATGGCGACGATCCACTCGGCGGTGCGTGCCTACAGCATCGAGGACGTGACTGTGCTGCGCGAGTCAGCCGTCGTCTCGGCGGCTGGCGGCGCGGGACTGATGCTGGCTTCGGAGTCGAGAGGGGCGGACGCTTCTCCCGCCACGCTGCTTACGCTGCTGAACCATCAGCTCTACGAGAGCACTCCGGCGGCAAAGTACGCGACTTTGTTTTTGGGAATCTATGACGGATCGACACGCCGCTTGACCTACGCGAACGGCGGTCACTTACCGCCCATCCTGATTTCCGAAGATGGGTCGGCTCAGCTGCTGAGCTGCGGAGGCGCCGCTGTCGGTCTCTTCGACAATCTGAGTTTTCCGGAAGCGACCGTGCAATTACGCCCTGGCGATATGCTGGTGACATACACCGATGGAGTCACCGAGCCGGAAAACGATTATGGCGAGTTCGGCGAGGAGCGGCTGATCCAACTGGTGCGCGCGAATCGTCACTTGCCGCTCGAGCGCATCACCGAGATTGTCACCTCCGCCGTGCTCGACTGGATCGGCGACAATGAACAGCCCGACGACGTGACACTGGTACTGGCAAGGGCGCGGTAGAAAAAAGTCCTGCTGAAAATTGTTCCCTCGCCTCAGCTAGGCTGCCGCCACTTTTTCTTCCGCCGCCACGGTATGGACCACAATCGCTCTCTTCCCACCTTTCGCGGCGGTGGCGCAGATCGAACTCAGGTTGACGCCTTTGGCGGCGAGCTTCTCTAAGTGCTCCGCCAGCGCACCGGGCTTGTTGGGCAACTCGTGCTCCTCGGCAATGGTTTCCTTATAAGTGAGTCCGGCTGCGTCCAGCGCTTTCTTGGCTCGGCGCGCATCCTCGACGACGAGTTCCACCGTGCCGGTCGTCCCCTGCGCGGTTCCGAGGAGAGCGAGAATGTTTACCTTGGCGCTGCCCAAAGCGCGAGCGATCTCCGCCACCGTACCCGGACGATTCTCAATCGAAATTGTGAACTGCTTGGTCTTGGCCATGTTGGCTCCTCCTATGGCTTTCGGCTGAGAATTATACGCCTGAGTTTGCGGGGAGCGTTGCCGATGCGTTCCACCGGAGACAGGTTCAATCGACCACCGATTTAGGGATGGGTACCCCCCCACCCCCCTTACCCCTCGGTATATTAGAATCATCGGGTTAGCGAAAAAATCTCCGCAAAGTATTCAAGAATAATGACTTATATGGAAAGTATTCCGGAATAAGGACTTAGGTTGTCAAAGAGCGCTGAAAATGGTTTTGGGGCAGCTTCGAGGTGCGTCTTGGTGGACGGACACATCCCGAAACTGCCCCAATCAGATTTCTATTTTCGCGCTCGGTGGGTCGTAAGTCAATCAATTTCGGACGCGGACGGAACGGGATGAAAGATCCGCAAGACGCGCATCGTAATTAGGAGGCCGCTTCGAAAGTCACTTCTTCAAGGAACTCAGGCGGGAGCTTGATCGAGGCTGCGGGCGGCAAATTCGATGACGGCTTTGACCTGCTCGCGATCGAGACCGTCATACCACTCCATAATGTCGTCGAGGTTGGCCCCCGCCTCCAGGTTCTCGAAGATGGCGGCGACCGGCATCCGGGTGCCCTTCAACACCCAGGCGCCGCTTACCTTGCCGGGAACGCTCTCCACCGCGGAACATTGCGACCAATCGAGGTTTGCCATGGGCAGGCACTCCTCCTAAAGCATACCGTCACCCGAATCCAGGAATCAAGGCCGAATCGATTCGCGCTAGAACGGGAGCAGTGGCTTGTCTGGGCCTTCGATTTCCTCTTTGGCCTCGAGGAATTCTTCACTCCAAGGTTTGCCTGCGCATTCGGGGCACTCGTCAATCGTGCTCCCAACCGCGAAACAGTGATAGCAGGTTCCTTGGGAGCTGCCGCCGGGGAACCTCTTGCATCTCTTGCAGGCCTTGAAGAACTGGCGTTCGAGCGCCCGATGCTCGTCCCACAGTTCGTGTTCACAGACGATGCACATGCTTTCCTCGCGCCGGACACACGTTTGTCTTGGCCGATCAGCTTTCATTTTCGAGCATGGCGGAGGTTGTGTCTGTGATGGCACTTACTGGCTGGATGTGATGAATTGAATACCTGTCCCCGCGGGGAGAGGCACACCCGTAAATATGGTAATATGGTTCCGTGAAGACAACTCTCGAAATTCCCGATTTCCTGTTCCGCCGCGCCAAGTCCGTCGCTGCCGAACGGGGCATTCCTCTACGCCAACTGGTCACCGAGGCGGTTCAAGAGAAATTGAAAACGACCTCGCAGGAAAGACCGTGGATGAAGCATTTCGGAAAGCTCAGACACCTGCACAAAGAGAGGAAGCAAATCGAAAGACGGGTGGAAGAGGCCTTCGAGCGGATCGACCGGGAAGTCTGGGAATGATTCGAGATACCAATGATTTTCGACACCAATGATTTTCAGATCCAGTGATTTTCGATACGAATGATTCTCGATACCAACGCGCTCTCAGCCGCGGCCGACGATGATCCAGGGGTGATTGCTCAACTCGCTCGCGCCGACGAGATGGCGATTCCGGTCATTGTGCTGGGTGAGTATCGCCACGGAATCGCGCAGTCGCGAAATCGCGCCACCTACGAAAACTGGCTGGCGGGATTACTCCAGGACTGCACAGTGCTCGACATCGCCGAGCCCACCACCCATTGTTACGCAGAAATCACTCTGGAATTAAAGCGCAAAGGCAAGCCGATTCCAACCAACGACATCTGGATCGCCGCGCTGTGCCGGCAGCATTCGTTTCCGCTGCTGAGCCGCGATCGGCATTTCGATTGGGTGGCGGGGAATAAGCGGGTGGGGTGGTGAGTGGCCCCTTCCCATACCCGATCCGCAAATTAGCCCCTTCGCTGTCCGGGCTCGCGAACTGGGCCACTTCTCAAAAAGCGTGAGAAGTGGCGCACCCGGCCACCCGCCCTTGGTTCCCGCAAGGTAGAATCACCGGATAAAGGATCGCCACTGGCGTCTGCCCTATGATCGTGGTCGGCTACGGAAAGTACCGAAATTACAGGATCCAAGAGGTGCCTGACGCATTCTTGTCTGAGCTCTCGGAGCGATATCAGCTAAGCCACAACACCCAAGCGGGTGCGAAATACGACGCTCTGCAGATTACGATAGCTGTTCACGAGGAGATTCAGCGCCGACAAAAAGGAGGTTCAGCTTTGCCGAGGGAGCCCACGGCGAAGGAACTGGCAATTAGGCTCGTGACAAAGGGCTTTCAGGTAATGAGCAAGGACTGCCACCCTGATCGGAAAGGCGGCACCGACTCCGCGCAAAAGACACTTAACGCCGTGCGAACGGAGCTACTGCGCAGCTGCGAGCAAATTCGGGACAGCCACGTGGACGCGTTAGTGATTCCGGAGCCGACACCCACGCCTTCGCCTATCACAGATGAGGACATTCCGTTTTAGCCCCGTGTTCGGGGCGAAGCGACATTAGCTTGGGCCGGGACGGTGGTTCCCGCAGTAGTTGTTGGGCCATAAGTCTGCACCTTAACGCCTCCCGATATGCGTCCTCTAGATGAGGGTTGAGATTACGGCTAAGGCTTGTCAGCTCCGCAACAATCGCGTCTTTGTCGGAATCGTGGAGTCGTGCGGTGAAAATCAGCCACGCTAGCAGGTGAGGCGTGTTTTGAACTTTGTGGCCGGGGAGAATAGCCCGGGCTAAGGCTGCAGCCTTCTTATCGTCGGTCATAAATGCCTGCTGGCTTTTCTTGGCGAAGACAATTGACGATATCTCCCCTTTGCTCAGCCGTCGACGTGCCTCTAGAACTGCGACTTCCTGCAGATCCTCAACCTCAATAGGGCAGGCCATCACCGCCCCAGACTCTATTTCGCGCCTGAGCCGATTCTGCAGCTCTGGCCTCTCGGGCCAAGCTCGGCTGGGCTTGTGCAGGCATTCGTACCGGACAAATGCGGTAATGCAGAACGATATCTGTGCAGACCTTGCCGCTGCGTGGAGAACTCGAGACGCCAGAACGTTCCAAATCGAGCAGGCGTCAGCCACATTCAGCTTTTCGAACTTGGAGGGATCAACCATGGGCAGCGATCTTCACGTGGAACAGTTCTGCCAAGTCGAACAGCTCATTCTCGTCAACCATCAACATTTCGGCAGCCCTAGCATTCGTCACTGCCCCCTCCGAGATCGCGTCGAAACATAGCGACACGTACGAAACCGATAGCCCGCGCTCCAAGAGGGCACGCTTCCTTTCGAGTGAATTCGCCGTCAGGCCATCTAGCTCGGGGTCCGTTTTCAACTCCCTATCCACTCTCGCATCGGTTAACTCGCGGTACCTCACTTCATCGATTTTTCCGCTCTCTTTTAGGCCAATAGCAAGAGTTATTACATTTACTTTGAGCTTCGATGCCCAGCGCGTCATCTCTGAGCGATTCCAAGTTTTGACGGGTAATTTCTCAAGCACCACGGGGGGTAGGAGGTAGCGCGACGCGAAAGTGTTTGCCCGAATCTCGACCAGGTCCCTTGGCTTCCACTGTGAAAACGATACGATAACCTCTTCTTTGTCCATCAGGACATGGCCCGCTTCGTGGGTCGCTGTAAACCTCTGTCGGAAGATGTCCTCGGAGTAGTTCACAAGAATGCAGGGCCCAGCCTTCGGATGGCGCACGGTCAGTCCGGAGATATTGGAGTTCTCCAGACGTCGCCGGAAGACATGCATGCCGATCGTCCGGAAATCCGCGTAAACATCCGACGGCACAGCCTCGGCGGCATACCCGAAGTGTCGCCGCAAGCGCGCCGCCGCATCCTCCGCATGGCCCTTGAAGTAATTGCCATGAGGTTTGTAGCGAAATTCAGCTCTTGGCCGATTCAGTGCTTGGATGAGTTGCTCCTCGCATTCGCACAAAAACAGAAAATCTTGAACTCGTCTCCGGTCGTCCTTTGAGAATTCAGGACCATAACGTCGGTAGAGATTCTCCGTCTGCTCGAACGGAGCGAGTTGCTCGTTCGAAACAAGAAAGCGGTAGTCGCACTTATAGAAGTCCGCCAGAATCAGGACTTCGTCCCCGGTCGGGGCCGTGCCGCCATTCTCAAAGAGTTGAAGGCGTTCCGCTCCGATACCGGTCGCAATCGAAATCTCCTCGATGGAGACCTGCAACTGATCGCGATACCTTTTCAACTTGGCGCCGAATTGTTGAAGGTCTAGTGGCATATTACGCCGCGGTCAAAGTTTAATGGTACTGTTTTTCGTTGGTTGTTGAAAACGGAAAAGGCCAATCTGATTTCTCAGACTGGCCTTTGTTTAATGCCGGCAACTACCTACTCTCCCACACACTTTCGCGTGCAGTACCATCGGCCCAGCGGGGCTTAACTTCCGTGTTCGGGATGGGAACGGGTGGAACCCCCGCGGTAAGATCACCG
>Ga0075029_100000052_pt1 | contig 48693 bp, 45 predicted proteins | sample LitLauG_LLR_2013_FD_71391 | JGI IMG/M metagenome (GOLD analysis project Ga0075029, IMG submission 71391) | Freshwater sediment microbial communities from North America - Little Laurel Run_MetaG_LLR_2013 | ecosystem: Environmental > Aquatic > Freshwater > Creek > Sediment | place: USA... | reverse complement strand
GAGGCTCTCCAATCCATTGGCGGCCGGATACGCACGGCGAAAAGTCCGCGAAGCCCCGGCCGCCGCAACGAATTCTCTTTCCAATCTCCGGGCACACGTGTCTCTAATCTGACGAACCGGCATCCGGGATCTGACATCCGGCATCCGTTTACATCCGGCATCCGCTCTTCCTACCCCTCCGACCGCTTCCGAATTTTGATGTCCAGCCGCTTGATCTTCTGGTTCAGCGTCGACAGCGGAACGTGCAGGCTTTCGGCGGCTTCGGTCTGGCTCCAGTTGCACTGCTCCAGACGTTTGAGAATGACACCGCGTTCGAAATCGTTGACGATCTCGAAGAGCGATGCGTCGGCCGGTAGCGCGGCGCCCTCGCCGCGGTGCAAGCGGATGCCGTTGGCCTGCAGGATCGTCTCGGGAAGCACGTCCACCGGCACCGAGGGCTCCGAAGCCAGCACCACGGCCCGCTCCACCACGTTCTCCAGTTCGCGGACGTTGCCGGGCCACGAATGCTCCATCAGCACTTGCAAGGCTTCGGGCTGGAAGTGCAGGACCGACTTGCCCGACGAATCCAGGTACTTGTTATTCTCGCGGCAGTAGTAGGTGAAGAAGTGCTCCGCCAGCAGGGGAAGGTCTTCCTTGCGCTCGCGCAGCGCCGGCAGCGCCACGTTGATCACGTTCAGACGGTAGTACAGGTCCTCCCGGAATTTACCGTCCTTCACCAGCTGGGCGAGATCGGCGTTGGTGGCCGCCAGGATCCGGACATCCACCTTCACAGGGTCCGTGGCGCCCAGCGGGGTGAACTCCTTCTCCTGAATCACCCGCAGGAGTTTGATCTGTGTTTCCGGTCCCAGGGTGCCGATTTCGTCGAAGAATATGGTGCCCTGGTCGGCAACCTCGAAGTAGCCCTTCTTGGTCTGGATGGCACTGGTGAAGGCGCCCTTGACGTGACCGAACAGCGTCGACTCCAGCAGTTCCGGCGGCAGCGACCCGCTATTGACCGCCACGAACATGTGGTCGGCGCGCGGCGAGTTGGCGTGGATGGCCTTGGCGACCAGTTCCTTGCCGGTGCCGGTCTCGCCGGTAATCAGAATGGTGGACCGGCTGGACGCCACTTGGCTCACCAGGTCCAGCATCTTCACTATGCGCTCGCTCTTGCCGATGATGTTGGGGAAGCTGTAGCGCTGCTTCAACGCGCGCTTGAGGTGCGTGTTCTCGTATTCCAGCCGCCGCCGCGCGATCATGCGGTCGATCTCGATGATCAGCTTGTCGTTCTCCCAGGGCTTCGAGAAGTAATCGTTGGCCCCCAGTTTCAGCGCCTTGACCGCGGCTTCCACCGAACCGTAAGCCGTGATCATGAAGATGGGGGTCTCTTTATCGCGCTGGCGGACCTCCTCGATTACCTCCATGCCGGACTTATCCGGCATCATCAGGTCGAGCAGCACCAGGTCGTACCCGGCCGATTCCAGCCGCCGCAGTCCCTCGGTGGCGTTCTGCGCCAGATCGACGGAATAACCCTCCGACATCAGCAGCAACTCGAGGCTTTCGCGAATATCCGACTCGTCGTCGATTACCAGCACGCTGCCTTTGATGGGGATAGTCGTGGCCTGGGGAACCGTCATTTCAAGCGGCACTCACCGGTTTCCTGGCCGGCACCGCCAACGGAAGGTCGACACGGAAGGTGGCACCGCCCGTCCGCCGGTTGGAAACTTCGATGGAGCCTCCATGCTCTTGAATGATACCGTAGGTGACCGATAAACCGAGCCCGGTGCCTTTGCGCGCGGCCTTGGTGGTGAAAAACGGATCGTAGATCCTATGCACGTGCTCGGGTGCGATGCCCGGCCCGGTGTCGGCGACCTCAATCCTGGCGCGCGTGCCGTCGGCCCAGGAGCGGACTTCCAGAGCGCCGCCTCCAGTCATGGCGTCGCGCGCGTTCAGGAACAGATTGAGGAAGACCTGTTGCAGCTTGCCGGCGTTGCCCTGAACGCTCGGCAAATCGGGGTCCAGCTCCATCTTGACCCGAATGCCAGCCTTCTCCAACTGATGGTCGAGCAGCGACAACGTTTCCTGGATAACCCGGTTGACGCTCACCTCGCCATACGAGGTGGTCGAGGTGCGGGAGAAATTCAGCAGCGAGTTGACGATCTCGCTGGCGCGGAAGGTCTGTTTGGCGATCTTGTCGAGGATCAGCGATTTCTGTGAGTCCTCCGCCACCTGCTTGGCCAGCATCTGGGCGTAGGTGGAGATCACGGCCAGCGGCGTATTGACCTCATGCGCCACCCCCGCGGCCAGCAGCCCGATGCTGCTCAGCTTGTCGGCCTGGACCAGGCGTTGTTCCAACTCGGCTCGATCGGTGACGTCATCGAAGATGATCAGGCGGCCGATCTGCCGTTGATCCTTGGCAACCAGCGGGGCGATGGCGATATTAAACGTGGCGTCGCCAAAACGCGCCGGCCGTGGGTGGCCATTGCCGGACCCATTTCCGTTGCCGTTGGCCGCGGCCTTCAATACGAACTTGTCCAGATGATGGATTCCGGTTTCGCCGCGCACCCGGTCGAACTGGGCCGACAGCTCCGCGGGGAACAGCTCGGACAACCGCTTGCCCACGGCCTGTTCGCGCGCGATGCCGCTCAATTGCTCGATCTGGGTATTCCAGCTCTCCACGCGGTCTTCCAGGTCGGCCGCCAGAATTCCGACGTTGATGGACTCCACGATGTTCTCGCTGAATTCCTTCAGCCGTTCGTACTCTTCCACCTTGCGCTGCAGCGATTGGTAGAGCGACGCGTTTTCAATCGCGATCGCCACGTAACCGGCCAGGGTGACCAGCAATTCGACATCGATGCTGGAAAGATAGTCGCCGTCGGCGGTGCGGCTCACCCCGAGGTAAGCGATGGTGCGGCCTCGGACCTTGCAGGGCAAATAATAGGTGAGGTCCAGATCGGCGATGGTCTTGCGCACCGTGGCCGCCCAGGAGCGCGAAACCGCATCCAACTGATAACGAGTGCGCTCGAAGAACAGGTAGGGCTCGGGCAGTTCCCAATTGAGGAAACTGAGGTCGAGATCGCCCTCCGCCACACCGGTAAGCCGCGAATTGGGCCCCATGGCCTTCCGCAAGTGGAACCTGGTGACGCCCGAGTCCTCGGCGGCCAGGAAGAAGACCAGGTGCTTGATGTTCAGGGTCTCGCGCAACCGTTCGCCCACCGACGCCAGCATGGTGTCCAGGTCGGTTTCCGAACTCAGTTCGCGCGCGAACTCCACCAGCGTGCGCCGGTAGTCGTAGCGGTCGCGATAAAAATAGCGGTCCAGCCACTCCTGCATACGGTCGCGCAGCGGCTGGAACAAAAACGCGGTGACCAGCATCACCGTCATCAGGCCCGTGCCGCCCAGGTCTTTAAAGTACCGCTGCACCTGGTTGCCCAGGGAAAACACGATGGCGTAAAAGGCCGCTACCACGCACAGCGTTGCCAGCGTGTAAGCGTAGCCGCGCCGGAAAATGATGTCCACGTCCATCAGCCGGTAGCGCACGATCGCGTAGGCCAGGGTAAGTGGAATCAGCACCACCGGGAGCACCGACATCTTCAGGAACGGATGCGGAATCATGCCCAGTGAGTAGGGCAGCACGTAGAACAGCGCGAAGGGCAGGACGCCGCAGAAAGCGCCGTTGCGCAGCCACTTGAGTTGCTGGCGCACGATCGGGTCCTCCGCCCGGCCGTACTCCAGGCTCAAGGCAACGGCCCCTATGATGTACGGCAGGGTCGCCAGCAGCACCCAGAAGCGGTCCAGGAGCCAACTCAGCTCCAGCACCGGAAGGCCGATCCGGACGGTGTTCGAAGAGAATGCGACATAGGCCGCGAACACCAGAGCCGCCGGCAGGTAAAGCAGGGCTTTTCGCGTCCGCCCCAGCAGCCATTTGCGGGGTTCGGGAAAGGTGAGGCAGAAGTGCAGGAACACGGTTGGGGCCAGCAGCCCGGCCGCCACGTTTCCGTAGTAAATCACCATGTCGAAGGAATCGAGCCTGCCGGTGTAGTGGAAGCAGAAAAAGATGAACGAAGACAGGCAGAGGATGTAGAAGTGCTGCGCCTTATGGGCGCTGCCGCGACGGAAATAGACGAACAGCCCAATCACCAGGTAGGCCAGCCCCACCAGATATTCGTAGCCAAGCGCGCGCGGCGCCTCGCCGATCACCACGGCCGTCGTAACGGACACGCCGCCGTGATTCACCAAGTACTTGGCCTGTCTCCAGGGGCCTAGCCCGACCAGGATTTGGATTACCGTAGACGCCTTGTCCACGAGTACGCCGTCGATGCGCTCCAGGCGATCCCCGGGATGCACTCCGGCGTTAGCGCCGCCGCTCTCCGGCCGTACGTAGAGCGCCTCGACTCCGCCCGCGCGGTCCACCCAAATTACACCGTCTTCGGGAAGGCGGAATCGGCTTTGCTGTTCGAAGTTGATGAACGCGGACACACCTGCGGCTACGGTCAATATGGTTAATATTGCGGTGGACAGTTGGAATTTGAGTTCCTGAAACATAACTACTGCCGTTAGCCCGGCGAGACAATAATCCTGCCTGGAGACAGCACGTTTAGGGCCGCGTCAAATCCTACATTGCATATCCAGAATAGCTGGAATATCTATAACTTACAAGGGAGTTCGTAGGACGCATCCGGTTTTTGGGAGAAATACACTACATGGAAGTGTATCACGCTGCCAAGAGCCCGCAAACACGGGTGCCAACACCGGCCAAAAGCGGGTTTCGCCGTTGCGAATTGCCCCAGCCGTGGCCGGACCGTGTACGGGAATATCCCGAGGATGCCTCCCGGGACCGACACCCGCAGATCGCGGTCCTAGTACCACAATGGGTTTGATTGGAAATGCTGTACACTAAAGAATACAAACAGCAGCGCCCGAACCAGCGCGCCGCTAAAAAGACTCCTGGGCTGCGGTGAGTCAGACCGGAGAAGTCCTAGAGGTACATGATGAGAACGGCGATACCCCCCACACTGGTGGCGGCACTGTGTGTCCTTGGTAGCATGGCTCAGGATCCTCCCAAGCCCAAGCCGGCAGAGCCGGCGGCGCAAACCAAACCTGCTGCTTCCCAGGAATCTCAGACGCCGGGCGCGGAGCCTGCATCGGTCACGGCGGCCGATCCCTCCAAGATGGCCGCGGCGGCGCCCAACGTCAGCGTCAAGCCAGCGGGTGCCGGGGTCGATACCAAGAACTACGTGCTGGGCGCGGAAGACCAGATCTTCATCACGGTATGGCGCAACGCGGAGTTTTCGGGCTCCCACATGGTCCGGCCCGACGGCAAGATCACCATCAATCTGGTGGGTGAGGTGCAAGCCGCGGCACTCACGCCGGAACAGTTGGGAGACGCCATCAAGGAACGGCTGAAGAAGATCCTGGTGGATCCGGATGTGAGCGTCTCGGTGACCCAGGTCAACAGTAAGCGGTACTTTATCGAGGGCGAAGTCAAAAAGCCCGGAGAATATAAGCTGGTGGTGCCGACGCGGGTCCTGGAGGCCCTGGTCAACGCAGGCGGTTTCCAGGACTTCGCCAAGCAAAGCGATATTACGATCTTGCGCGGCACCACCCGCTTGAAGTTCAATTACAAGGCGGTCATCCGCGGAAAGAACCTGGAGCAGAATATCTTTCTCGAACCCGGCGACATCATCATCGTAAAATGACTGCCGCTTCGTATGAGCCGGCCATTTTTTGTAAGTTTTTGTAAGAGCCGCTCTTTTATTTTCCGCCGGGACCGAGAGTAGTAATAAGGGGTTTCAAAAGCATGGCAACGGCCCAGAACTATGTGAGTGTTTCCCGCCGCCCGCCAGACGTCGAAGACTACATCGACATGTTCCGGCGCTACCGCTCGTGGCTCATCGGACCGATGTTCGCGGGTCTCGTGATCGCGGTGGTGGTGGCCTTTCTTTATCCCGATACCTACGTCTCGTCGGCGGTCATGCGCATCACCCCGCAGCAGATCTCTGACCGGCTGGTGCCTACCGTGCTCAACATGCAGATGCAGCAGCGGCTGCTGCAAATGCAGCAGGAAATCCTCAGCAGCCACAGCCTGGCCGAGTTGATCCAACGCCCGGCACTGGACCTGTACAAAAAAGAGCGGGCGCGCTACCCGATGGAAGACGTCGTCCAGGACATGCGCAGCAAGTATATCCGCATCCAGCCGGTGGAAGTGAACGCCGGCCAGGGCCGCATCACCTCCGCCTTCACCATTTCGTTCTCGTATCCGGACCGCTTCAAAGCCCAGGCGGTCGTGCGCGAACTGGTCACCAAGTTCACTGAGCAGAATATCAGGGTACAACGCGACAACGCCGTCGCTACCACCAATTTCCTGGACGACGAATTGAAGAACGCCCGCGACAAAATGACCAGGCTGGAAGCCGATATCAGCAAATTCAAGGCCGAGAACCTGGGACGCCTGCCGGAACAATTCCAGTCCAACGTCGCCCAGTTGCAGTCCCTGCAGATGCAGCTTGCCAATGGCAATGAGTCCTTGAGCCGCAATCAACAGCAGAAGTTGCAGCTCGAGACCCAGATGCAGAATTACCTCACGCAGTTGAACTACTACAGCGCGCTCAGCGAGGAGACGGTTACCGTTGCCGGTACGGCGGCCGTGAGAAATGAGAGACTGAACAATTTCAACGTGAAGATCATGGACCTGCAGTCGCGGATCGCCGCGATGTCGGAAATGTGGACCAAGGACCATCCCGATCTCAAAGCGGCACAGGCGCAACTGGCCTCTCTCGAGAGACAGAAGGCCGAGGCGGAGCGGGAGGATCTTGCCCAGCAAACGGCGGCAGCCAGCACGCCGCCCACCGTCAGGAGGGTTTCCAACCCCCAGAACCAGAAGATGGTGCAGGATTTGCAGGGCTCCATTGCCGTCCTCAAGACCGAGATCCAAAACATTAATCTGCAGATGGACGAAAAGATGAAGCAGGTGTCGGAACTCAATCGGCAGATCGCCGGCTACCAGGCGCGGATTGAGGGCAGCCCGCAGTTGGAACAGCAGTATGTGGCCCTGATGCGCGATTACAGCCTGGCCAAGGAAACGTACGAAGAGATGGCGAAGCGTAAAGGGCAGTCTGAAACCGCGAAAGACGTGGAAGAGCACAAAGTCGGCGAGAACCTGGAAGTTCTCGACGCGGCCTCCGACCCCACCTCTCCGTCGGAACCGAACCGTCTGCAAATCGCAGCCATCGGTACCGCCGCCGGGCTGATGCTCGGGGTGGTGCTGGCCGGCGCCAAAGAAATGAAGAACACGTCGCTCAAGAACCTGAAAGACGTTCGGGCCTATACGAATCTGCCCGTGTTGAGCAGCATCCCGTTGCTGGAAAACGCGCTGTTAGTGCGCAGGAAGCGGCGGCTGCAGTGGCTGGCATGGTCGAGCGCAATCATCATCGGCTCCATAGCGATGAGCGGATCGGCCTACTACTACTATTTCGGCCACAATACGTGAGCCGAAATCGCATGGGAATGCTGGGAGCAGTGGAGAGACCATGAGCAGAGTTCATGATGCCCTACGCCGGGCAGAAGGCACGATGCCGCCGGAGGAGGGAGCTCCGTTCGCGGCTGTTGTACCCCCATCCGGTCCGGATACCCGGCCGGATCCGCCGGCGTTTTCGTCGCCGCCGGGTTCGGGGAACGGAGTTCCTCTCCGTCTCAACATCCACCCGGGAATGCTCAGTGAGGTGCCGGTGGTGCCGTTTTCCCCAGCGCCCGAGTCGCACCTGCTGGATCTGAACAATTCCCACGAAACGCCGGCCGAGGAGTTCCGCACGCTGCGCACCCGGTTGAACCATCTGCAGACGCTCCAGCCGCTCCACACCCTCATCGTCACCAGCCCTTCCCCTGCCGAAGGCAAGACCTTCACCGCGGTGAACCTTGCCCTGGCGCAAGCTCACCTCGCGGAAAGCTCGGTCGTGCTGGGCGATTTCGACCTGCGCCGCCCGATCATTCACAACCTGTTTCAGATCGACCGGGCGCCGGGCCTTTCCGACTTCCTGACCGGCCAGTGTAGTTTCGCCCAGGCGCTACGCCACATCGATGGCATGAATCTGTACGTCTTGCCTGCGGGAACCCCGGTCAAGAATCCGCTGGAGCTGTTGAACATGCGTCAGGCCAAACTGCTGTTCGAGGAATTGCCGCGCAGCTTCAACTGGGCCATTTTCGATACCCCGCCGCTGCTGTTCTCGGCGGACGCAAACCTGCTCTCCACGGCGGCCGATGGCACCATTCTGGTGGTAAAGATCGGCTCCACCACCTTCGACAACGTGACTCGCGCCATGCAATCGCTGTGCGAGAACAATGTGCTGGGAATCGTGGCCAACGGCGCCCGCGCCTCGGAGTTGTACAGCAAGTACACCTACTATTATTCGAAGGCGGATTAACTCCGGCAGTTTTATCTGACTTTGACCGGCTCAGCGGTCTTCACCCATACCTTAGCCGCAACCGTAGGGTCCAGACGAACAGCTCGGCCGTCCGCCGCCAGGTCGATCGTGTCGCCGGCGGCCTTTACGTTCAGCCGCACCCCGGGACGGATACCCTGGCTGTCCAGGTACTCCAGGAGCTGGCGGTCCCGTTCGAAGACGCTAACCACCGCCAACGTCTCGCCAGCCCGCCCCTCCTCCAGGGGTTTTAGTCCCTGTTGACGGCGCAGCAGCGGAGAGTCCATCCCGACCACGTTGCCGTGAGGGCAGACGCTGCCGGCGCCGAGCTTCTCTACCAGCTTGCGCTCAAAATCGGCGGATACCACGTGCTCCAGTTGCTCAGCCTCATCGTGGACTTTATACCACTCAAGCCCAAAAATCTCGGTCAACATGCGCTCGATCAGGTGATGCCGGTTCATCAGACGATTGGCAATGGCACGTCCCTGCGGCGTGAGAGTGATCTGTCCCTCGGCTTCTACACGGATGAGTGCGTCGCGCCGGAGCCGCTTGATCGCCATGGTCACAGCCGGCGCCGAAACGTGCAGCCACCGGGACAGCGTGACCGCCTTAACCGTTTCGCCTTCGGACTGGGCCTCTGCGATGGCTTTCAGGTAATTCTCTTTGGAGATCGTGATTCGCACGTTGGTCTATGCCGGCGCTACCGGCCGGGATCCTGCGGTTCCTCGAAAGTCTTGCCGTCAAACCAGAAGATGCGGTCGTCGATCGGGATGGCCTCTCCCGCCGGCTCTTCGCCGGTCAACCGCACACGATAGGCGCCGGCATGGAGCGGTTCCAGGCGGACCCGCACCGTCATCGGCGCGGATGCCGGTTGCTGGCGCACATTCGGAATGGAGGACTGACCCAGGTCGCGTGCCGCGTCGAAGCTGCCGGCTGCCGCGGAGTAACCCGTGAGTTCGGCCCAAGTGACCGTGACCTTGCTATAAGCGCGGTCTATGCGATAGCGGACTTCGTAGGAGCCATGGGCCGCGGCCACGCGCTTCTGCATGGCTGGATCGCTACGGAGCCGCTCTTCGATGTATTTCAGATCCATTTGCGGATGGAAGAGCGTCGGACTCGCGGCGACGTTGTTGATGATGTCGTTGCGAACCTGCGCGCTCTCGTGGATCTCCGCATCCAGCACCGCCTCTTGCGAAGATGCGCCGCAGATGCCCGCACGCGCCGCCCCATGCTGCAGTGCGCTCAGCAACGATTTCGCCGCCCGAAGATCCACCGTGGTCACTCTGAGCTGGTGCTCTCCATGCAAACCGGCGGCGGACAGCGCCACCTGGGTGAGCGGCGTGGCCGAAACGAACAGGCGGCTGTCCCGCCAACTGGCGACCGGCCGCATTGCCGGCAAGGCGGCCAAGAGCGCTATCAGATCCCGGCGGGACGTGTAGATCTCGCTCTCAACCGTCTTCAGCCCCGGCTCCTCCCGGAACACCAGCGGCACATCGGCGTTGAGACGCCCCGCGATGTCGAGCATCCAACTCTTCACCACACGGGCCGATGCGACGTCGGCCGGCCTCTTCAAGGTCAGGCGGGCGTGATCCTCGGGCGAGTCGAACATCGCCCACATGTCGTGCCAGATTTCGTAGTGCTGGTGCGGGCCGATCTCGGGAAAGGCGACGGACCCCTTGCGTCCCACCTGTTCGTCGTAGTAGGCATCCAGGTGCTGCAGGGCTGCCTCATAGGTCAAGGGCGTCACAAAAGTCGTGGCGATCAGGACCTCGGGGGCGGCGGCCGGCGCCATCTGTGCCATCCCGGGCGCCACACCGCCGGCAAGAATCAGAGCCGTCAACCCGCCGAGCCAACCACTCATCACAAGCTCACTTTCGCGCCACCAGAACACGCGAAGGGTAAAAGGTTTGGTGCACCACTTTGTCCCGCAGGATCTCGAAGTGAACCGACTCGATCAAGTCCGGCACCCGCCGCTCCACCTGGCGGCCCCAGAAGGCGGGCGCTACCCTTCCCAGCACCTTGTAAATCCCGTTGAACACCGCCGTATTCTGGCCGATCAGCACCAGGGTCAGATTGCCGCGGTCGCGCAGGATGCGGCGGAACTCTCCCAGCGTGCTCAGGATGTCTTCGGCCGAAAGCAGTTCCAGGAGGTAACAACAGAAAATGGCGTCGAACGCATCGGCGCGGAAGGGCATGTGGCGGGCGTCGACGGCCTGGCAATGGGTTAGGGCGCCTGGAAACTTGCGGCGGGCCGTGCGCTGTGTCCGTGCCGCCATGTTAGGCGAAAGATCCACGCCGATGGTGGTGCCGGTTTCGTTGGCGCGGACCAGCCGGCGGAACATCTCGCCCGATCCGGTAGCTACTTCCAGCACTTTCATGCCGTCGCGGATGCCGGAGGCCCCCAGGGCGCACCGGTGCGCACGGGAATGAAACAGCATCGTCGATACCGGATAAACGCCCGCCAGCCGGTCGTAAACGCGTTGGGTACGGTGGGCCAGCGTGGCCGGCAGCCCATTCGCCGGCCAAACGCCGGCAGCTTGTTCCAATTGGTCCAAATTCTCTCCTTGCGAAACCGGGCTCATGAGACGGCGACCAGTTCGTTCTGCAACTCCGGCAGTTCGATCTGAATGCGTGTGCCTTGACCCGGCTGACTGTCGATCCACATGCGGTACTCGTTGCCAAACAGCACCTGCAACCGCTCATGCACGTTGCTCACTCCGATGCCGTGATCCAACAGCTTGGCCAGCTTGGGCTCGGGGATGCCCACCCCATCGTCCTCCACCAGCAAATGCAGGCGCGAGCCGGCGCGACTGGTGTGGATGCGAATCGTGCCGCCCTCCACCTTGCTGCTCAACCCGTGTTTGATCGAGTTCTCCACCAGCGGCTGCAGGAGCATGCTCGGCACCAGCATGTCCAGCGTGTCTTCGGCCACTTCTTTTTCAAAGCGCAGCTTGTCCCCGAAACGGACCACCTCAATGGCCAGGTAATCCTCAATGAAGCTCAGTTCGTCGCGCAGCGTGCTGAAGTGTTCGTGCTTCCGCAGCAGCCGCCGGAGCACTTTGGAGAGCCGCATCACCATCACCCGCGCCTGGTTGGGATCGGTGCGAATCAGCGACGACACCGAGTTGAGTGTGTTGAACAGAAAATGCGGGTTGATCTGGCTGGTCAGCGCAGCCAGGCGGGCTTCCACCAGCAAACGCTCCTGTTCTTCTAGTTTCTTCTCGTTGCGCGCATTGTTCCAGATTTTGAGTGGAATGGCGACGGCGAGGAGGGTGGTTGCATAGATCGCTGCCACCACGGTGGCCGGGGGGTGCAGACCCGCCGGCTGCAGGAAGAAAACCTCCTTCCGGGATTTATTGAAGTCGCCCAAGGTCTGCCGCAGGAATTCGGCTACCAGGATGATCACGAAGAAGATCAGGTGAAAGGAGGTTCGGCGGTAATCCCGTCCCTTCAGGAACCGGTAGATGTTGAGGTCGGGAGCCGGAGAAAACTTCCAGATTTCCTCCGCATCCGGGGCCAGGTCGCGCAGGAGGCCGCCTAATACTCCCACCCCCGCCAGCAGCGGCATGGTGAGATGTTCGTGGCCGATAAACATGGCGGGCAACGAAATGAGTACGCCGGAGCACAGGCCGGTGACATATCCGCCCAGGATGCCCGCAAGCAGGCTGCCCTCCAGCCCCAGATCAACCTCGGCATAGTTCTGGGTGACCGCCCGGATGGCCACTCCAGCGCCGAAGGCGCTGGACATCCACAGCGAGAGGGCGGTCCGCTGGCGAAGCGTGCGGGTCTCCCGCATGAGCATGGATTTAAAACTGTTAGACCGCGCCAGCACACTCGCGATGGAAGCCATCGCGGCCAGCTTCACCAGCAGCGAAAAGTAGCTATCGAGCATCAAGTGCTGGAAGCTATTATAATGGAAGCACTAAGGTTCCCCATAGCTAAGCATGAAGAACGCCCCCGCGCTTCAGCTCACCAAGGTGGCTGAAGCGGACTTTCCAAGCGAATTCGGGCTTTTTCGAATCTACGGTTTCGAAGCCAACTCCGCCGGCCTGGTGGAGGAAGCCGTCGTGCTGCGGATGGGGGAGCTCGCCGGCAATCCCCCGTTAGTCCGGATCCATTCCCAATGCCTGACCGGCGATGTGTTCCATAGCCTGCGTTGCGACTGCCGGGCGCAACTGGAAATTGCCTTAAACAGCATCGCCAAGGAAGGCCGGGGCCTGCTGATTTACGAACATCAGGAAGGGCGCGGCATCGGCCTGCTGAACAAGTTGCGCGCCTACGAATTGCAGGACCAGGGCGCCGACACGGTGGAGGCCAACCAGCGCCTGGGCTTCGATTCCGATCTGCGCCGCTACCAGATTCCCGGCGCGATTCTTCGGTATTTCGGACTCAAAGCAATCCGCCTGATGTCCAACAACCCCGAAAAGGTAGAGGCCGTGGAGAACGCCGGTGTGCGGGTGGTAGAGCGCGTCCCATGCCTGGCCGACGTGCTGGAAACGCGCGAAGGCTATCTGCGCACGAAGCGGGAGAAGATGGGCCACCTGCTCGAGGACTTTTAGCTGGTTTTACGATTTTTCGTCTTCCAGGCGGGTGCGACGGCGACCATGGATCTCGGCGATGCGCGCGAGAGCGCGAATGTTCTCGGCGTCCTGCTGCACGTCGCGAGTCAGTTGCTGCACGTCGCGAGTGAGAAATTCAATGGTCTCGGTGAGTGCTTCGTGCCGCTCCGTAAGGCGTTCCAGGCGTTCGTCCAGGGTCATGGCTCCTATACTCTAGCGGCGCACGGATCGGCCGCGAGTTCCTGCCTGCTCCACAAGTGTCGATTTTTTTAACATTCCAGGTCCGAATCTCTGTATTCCAGTTATAATCAAGTCAGCGCTCGAAAGGGGCGTTGCATATATGATCTGGATAGTACTACTGTGGGCGCAGGCCGCCGGTCCGTCGCAAACCGATCGGGGTCAAGCCCTCTTCTTGGAGGCTCAGAATGGGTGTTTCAACTGCCACGCGTTGAAAGGGAAAGGGACGGCGGTCGGGCCGGATCTTACGGGTATCGGACGGTTGGCCCCACCGGCGATTGCGATGGGGGTGCGCGCAACCGCAACTCAATATGTGCAAACTGTGAAGTTGAAGTCCGGCGAGTCGTTCCCGACGATGCCCGGCAAGAAGGACGACAAGGGTGTCACCCTCTACGATCTTTCCAAGATGCCTCCAGAACCGCACGTGGTCCAGGAAGGCGATATCGGTGGCTATGCGGCTAACGAGAAATGGAAGCACCCGCCAGCCATCGGCAAGCTCACCGATCAGGAAATCGCCGACGTGATCGCGTATATTCGGTACGCGGCCACCGGCGTCAAGAAGACCGTGACTCCCGACGAAGCGAAGTGACCGAACGAGTGGCGTAAGCCTCCTTGCGTTGTCTCACCTTGCAGGAGTAGGGTCCATGGGGGCGCGCCGGGAGGGGTACGCCACATTATCGTAAACGGCCGATTTCGTAAACGAAAATGGTGTGGTCCATGCTGCCGGTCTTGACGTGGGCCACCTCTACGGGTTTCCATCCGCGCACTGGAAACTCGTTAGACACTACCAGCGAACGCGGCTTCAGGTACTTTTCCAGGTTCGGCTTCAGCCGTTCGTTCGAAAGCGTGGTAAAGAACATCGTCACGACATTGGCCGGGCTCAGGTCCACGCGCAGTGCGCTGCCCTCCACCATGCGGACTCGATCTTCGAGGCCGAGTTGCTTGATGCGCTCCTGGGTCTTGCGGCACAGATCCGGGAGCAGTTCCACACCGACTCCCGTGGCGCCAAACTTCTGGGCCGCCATGATGATGACCCGCCCGTCGCCACTTCCCAAGTCGTAGACCACATCGCCGGGTTTGACGTGCGCCACCTGCAGCATCTTTTCAACCACTGCTTCGGGAGTGGGAACGTAGGGAGCCAGGTTCTCGGTGCCTCCAAACTGCTGACCGGCGCCGGGGACTGCGGCCAAAGCGAACCACAGAGCATTGGACCAAAGTCGCATTAGCTATTGGGCGATCGATGGATTGGCCGCCGGACTCCTCCCCAACTTCGATTTTACAATACGGCCTACGATTTCGCTCCAGGCAAAAAACAGGTCGCGAGGCCGGCTGATGGTATATTCGGCGCCCTTGAGGTAGCGCACGGCGTTACCGATCGCATCGCGCCACGGGTTGGCCTGTGGATTCAGGTTGTAATTCATGTAGAACACGGGGTATTTCACGTTGTCCCCGAGTTGCTTAAAGGTATCCTGCGGCAGGGCATTATCCAGCATCACCTTAGGACCGGCGATGATCACGGCATCCGGATGATCCCGGCCTTCCTGAATCTCCTGGGTGATGAAGTTGGTAAGAAATTCCGAGTCGCCGTGCTTCTGCGTCAGGCGTTTGAAGTCCACGGTGCCGAGGTTTAGCGAATGCAGGGCCGTCCCGAGAGCCGGAAAATCGATTTGCGAAGCGGCCTCCTGCCGGTAGATCACGCGCTGCTCCTGCATATTGAAAGCGACAATCGAAAACTTGCTGATGCGGGGTTCGCGGGCAATGTTGCGCAGGATGGAGACCAGGGCGGCGGTATCGATGGGCTGGAGCGTGGCCGAATACGAATCCTGCGGCGCGAAATTCACCATCACCTTGACGTTCAAGGGGCCTTCGCCTTGGGCCCGGGAAACGGGGGGCTCCTGCTTGAACGGCTCGGTGTCCGTCGGCTGAACCATGCCAGTCCCTATGTCCAGGGCCATCTGCTTGTCCCTGGCTGGCAAGGCTGCGTCCAGGTCCCAATTGGAGGAGCAGATCCGCTCCGCGCGGTCGCGCATCAACCAGTCGACATGGTATTTGCCTTCACCCATATCGAACATCCCGGTCAGCAGCGCGTTGCCGCCGGCATCGGCATCAATACTAGGAACCGTGAAATGCTGCGAGAAATAGACCGGCTCGTCCGGGTGATGTTCCGGACTGACCCGGAAGACCATGGTCAACTGATTATCCGACCCGGCGAGATCCTTAAGAGGAACGCTGACGTCGTACCCGGCATGAAATTTGAGGTCGAAACCGAGCGCCGGTTTGATCGGCGTGGCGGTACAGGGAATATCCTTCCGGATTTCCTGCGCCTCCAGAATCGCGGCGTCCGAGGTGAACAGCCGAACCACGCCGCCCGGCCCGGAAGCGGGCATGAGGTTCTGGCCAGCCGCGGCCGAACTGAACCACAACACACAAGCGAGGACCTGTACTGTCCCCACCCATCCGTGATCGATCACCGTACCAGGTCCCATCCCTATGGCTCTACAGCACCTGCAATACCAAGCGTTCCCATCGACAATCGGGAACCTCTTGATTGGTATTATGGCGCAAATTATCGCCGGCGCAAAGACGCAAGGGGCCAATCCGACCAAAAAGCCATGTTGATGATGGAAATATTTTCTCTGGCGCCAAGGTACACGGTGGGTAGTCTGTAGAATTGTAGAAGAGTTCGCCATTTATGTTCGGCCTGGATCGAACCAAGCACCAAAGCGACGAGATTCCGTCGCCTGACCAAACGGCGCCCGACGTGATCGTCAGCCCTGACACGCGGCGCGCCAGCAGAATTCCTCCGGGCCAATCCCGCACCAGGAAATGGCCGGTTCTGGACGCCAGCGGCCCTCCCGCTGTCGACCTGGCAAACTGGCGTCTGCGCATCGGCGGCCTGGTCGAGAAGCCGATGGAGTGGGATTGGCGAGCGTTCCAACTCCTGCCCCGGTCCAGAGTCTTTTCCGACTTTCATTGCGTGACCCGATGGTCCAGGCTCGGCAATCTGTGGGAGGGGATCACCACTCGGGAGTTGGTGCAGCTTGCCGGCGGCGCGAGAGCGGAAGCGCAGTTCGTCACCATCCACGCGTACGACCGGGGCTGGACCACTAACCTGCCTCTGGAAGATTTCCTCGCCGAAGACGCGCTTGTGGCATTCATACACGACGGTGAGTCAATCTCGCTCGAACACGGCGGCCCGGCGCGTTTGATCGTGCCCCGCCTGTATGCCTGGAAGAGTGCCAAGTGGATCGCCGCCGTGGAACTCACCGAAAAGGATCGGCCTGGGTTTTGGGAAGCGAATGGCTACCACATGCGAGGCGATCCGTGGAACGAGGAACGCTACGGTTGGTCGTAGCGCCGCCTAAGATTGCTCAGCGCACCGCGGCGGTCTTCCGCTTCACGCGGTAGCGCGCCACGTAGTCCGCGCCGGGCGGCAGCGGCGCCAATCGGCTCTCGGACTGAATCTCTTCCAACATACCGGTTACCTCCATTGCGGCGGGATCGAAACCGCGGGCGGCGAGAGCGGTTCGCACCTCCGCCAACTGGCCCGCATACGCGGGAAACTCCACCAGGGTGGTATTTTCGGTCTGCTCCCGGCCGTCCGGGTAGACATACACAACGGCTGCGTCGTGGTAAATCTGGGGATTCACCGGGAAACTGACTTGGGCCAAGGTTTCCAGAAGCGACTCCAGAAATCGGGGATCCACGCCAATCGAAACCGAAATCAGGTCTCCATCGCCACCCGAAAGTGAGCTCGAAGAAACCGACGGAGTCTCAGGCCAGACGCTCATGACACCTCCAGCATCCGGCGAAGGGGGCCCGTCCGGCACAAAAAACCCTGGAGCCTGAAGGCGCCAGGGTCGAAAAGTTCGAACAGACCGACTCGCCTTTAGCACTTTTTTTCGTGGTTGCAATTAGCTGGGTTCGAAGAACCCTAAATCAATCCACGTCTACTTCAGCGTACCACCACGTAGCGGCAGCAGGCAACGATTTTAATATTTGCGTTTCAGTGCCCCCAATCCCGGCGAGACTCCGGTTGCGGGAAGGGCGGCAAACCATGCATTCGCGGCGGATCCTGCACGACTTCGCCGACCTCAGCGGCGACGACATTCGGGCGTGCCTGGCCTTCGCCGCGGATCGCGGTGTGAGTAAGTTCAGCTCCGACGTTACGCTTATTCCGGCGAGACTCCGGTTGCGGGGAATCGCCGCAAATGATAGGCTCAAGCTCACGGGAGGTAGTTTGAATGAAGATGCTGTCGATCGCGCTGGCCGGCGCACTGTTGCCGGTTGGCCTGTTCGCGCAGGCGACGCAACCGCCGCACACCAGCCTCAAGGTTGGTGACATGGCGCCCGACTTTACCCTGAATGCCACGAACAACACCAAGGTGAAGCTCTCCGACTTTCGCGGCAAGAACACCGTCGTTCTGGCGTTCTTCCCGGCCGCTTTCACCGGTGGCTGAACCAAGGAAATCACCGCATACCAGGCTGGTATTGCCAAATTCGATGCAGTAGACACCAAGGTTTTTGGAATCAGTACCGACAACACTCCTTCCCAGAAAGAGTTTGCCACCAAAGTAGGCGCCTCCTTCCCCTTGCTCAGCGATTTCAGCAAACGTGAGGTCTCGGCCGCTTATGGCGTGCTGATGACGGCGAACGGCATGGCCAACCGCTCCACATTCGTGGTCGATAAGGAAGGCAAGATCGCTTACATCGAGGAGGGAAACACGGCGATCGATCCGACCGGCGCGGAAACCGCGTGCAGCCGGAGCGCGCACAAGCAGTAGCCAGACGGATGCCGGATGTCAGTGGCCTCATGGCCCGGCATCTGGCATCCGGCTGCGACCTCCTACCCCGGAGCCACCTCGGTAATCTCCAGTTCCAGCAGGCTTCCGCACGCCCCGCAGACCAGCGTCCCATCCTCCGCCATATAGACTGCGGTCGAGGCGCATTTCGCGCATTCCGCCGTCGGATCGGTGGAATCGGGCAGAGGATCGGGTGGAATCACGCCGGTCGCCATCCCGCCCTTGCTCGTGGTGGCCGGTTCGAACGTGGTTCCGCAATGGCTGCACACATGGTTGAAGCAGCAATTGGGCGTGCAACTGTAGAAGACTTCCCCCGAGCCGCAAACCGGGCAGTCGATTGCCAGCTTCCGCGTCTTCACGTTATTTCTTAGCGATTCCGAAGAACTCGGGGTCGAGCATCGCGCCGGATTTCGCGGTCAGTTCTTCGACCATTCTCTGCGCCTGCTCCGGGCGCATTTTCTGCTCCAATTCGGCCCGAACATCCTCGAATTTCTTCGACTCCTTAGCCTCCATCCGGATGATATGGTAGCCGAACGGCGTCTGTACGGGTTCGCTGAGCTGGCCCACATCCAAGGCGAATGCCGCCTCCTCGAAGGATGGCACCCGCTGGCCGCGATGAAAGAACCCGATCTCGCCGCCGGTCGGCACGGTTTCCGGGTCGTCCGATTGGGTCCTGGCCAGATCCGCAAAATCCGCCCCCTCCAGAATCTGTTTGCGAATGGACTGCACCTTGGCCAACGCTTCGGCTTCAGTCAGGTCTTGCTGGCCAGGGGTCACCGGCAGCGGCGATCCCCGCATCCGAACCAGGATGTGGCGCACGCGGACCCGTTCATAGTCGGACTTGTGCGCGTCGAAGTGTTTGCGCAGTTCGGCCTCCTCCAACTTCACGTTCTTCTTTATGTTATCCGACGTAAGACCAGCCATCACACTGGCTTCGGAGAACATGGCCTGGGTTTTAAAGACCGCCGTCTCGTCGATCTTTCGACGCCGGCCTTCCTGTGCGAGTACCAGGATGCGGACCACGTTCTCGGCGAATTGTCTGCGGCCGGTGCCCCGTGCCACCGGGCGGTAGTTCTCGGGCAGCGCATCGACCATCTGGTCGAACTGAGCGGCGGTGATCTGGAGGTCGCCGATGCTGATGACAACCCGCTCCGGGGGAACCGAGGGCATGTTCTTGGACGGGGGTTGCTCGACGGAGAGCGTGACCGTCTGGGAGCATGCCGTGCCCGCCAATCCCAGAAAGGCCAAAGCAGTGAAAAACCTCATGGGTACATGATACTCGTACCGCCGGCCTCGGGGGCGTGCGCTGGGGCTACGCCGGTTCCACCACCGCCGACATGGATCCCATCGAGCGCGGCAGACGCCAGTCCCGGCCATAGGCCTGAATCTGGTCGCGCGCGAATTCGGCCTCCGGAAGCTCACAGGTGATCAACACCGTTCGCCCGCGCCGGTCCACTTCTTCGGCATGCCGGTAGGCCTGCTCCAGGGTAAAGATGAAGATCTTCTGGAGCATTTCGATCACGTAGTCGTAGGTGTGGTCGTTGTCGTCGAGAAGCACGACCCGGTAGAGCGGAACCAACCGGTCCTGCTCGATCACTTCCGTTTCGGGAGAAGGCGCAGGCTTCGCCATGGAGCCCGGCAATCGCCGGTATGTACAGTATCCGCTATTGTGCCCCGCGCGACAACAGCATGGTCTTCAGGGTGTGGAACAGGATGTAGTTATCGAGCGCCAGTGACATGTTCTTGATGTAGTACAGGTCGTACTCCAACTTCTGGGCCGTGTCTTCCAGGGTATCGCCGTACTTGTAGTTGATTTGCGCCCAACCGGTGATGCCCGGCCGCACGCAGTGGCGCTGGCGGTAATAGGGGATCTGCTCGGAAAGCGCCTTGACAAATTCCGGGCGCTCCGGGCGCGGGCCCACAATGGACATTTCGCCCTTTAGCACATTGAATAGCTGCGGTAGCTCATCGAACCGGATCCTGCGGATGACACGCCCCACGCCGGTTACACGGGGATCGTCCTTTGACGCCCAAATCGCTCCGGTCGCGGCTTCGGCATCGACGCGCATCGAGCGAAATTTGTACACAGTGAACACCGCGCCATCCAAACCGACACGCTTCTGACGGTATAGGACCGGTCCGGACGAGGAGACTCGCACCGCAAGGGCCGTGAGCAGCATGATCGGAATCGACAAAACGATGCCGATCGCCGCCATCACCAGGTTGTAAACTCGTTGCACCAGCAGACTCTGTGGCCGGGGACCGAGTTCGCCGGAGAAAATAAGGTCGGAAGGCCGGATTTCCTTCAGGCAGACACGCCCACAGACCCGCTCGTAGGTGGTGGCTATCTCTTCGATGACGTGGCCCGCAAATCGCAACTCCAGCAGGTCGGTCACCGGCATGCGGTTCCGCCGCTCGAACATGCCTACCACCACCCGGCTCGGCTGAGTCACGCGCACGATTTCGCGCAGATCGCGCATGGGGGCTAGCAGCTTGGCGCCTGCCAGGATTTGTCCGCTTTCGTGCCGGTCGTCCACGTAGCCAGCGACCTCCAGGCCTAACTCCGGATGTTCGGCGATATGCTGGCCGATGTCTTCCAACAGGGGGCTTCCCCCGACCAACAGCAGCCGGTCTCGCCCCACCACATTAATGGCGTACGCACTGAAGATGAGGCGCCACGAAAAGATGGCGGCAATGGCGATGCCGCTGCCCCAGATCATGACTTTAATGGGCACCCGCAGCCCTGGAACCAGATACTGGACGAAGCCTTGAAGAAGGAATGCGATCCCCATCACCAGGCAGAGTTGCTGGAACAGCACCACCGGGAACTTTACGTAAAACTCGGAGTAGAGATCCTGGAAATGCAGTCCGATCAGAATGCTGACCACCACCACGATGACCTTGAACAGGCCACCGTCATCCAGCAGGTAGACTGTCGGGTCCACGTCCAGGTCAATGTATGTAGCCACGATGAACGCGGAGAGGACCAGCATGATTTCGGAAACCAACAATGTCAGTGTTCCGACTGGTATGAAGACCTTGAATACGCGATTCATCCGAAAGGGACCAAGGGTACCCAGCCTTGTAGTAACACAATTATACTCAGGAATGGTACCCGCATCCCAACAGTACCAGGAGCGATGATGTACAATCCCGTGTACCTCGACCATCAGGCCACAACGCCGGTGGATCCGCGGGTCCTCGAGCGAATGCTCCCGTTCTTCGGCGTCCGGTTCGGCAACGCGGCCAGCCGCAGCCACCGTTTCGGTTGGGAAGCGGCCCTTGCCGTAGACCGGGCGCGCCAGAGCATCGCCGGCCTGGCTGGCGCTACCTCGCGCGAAATCGTCTTCACCAGCGGGGCCACCGAGTCCAACAACCTGGCCCTCAAGGGCGCAGTAGAGTCGGCGGGCGGGAGCGGCCACATTGTGACTATGGGCACGGAGCACCGCGCGGTGCTCGACCCCCTGCGGCGCCTGGAACGGCTTGGCTGCCGTCTGACGGTGCTGCCGCCGCTCGCGGACGGGCGCATCGACCTCGACCGCCTGCGCGAGGCCATCGCCGACGACACCATCCTGGTAAGCGTAATGTACGCCAACAACGAAATCGGCGTGATCCAACCGGTTCGCGCTATCGGGGAGATCTGCCGGGAGAAGGGCGTCCTATTCCATTGCGACGCGGTGCAGGCTTTCGGCAAGATCCCGGTCGATTTTGCGGCCGATCAGGTAGACCTGATGTCCCTCAGCGCCCACAAGATGTACGGTCCGAAGGGCATCGGGGCTCTGTGCGTCGGGCGCCATCCGCGGGTCCGGGTGACGCCGCAAATCGAAGGCGGCGGTCACGAATCCGGCATTCGCTCGGGCACGTTGAACGTTCCGGCGATCGTCGGCTTCGGCGAGGCTTGCGCCCTCTGCGCCGGTGAGATGGAAGCGGAGGCTCAGCGCACAGGCCGGCTCCGCGACCGGCTGAAGTCGGCCCTGGAAACCGGCCTGGACGACCTGCGCGTCAACGGATCCATGGAACATCGCCTTCCCGGCAACCTGAACATAAGCTTTGCCGGCGTGGACAGCGAAGCGCTGCTCATGAGCCTGCCTGAAGTGGCACTCTCCAGCGGTTCGGCCTGCAGTTCGGCCACCATGGCGCCCAGCCACGTACTGAAGGCGCTGGGAGTGAACCCGCATTCGGCGCTGCGCTTCGGAGTGGGCCGCTTCAATACGGAAGAGGAAATCGACTTCGCCGCCGGCAAGGTGGTGGCGGCGGTTCGCAAGCTGCGCGAGTTGCAGCCGCGGTAGGCCCTTACCTACTGGCGGCTACCCAACAAGTCCTGCAAACGCGACCAGATCAAGAGCGCCGAACTCGCCGCCTTCTTAAGATCGTGGCCGGCCCCTTCCACCAGCAGAACGTCCGTGCGCGCCGGAATGGCCGCGATGGCCACCCGAAGTTCCTCCGGAGTGCCAAAGGGATCCTTGGCCCCGTGGACGAACAGGGCGGGCACGCGCAGATCCGGAAAGTAGCCGGTGCGTTTCTGCTCGGGCTTGGCGGGCGGATGTAGTGGATACGAGAGCAACAGCAGCGCGTCTGCCAATCCCGGCCGTTCGGCCGCAGCCATGGCGGTCTGGCGTCCGCCGTAAGAATGGCCCCCTGCATAAATCGGGCCCGGCGCCAGTGCCCGGATCGCCGCCACGGCTTGCGCGACACCATCCCGGTCGCGCGCGGCGCCGGACGGATGGGGCGAGCCCCCTGCCCGTAACTGGCGAAAGGGCAGGTCGTAGCGCAACACCAGCAGGCCCGCGCCGGCGAAGCCTCGCGCCAGGCTCACCAATAGAGGGGCATTGCTGTTGGAACCAGCGCCGTGGGTTAGAGCAAGGGCGCCACCTCCGGGCTTCTCGGGCCGGTGCATGACTCCACGCACGCCGCCGGAGTTGAAGGTTTCTTCCATCATGTGCCGTTCGCCCCACGTGTTCCTACAAACCACGCCACTCGAGTATTATGGCACGCTGGAATTTAAGCGCCGGGCGACCGCTGCCAGGATGGTACGAGGCGCCAGACGGCTACCGCGGATCATCCACCGGTTGCGCACTCCGGCGATCCATTCGGCCTTCCCGGCCATCATGGCAGCATAGCCTTCCTGTAGCCTGCCGAATAGCTGACAACATTCCTGGCACCGAATCGCAATGTGGTGCAAGATATCCTACGTCGCCATGCCCGCAACCGCGCACTAGTTACAACGCCGCAGATTGGATCTGCATCGATCATGCAGAATTGAAGGTATGATACGCAGCGTCATTCTGAGCGGTCTCTTTTCTTTGTCGCTACAGGCGCAGTTCGACAACCTAGTGACGACCGACGATGGAAGCGCACTCCTGTTTCAATCCACGTGGCGCCTCGCCGGATCGAACGACAGCAATCTCGTGAAGATCTTCCGGTGGGATGCTAAGGGCTTCAGCCTGATATTCTCGCCGCCCAATCCGGGATTGGCAGAGCCGCCCTATGAGAGCCCTCCCTTTCTCAGCGGCGACGGCAAGATTTCGGGGTACGTTGTGTATGCGGGTTGCTCGGAAGCCGCGTGCTCCAGCCAGAAACCCACGTTGGTATTGAACGGAGCGACTGCGCCCGCCGGGATTTCGCCGACGGCGGGGATTCAGGTGAGTCACAATGGGCGATTCCTGGCGGCGGGGACGACGGTGGTCGATCTGACGACCGGGAAAGCGACGGATGTCGCGCCCGGCGACATCCCCGCTGGCCGAGGACTCGGCAACAACGGGGGTCTGCTGACCTTGACACTCATCCAGCAATTCATCGTTCATAGCGCCGCCTTGAAACTCTCCTCCAAACCCGGCGTGGTGATCGTCACCGCACCCGTGGTGTTGGGTACGGCGATGAGCGCGGCGGAGAACCGCGTGGTCTACGAAATCTGGAGCGATGGCGCGGCAACGCACGACCAATTGTGGTCGTACGACGTGGGAACGGGCCAGTCGACCAAGCTGGTTGAGATTCCCCTGAACAGCGCCGTTGGGTTCAGCCGGTTTCAACCCTCCATCAGCAACGACGGATCGCGGCTCCTGTTCCAGCGCCAGCGCTCCGACGGCGGCTGGGAAGCAGTGGTGCAGGATTTCTCGGCCGGCAGCACCACCGCTATCGCACAGATCCTCCCGAGCTCGAACAATATGGTGATCACTGGGGATGGCAAGTCGGCCTGGGTGCATCGCGTCGACGGCAAGCTGGTGCGCGTGGCCATCGACAGCCTGCAAGCCACCGAAGTTCCCGGGCGGCACGCGTGGATCTCGCTGCACGAGGGCGCGGCCGTGCCCGGCTCGTACCATCATCTGTACGGCGGCGGTTTTGCACTGGATGCAACGTCCGGCCCACCACCGGACCTCGCCGTCGATCTCGAAGGGGTGTCCGTGCCTCTCGTGTCGGCCAATGCCGGCGAACTGGACGTGCAGATTCCCTGGCAGGTTCTTCCTTCTCCGCAGTTCCCGGCCTTTCCGATAACGCTAAACAGCTCGTCGAGTCCGTTCGAGAGTGTCGTGCAGTTGGATCTGGAGACAGCAGCGCCGGTCTTCGAGCGAACTGGCAAGCCGATGGACGGACAACGGGAGATTATTGTGGCGCACCAGGATTTCCACGGCGTGGTGACGATGGCAGATCCTGCGGCCCCGGGCGAGATCGTGCATGCGTATATGACAGGACTGGGAGAAGTGCAGCCTACTCCTCCAACGGGTTCGGTGCCAACCGCGCTCAGCAACGTGAGTATCCGGCCGCTATGTTGGGTGCAGCCTCCCGCCCGGCCGCAGGAGACCGCAGGCGTGACCTTTGCCGGATTGGCGCCCGGCATGATTGGGATGTACCAGGTCGATATCGCGATCCCGGCGGATATTGCCGTGGCGCAAGTGACATTGAGTTGCGTGGATCAGTTCCCGCCAATCGGCGTGATCGGCGACTCCGGAACCCTCTTCATTGCGGCACACTAGCTCTGGACGAGGAGGGAAAGGTCCTGTTCCACGAGGGCGGGTACAAGCCCGGCGATGAGAAAACGCTCGAAGCCAGGATCGCCGCGGCGCTGAACCTCGCCCCAGCCGCGCCGACTACCGCCGCTCTTCCGTCGTGCCCGGCGCCGGCTGACCTCGACGCACTCCGGTAAGGAGACCGGCTGCGCCGTAACCATTCCCGGCACCCAGAGCCTGGTGAGATGAACCAGCGCCGTGGCGTTGACCTGAATCAGGCGCCCTTCGGCCGCCCCATCCGTCTCCACGAAGGGTCCGCGCACACCGAAACCCGCGTTGTTCGAAGATGGCCTGCGGAGCGGCAGGGTGGGACAGGTCGGCCTAGCATCATATGGTAGCCATCGGCCGCGCAGAGCCTGGCCAGTTCGGTCCCGATCCCGCTCAAAGCGCCGGTGACCAAGGCCGTACCCTTCGCCATCGGCTATTCCTTTTTCTTGAGCGTCGAGTCGTTGGCTTTGATGAACTCTTTGATCGCATCCGCCATGCCGAGCAGCTTCTCCCATTGCTCCCGGTAGAGGGTGACCGGGAAACGGCCCAGGCCGTACACCGAAAGCGCACCCTTCTCACTGACCTTCAGAGACATTTGTCCCCGCGAAGGCCTCTTCAACGCCTCGTTTTCGGCACGCAGGCGTTCCAATTCTGCTTGTAGTTCTTCTGGCGATGGCATGATCTTTAATCAGTCATACCACAACCGGAGGCTCTCGGGTTCAGCGTGCTACGCTGGAATTTCCCCTGCATGTCCGACTTTGACGCCATACTTTTCGATTTTGACGGCACTCTTCTGGATACCGAACCGGTCCACTGGAACTGTTGGGCACAGGTTTTGAACGGCGCCGGGCTCGCTCTGACGTGGGAGTTTTACCGCGACCATTGCATCGGTATCGACGACCGCGACATGCTGCGCATGATCGCCGAAGCGGCCCGCCCGCCGTGCGATTGGCACAGCCTGTGGGCGCTCTACCCTGCCAAACGCAAGCTGTTTCAGGAGCGCATGGCGAAGCCGGACTTCGATCCGGCGCTGGGGGAGTTGCTGGGCCAGTTGGATGGCCGGTTCAAGATGGCCATCGTGAGTTCCAGTTCGTCGGCCGAGATCGATCCGATCCTGGTGGCGGCAGGATTGCGGCGGCATTTCGGAACCATTGTCGGTGGCGGGGACGTGACCCGGCATAAGCCTTCCCCCGAGCCTTACCTGCTGGCCGCAAGCCGGCTCCAGGCCAGTAGGGCGCTGGTCGTGGAGGATTCGGCGGCCGGGATCGAGAGCGGGCGCGCCGCGGGGTTCGAGGTCATCGAGGTGAAACACCCGCGAGAGGTGCCCGAACTGGTGCGCCAGCGGTTGGGGAACGGGCGGGCCTGACCGTTCGGCCAGTAGGTTCCTGGCCACTCTGCGGATCGATCCGCGAACCGGCAGCGTGTAATCTGTAAGGAAGAGGGATTCGTGGCTCCAAGCAAACCGAAGGGGAAGACTTCCGACCATCTGCGCGGCGCGATGCCGCTGTTGAAGGAACTGGTGGGGCCGCGGCGCGGGAAACTGGCTCTGGGCCTGCTGCTGACGCTCATCAACGTTCCCGCCGGGCTGGTGCTTCCGGGCTCGGTCAAATACCTGGTGGATGACGTGATCGGGCAGCGTCGCCGCGAAATGCTGGTGCCCATCGTCCTGGCCGTCCTGGCAGCTACGCTGATTCAGGCGGTGACGTCCTTCACGCTCACCCAGTTGCTTTCCAAAGAGGGCCAGCGCCTGATCACGGAACTGCGCCGCAAGGTTCAGGAACATGTGGGCCGCCTGTCGGTGGCCTACTACGACGCCAACCGGTCAGGCGCCCTGGTCTCGCGCATCATGAGCGACGTAGAGGGCGTGCGCAACTTGATCGGCACGGGCCTGGTGGAGTTGCTGGGCGGCATCCTCACGGCCATCCTGTCGCTGGTGGTTCTCCTGCAGATCAGCTCCGTGCTCACCGGGCTGGCTCTGCTCTTCATCGCGGCCTTCGGCTTGGGACTGAGCCAAGCGTTCGGAAAAATCCGGCCCATCTTCCGGGAGCGCGGCAAAATCAACGCCGAGGTGACCGGCCGGCTCACCGAATCGCTGGCCGGCGTGAGGGTGATCAAGGGATACCACGCCGAGGCGCAGGAAGCCAGAGTCTTCGTGGGAGGAACGCAACGCCTGCTCGACAACGTGCTGCGCAGTCTGACCGCGATTTCCCTGATCAGCCTTTCGGCCACCGTCCTGAAGGGACTGGTGGGGGCCACGGTGATGTATGTGGGCGCGCGCCAGATTATGTCCGGCAGCCTCACGCTGGGCGGCTTCTTTTCGTTCAACGCGTTCCTGGCTTTCCTGGTGGCGCCGATGTTCCAGATGGCGGCGATCGGCACGCAGTTGACCGAGGCGCTGGCCGGACTGGACCGGACCCAGGAAGTGCTGCACGAGAAACCGGAGGACGAAGATCCCAAGAGAAGCCAGACCATCGGCGAGATCCGGGGCGACGTGGTTTTCGACCGCGTCAGCTTCGAGTACGACGCCGGCAAGCCGGTGCTGCACGAGGTCAGCTTCGATTCGCGGCCCGGAACCGTGACCGCGCTGGTGGGGCCTTCGGGCTCCGGGAAATCGACCATCATCAGCCTGGTGGCGGCGTTTCACGAACCGACCTCGGGAATGGTGCGGATGGACGGAATCGACCTCGGGACCATCCGGCTGAGCGCGTACCGCACGCAGTTGGGCGTGGTGCTGCAGGACACGTTCCTGTTCGACGGCACGATTCGCGAGAACGTCGGTTTCGCCCGGCCCGATGCCACCGAAGAGCGGATTCTGGCGGCATGCCGGATCGCGCGCGTGGACGAGTTCGCCGAGAAGTTCGAAAAGAAGTACGAGACGATCGTGGGCGAGCGCGGCGTGAAGCTCTCGGGCGGCCAGCGGCAGCGCGTATCGATCGCGCGGGCGATTCTGGCGAACCCGCGAATTCTGATTTTGGATGAGGCCACGTCGAGCCTGGATTCGGAATCGGAGGCGGCCATCCAGGAAGGGCTGGCGTACCTGATGAAGGGGCGGACCACCTTCGTGATTGCCCACCGGCTTTCGACTATTCGACGTGCCGACCAGATCCTGGTAGTGGAGGACGGGCGCATCGTAGAACGCGGCACGCACGATTCGCTGTACGCCGAACAGGGGCGGTATTACGACCTGTACACGCGCCAGCACGGCATCGATGCGAATCTGTTTCTGGCGCCTGGCGAGGGAGATGTAGTGCCGGAACCGGTGGCGAAGGCGAGGGTCGGCGCCGTGGCGGCGCCCACGGCAGCAGTACTGTTACGCGGGGGGCCGGCGTAAGCCCATAGTCGTACAGGAGACATGCGCCGGGCTAAGGCCCCATCAACAAGGTTATGCTCCAAGATCTTCGCTACGCTCTGCGCCTCATGGCGAAGACGCCAGGCTTTTCACTGCTGCTGGTCTTCGCCTTGGCCCTGGGACTAGGGGCCAACACCGCTATTTTTACCGCAGCCAATGATTTCCTTTTCCGGCCACTACCTTTCGGCGACCCAGGAAGGTTGGTTGCGGTCACGGAAATCGGCAAGACGAAGGAACTTTCGGGATGGACCTCCCCCCGCGATTACCTGGACTGGCGTGCGGAGAACCGTGTCTTCCAGGAGATGGCCGCGTGGACGTCGGCGGGAGTCAACCTGACCGGTGGTGGCGGGCCGGAGCGTGTGCCTGCGCTCCAGGTTACCGCTAGTTTCTTCCCACTCCTCGGTGTGCGGCCGATGGTGGGGCGCGGGTTCCTGGCGCAGGAAGACGTGCCCAAAGGCAACCCAGTGGTGGTGCTCAGCTATTCTCTTTGGCAGCGGTTCGGCGGCCGCCAGGATATTCTTGGGCAGCCGGTTACGGCGGATGGCAAGGCATTCACAGTCGTAGGGGTGATGCCGCCCGGTTTTTGGTTCTCGAACGCGCACGAAGATTTTTACGTGCCACTTGGCCTCAATCCCGCGGAAACCTATCGTGGCGGACATTACCTCAAAGTCATTGCCCGGCTCAGGGATCACGTCTCACTTGCGCAAGCGCAGGCAGGGATGAATGCTGTGCTCGCGGCTATCCTCCTAATCGACCCTGACGCCACCCAACGCGTGGGAATCGAAGGGTTGCGTGACCACATGGCGCGGGAGGTGGAGCCCGCGTTGCTGGCGCTGCTCGGTGCCGTCGTGCTAGTGCTCCTAATCGCGTGTGCCAACGTAGCCAATATGTTGCTGGCGCGGGCCGCCGCACGGGAAAAGGAGATTGCCGTACGCCGTGCCGTCGGTGCTCAACCAGGTCGCATATTGCGGCAGATGCTCACGGAGAGCCTCCTGTTGGCTGTGAGTGGAGCGACTCTGGGGCTGTTCCTGGCGCTGTGGGGTGTGAATATTCTCTACCGTGCCGTTCCAGATGGCCTCCAACCGGTGCGTCTGGGCGGCGTGGATGGCAGGGTCCTGGGCTTCACTGTGCTGCTGACGCTCCTCACGAGTTTGCTGTTCGGCCTAGCACCGGCGTGGACCGCGCTAGGAGCCGACTTGGTCCAACCACTGAAGGAGGGCTCGGGTCGGCAATCCCAGGCTAAAGATCGCGGGCTTCGCGGTTCGTTAGTGATTTTTGAAGTTGCGCTCTCGGTGGTGCTGCTGTCCGGCGCCGGTATCTTGCTGAAGAGCTTCGTTCGCCTGTCGGCGGTCGATCCGGGCTTCCGTCCAGAGAGCGTGCTCGCAGTGAAAATCCAGCGGCAGAACTACCAGAAGCAGTTCTGTTCGGCGGTGCTGGAGCGGGCGACCGCGCTGCCCGGGGTCTTTGCGGCCGGTGCTGCGAGTAACCTGCCGATGACTGGCCAGGACTGGGGGCAGAACCTGACGGTGGTAGGACGACCGTTCCGGGGTGAGCAAGACTACGTCTGGGCCACCCACCGCGTCGCAAGCCTGGAGTACTTTCAGACCATGGGCATCCGACTGCTTAAGGGTCGCTCATTCAGCTCTGCAGATACACGCGACACGCCGCACGTAGCGGTCATCAATGAAACCTTTGCCAGAAAGGCATGGCCGACCGAAGATCCAATAGGTAGGCGGTTCCGCATCGGCGATTATCCAAAATCTGCTGGCGACCCGATTACCGTTATCGGGGTCGTGGCTGATGCCAAGTACATGGGTCTCGCCGACGCAGCATGGCCCGAGATGTTCTTTTCCATGGACCAGGATGGGGCACTCAACCACATGACCTTCGTTTTTCGCACTAAGCAAGACCCTCGCGTGCTACTGGGTCCCGTGCGCGACCTGATCCGCAGCATCGACCCGAACCAACCGATCACGAAGGCCACCACGCTGGAGACCCTGGTAGCCGAATCGGCGGCCCCTCAACGCCTGACAACGTTAATGGGTTCGCTGTTCGGAATCCTGGCGTTGGTGCTGGCGGGCACCGGACTGTACGGCATGGTCTCGTATTCGGCGTCGCAGAGAACGCACGAGATCGGGGTGCGTATGGCGATGGGCGCTCCACAGCGGAGCGTCGTCTGGCTGGTCGTCGCACAGTCACTCAAACTGACTCTGATCGGACTGGCAGTCGGGCTTCTGGCTGCGGTGACCCTCGGTCGGCTGTTGAGCGGTTTGCTGTTCCAGGTGAACCCGCGCGATCCATTTATCCTGGCGGCCGTATCAGTAGCATTCGCGGCCATTGCCCTGGCGGCGAGCTACCTACCAGCCAGACGCGCAGCGGAAACGGACCCTCTCTCCGCCTTAAGGTGTAACTAACTCAGGGGTGCGAGTGCTCCTTGGCACTACATCTAAGGCAGGATGCACGTGCACCCCTGCCCTGATCGCCTCCGCCACTCGACCGTGCCGTCGGTGATCCTGCTGCCACCGTCCAGACAACCAGCTTATCGGCTCGCATTCGGCGACCGCTGAGATCGTCACTTCGGAGGCCACGCCAAGCCCGGTCGGCAGCGCCGGGCTTTCGAGCGAGTCGTCCAGTCATCAGACAATCCGGTCTGACGTGAAGCCGTCTCAGACCTCGACCTAGCCGGGGGCCAAAAGCCGTTGTCCTTCGCAATTAGATCTCGCCTGCTTTTGCCTGCTTCACAGAGCCCACAAGCGATGCAGATCCATTTTTGGAGCTTTGCGAATTTCGCCCTAGCATTCTCCCAAGCCCTGAGTTTCGATTCGCCTGGATTGTAGATCTCCACGAAGTCCTCGCGACCATCGCAGCTCTTGCTGTCGGCGCAGATTTCGTTCCGTTTCAGACTCTGGACGGCACATTTGCCCGCATCGGCAGCAACCGAGGTTGTAATGGGCCACGATATTCTCCGGCGACATTCTCAAATTCTCACATTCGGTCCGCAAAGGAATTCCACTCGCCGCCTTTCCCCTTATCTCAGGTTGCGCTCCAGAACGGCCCGGTCAAGAGCGCGCCGTTGTTGCGCGCGGCGTAGTGAACCCTTGACGGCGAGGACCGTTCTGAGAGGGGTCGGCTGACGCGAAGGGGGTGAATATCGTGGCGCGTTACACGATGGGGAACTGATCAAGCCCAAAGATCCCGCGGAACGGTCACAGCGCGCGACGGAGTTGAAGCGCATGCTGACCGCGTTGATTCAACAGTGGAACGCTGACCGCTGATCGCTGAAAGCTCCCGGCTAGGTTTCGGAAGCCGCAGGACGGTCACGCGTTTTCCACTTGCCCGGCTTGGTGGCGGACATCGATCCCCTTGACGAGGAAGACCACGTCTTCGGCTATGTTCGTGGTATGGTCGCCGATGCGCTCGAGGTTCCGGGCGACGAAAATGAGATCCACGGCTGCCGAAACAATGCCCGGATCGCGCTGCATGGTTTCCACCAATTCCCCGTAGACCGCGTCACGCAGCCGGTCCACTTCATCGTCGGATAGAAGCACATTTCGAGCCAGGTCCGCGTCCCCTTTTACAAATGCCTCCAGACACTTGAGCAGCATCGATTGCACCAGCGAGGCCATTTTAGGAATGTCGGTCATCGGCTTGACCAGCGGGTGATGCATGAGGGATAGCGAACGCACTGCGATGTGGTCGGCCAGATCGCCGATGCGCTCCAGGTCAGTGTTGATTTTGAGGGCCGCCGTCAAGAAGCGAAGATCGCGAGCCACCGGCTGCCGGAGGGCAAGCAGGCGGGTGACCAACCCATCGATTTCCATCTCCATCCGGTTAATCTGCGGTTCGTCGCGGATCACCTGCTGTGCCAGTTCCCGGTCTTGCTCAATTAAGGAACGTATGCTGCGATTGATTGCGGACTCAACCAGTCCCGCCATTTGAAGCAGCTTGTGATTCAATTCTTCCAGTTCGATGCTAAAGTGACGCACTGCCTAGCTCCCCCTCTGGCCGTACCCGTCGCACGTGCCTCTATTCTTACCCGAACCTGCCCGTGACATAATCCTCGGTCTGGGTCTTCTTCGGGTTCTGGAAGATCACATTGGTCGAATCGAACTCAATCATCTTGCCGAGGAGGAAGAATCCCGTGAAGTCGGAGACGCGGGCGGCCTGCTGCATGTTGTGCGTAACGATGACAATCGTGCATTCCGGCTTGAGGGCGAAAAGCAGTTCCTCGATCTTGGCGGTTGCGATTGGGTCCAGGGCGGAGCAGGGTTCATCCAACAGGAGCACTTCCGGTCCCACCGCCAGCGCCCGCGCGATGCACAATCTCTGCTGTTGGCCACCCGACAGGCCAAACGCCGACTGATGAAGCTTGTCCTTCACCTCGTCCCAAAGCGCAGCCTTTCCGAGGCTGCGTTCCACGACTTCCTCCATGCCTTGTTTCCCGCCCTTGAAACCGTTGACGCGCAGCCCGTAGGCAACGTTCTCAAAGATCGTCTTGGGGAATGGATTGGAACGTTGAAAAACCATGCCCACCTTGAGGCGGATGGCATTGACATCTTCCTCGAGAAGGTTCTGCCCGTCGAGCATGATTTGGCCTTCCAGTCTGCTGCCACGCACGGTTTCATGCATTCGGTTCAAAGTCCGCAGGAAGGTGGATTTTCCGCATCCGGACGGTCCGATCAACGCGGTGATCTGGTTTTCGCGAAACTCGAGATTGATATCGTGCAGGGCCTGAAACGTACCGTAGTAAAAGTTGATATTGGTCGCCGTGATCTTCATGGGGGTGGGCGAACTGACCTTATTTGGTGCCGCCAAAGACGCGTCTGATTTTGGGGTTTGAAGTTTAGCCTCTGGGGACATAGGTTCCTTTCGACAGTGCCAGCCGGGCGGTGATGTTGATCAGGAGCACCAGCGTGAGCAAGACAAAACCCGCGGCCCATGCCTGGCGATGCCAATCATCATAAGGAGCGATGGCGTAGCTATAGATCATCACGGGCAGTGTGGCCGAGGGCGAATTCCATCCGGGACTCCAGAACTGGTTGCCCAAGGCAGTGAACAGGAGCGGCGCGGTTTCTCCGGCAACCCGCGCCAGGTCCAGCATGGTACCCGAGATAATACCGCGCATGGCGGCCGGGATCACCACCGTGACGATCGCCTTCCACTTCGGGGCGCCCAGTGCCAATGCGGCCTCGCGTAGAGACTGCGGCACCGCCAGCAGAAACTCTTCCGTACTGCGCACGGAGATGGGAATCATCATGATTCCGAGCGCCACGCCGCCGGCGAAGGTGGAGAAATGGCCCATCCGATGCACCACCAACCCATACACTACGATACCGATGACGATGGAGGGAACGCCGTTCAACAGGTCGGTGGTATACCGTATGACGAATGCAAAGGTCTTCTCGCTGTACTCCGAGAGGTACACGCCGCCCAGGAAGCCGATGGGGATGCCGATCAGCGTCGCCAGCAGCAGCACTTTTCCGCTGCCCACGATGGCGTTGGCCATGCCGCCGCCGACTTCTCCTACCGGGGCCGGCAGGTTGGTGAAAAACGACAGGCTCAGCGATGCGGCCCCGTGGTAGACGAGGTACCCAAGAATGAAGAAGAGAATGCCGACGGAGATCAGCGCGCAAAGACCCGTAAAGCCGAACATCGTGTAGTTCACGGCGTTTTTCAGCAGCGATGACGGCTTCACTAGTGGCCCCCCGTCCGGCTCGTCATCATGATCATTATACGAGCCAGGCCATTGAGAACGAAAGTCACGCCAAAAAGCACGAGTCCGAGTTCAATCAGAGCGCTGGTGTAAAGATCGCCGGTGGCTTCGGCGAACTCGTTTGCGATCACCGCCGCGATGGTGTAGCCTGGCGCGAGCAGCGACGCCTTGATTTGCGGCGTATTGCCGATGACCATGGTGACGGCCATGGTTTCGCCCAAAGCACGCGCCAAGGCCAGGAAGATGGACCCCATGATGCCGGTTGACGCATTAGGCACTACCACCCGCCAGACCGTTTGCCATTGGCTTGCGCCCAGCGCCAGGGACGCTTCCCGCTGGTCCCGTGGAACCGACAGGAGCACTTCTCGCGAAACCGAGATAATGAACGGCACAATCATAATGGACAGGACGATACCCGCGGAGAAGTAGCTCACGCCATAGAACGCGCCTTGAAAGATAGGCAGGGCGCCGAGTGCCGATTTCAGGGCCGGCACCACGGAGTGCTGCAAGACGGGCACCAGAATGAAGATGCCCAGAAGACCATAGATGACGCTCGGAACGGCGGCCAGCAACTCAATGAGAAAGGTCAGGGCATTGGAAATCTTGGCCGGCGCCATCTCCGCGAGAAAAATCGCTGCCCCGAGGCCCAGGGGAATGGCAATCAGCAAGGCCAAGACCGAGGTCACCACGGTCCCATAGACGAACGGCAAAGCTCCAAAAATACCCGCAACCGGGTCCCATTTGCTGGTGAAAAGGAACGCCCAGCCAAATTTCTGCCGTGTGAGTGCGGACTGTGCGAACAGTTCATAAAAGATCAGACCTGTGATCAAGAGGATCGAGGCGGCCGCGGTGACTGTAATGGTGTAGGCAAGTTCCTCACCGCCCCGCAATCGGCCGGCGAAAGATTGTGCCCTGCCGGGAGGCAGGGCACTTGGGTTAACCGCGGGAACCGTGGACATGACCGGCCTTATTGAATCTTCGCCAGGGCCTTTTCCTCTTGCGCGACAACGGGCTTGGGAAGTTGCGCGTAGGTAAGGGCCTCCGTCATTTTCTGGCCGGGGCCCAGCATCCACTTAAGGAAGTCCTTGATGGCCTTCTGCTTGGCCGCGTCCTGGATCTTGGACGGAATCAGGAGATAGGTGAAGCTGGAGATTGGATACGCAGCCTTGCCGGCAGCGTCGGTGATGGAGACGCGAAAGTCCTCCGGCATATTGGCAGCCGCACCCGCCGCCGCGGCTGTGACGCTGGACAGTTCCGCTTTGACAAACACGCCGCCTTTGTTGCGTACTTTCCCATAGGGAAGTTTGTTCTGTATGGCATAGACCAGCTCAACGTAACCAATCGAGTTTTCCGTCTGCTTGATTTGCCCCGATACTCCTTCGTTGCCCTTGCCGCCGAGTCCAACGGGCCAGTTCACGGAACCTCCGACGCCAACCTTCTGCTTCCATTCGGGACTAATCTTGGAGAGGTAGTCAACCCACACGTATGTCGTTCCGCTACCATCAGACCGGTGAACGACGACCAGATCGCTGGCGGGAAGCTTGACGCCCGGGTTCGCCTTGACGATCTCCGGATCGTTCCATTTGGTGATCTTGCCGAGAAAAATCCCTGCAAGGGCGTCCTGGGTGAAGTTCAGTTCGCCGGTGACTCCCGGAATGTTGTAGGTGGGCACAACCGCCCCCAGAACGGTCGGGAAATGGAGGACGTCACACTTCCGCTTACCCTTGAACTCGGCCAGTTGCTGGTCGTTCATCGGTCCATCGCTGGCGCCGAAGTCCACCGTGCCCTCGGTCACCTGCTTGATGCCGCCCGACGATCCGATGGACTGGTAGTTGAATTCAGCATCCGGATGAAGCTTGTGGTACTCGTTGAACCACTTGGAGTACATCGGGTAGGGAAACGTCGCACCCGCCCCGGTTAGCGACAATGCCGCTACAGCGGCGCTGGCGAGCGCCAGAGTGGCAATTGCCAGACACAATCCAAGTTTTCTCATCTCGTTTTCTCCTTCTCGTCGGCAACAGTATACCGTTGGCAAACAGATCGTTTATTACAAAACCGTGACGAAGCCATGAAATCTTGCCGGTTCGGCCGACCGGCTAGGGAATTTGGACGGAACGTCGCAAACCCTCCCCGTTCACCAGGAAAACCACATCCTCGGCGATGTTGGTAGCATGATCGCCGATGCGTTCAATGTCTCGGGCCACGAATATGAGATCGACTGCTGCCGGAACCAACTCCGGTGCGTTGGCCATCGCTTCCTGGACCTTGGAACAGACCGCATCGCGCAGGGTATCCACTTCATCGTCGAGATCGAGCACGGAACGCGCCATGCCGGCGTCCCCACTGACGAAGGCCTGCAGACACATGAGAAGCATCGACTCCACCCGCGCAGCCATTTGGGCGATCTCCTCCGGCGGCTTGACCAGTCGCTGCCGGATTAACGGCAGCGATCGCTCGGCTATGTGTTTCGCCAGTTCACCCATGCGGAAGAGATCGGCGTTGATCTTGAGCGCAACCGTCAACAGACGCAGATCCCGTGCGACCGGCTGGTGCAGCGCGAGCAGCCGGGTGGCGAGGCCGTCGATCTCCATTTCCAGGCGGGCGATCCGGGGCTGCTCCAGGATCACTTGCGTCGCGGTCTTTTCATCCTGATCCAGGAGGGCCTGGGTGCTGCGGCGGACAGCGGTTTCCACGATACCGCCCATCTGCAGCAGCTTGTCATTGAGATTCTCAAGTTCGATGGTAAATTGACGCAATTACTTGTACTCGATTCGTGGTGGGGCTGAGCCCGGAAGCGTGTAGCGGAGGTTGACGAATCCCATGGACGCGCTGGCGCTCGAGGGCGAAGTGCCCGTGACCAGCCAGGGATTGCGCTGCAGATAAGAGTACTGGAACATCAGGTTCAGAGCACCCCACTTGGCGTCTTTTGCCAGCGTGGTGTTGGTGCCGAACGTGATCTCCTGGATCGACCGGTTCTGGCCGTCGTTGGCGATGCTGCCGTATCCGATCTTTGTCGTGCCGTTGGCATCGAGGGCCATGTTCTTGGGGATATAAACACCGCCATAGTAGGCGTATAGCAGTGTTGGCATGGTCTTCCCGACGGTTGCTTCAAAACCGGTCACGGTGGATCCGGAGCGGATCAGAGACAAACTGCCATCGGCCCGGATCATGAAGTCGGGAGCCTGGCCGAAGATATATCGTCCGCCGCCCGCGCTCCAGAAGTTGTTAGTGAAGAAGCGGAAGCCTTTGGCCAGTTCGACGTTGAAGTTGACGGCGCCGCCGCCGCCGGCCTTCGTGGCGGTCTGGAAAGCGGGTGTGCTCACTGGATTGGCGAACTTGTTGGTGATTTCCACGCCGGCGATTTCAAAGTGAAACTTCGGGCTGGGGTCGAAGGCCAGCTTGGCGATGATATCGGGGTGCAAGGCCGCGGCGGTGATCACGCTGGCGCCGTTGTTGATCTGGCCTCCCAGAACCGCGCCCGAGACCGCGTTAGGCGTCCCGTAAATCGCGGCCGGACCGACGATGGCGCTGCCGCCGTTTCCGCCGCCGACATACGGCTCGGAATTCTCCAGCGCCAGAGCGAACGCCGCCTTCGGGCTGAAATGGTACGTGCCGCGAAAACCGGGGATACGGCCCCAAACCAAGCCCAACTGGTAATTCACGTCAATATCCTGCGTGTAGAAGAGGTTGCCAGGAAGGGGGGAAATGCCCGTTCGGCCCGGCGTCATCAGGCTCCACGCTTGCCCGCCCATGAATTCGAACTTGCCTTTGGTGACGTCAACCCAATACAGCCGGAGACGGAAGACGTAGGGGTTGCTGCTCACCGCGAGACCGCCGTTGGGCGGAGCTCCGGTCTGCCCCAGGAAGTCAGACTCCCAATACCCCAGGACATTGACGCCCTTGTACCCGGTGTCCATGCGCATGCCGATGCGCGAGTTCTGCGGACTCAGACGGGTTTCCGTCAGGCTTCCGGCCTGGGTGTTCCTGTATGGAATGCTGCCGAAGTTGGTTCCGATTCCCGACCCTGGATTGGTCGACCGCGAGACCGCAGTCATATCCATGAAGCCCACCGGCATGATGCTGGTGTTCCCTACCTTGAGCTGCAGCGGGGAAGTGACGGGCTCGGCCGGCGCCTGCGGCGATGGCATGTCGAACCTGGGTGATGGCGCCGGAGTGGTCGCGGGCGGCAAAGCCATCGGGGTAGTCGATGCGATGAGCCGATCCGCGGGGGTGACGTGTTCGATCGGCGCGGCCGCAGATGCAGCGCCAAGCTGTTCGAGCAGCTTCTTCTGCTCCGCCAGACTGGCTCGCAGAGATTCGATCTGCTGCTGCTGTTTGGCAAGGAGATTCTTCAGCCGCTCCAGTTCGACGGCGGTATCGGTCTTCGCGCCGCCGGCTGGCGCTGATACAGGGTCGGCAGCCCACCCTGGGGTCACAGAGGCAAACGCCAGACAGGATAGTATGATGCCTGCTCTTCTCGATTTCATTCGCAATCCTTCCTTCAGGGTTGTGTTTCTATTTGTTTCTAATCTCAGGGCGCAAGTGCTGGAGCGGACCCCACCGGCACACCTTGCGCTTGCTGCTGCACATCGGGGACTCAGCGTAGAGGATACGGGGCGGATATAAAAATACGATGACGACTTGGTTAAGAAACACGATTGGAAGCGGGCCCGGCAGGTATCACGAGTGTGAATCTGGACCCACAACCAAGCTCGCTCTCCACGGTCACCGATCCGTTCATCTGCTGCACTGCATGTTTCACGATCGAAAGCCCTAAGCCGGTTCCTCCCACTTGCCGGGAACGCGCCTTATCCACCCGGTAGAATCGCTCGAAAACCCGGGCCAGGTCGTGACTGGGAATCCCGATCCCCGTGTCCGATATGGAAATCTCAACCTCTCCTCCGGACCGCATCGCCACGCGGATTCGGACTTCGCCGTCCGGCCGGTTAAACTTCACGGCATTGTCCAGCAGGTTCACAATCGCCTGCTCGAAGCGAATTCGGTGGCCCCAAACGTAGGCGGTCGGGAACTCGTGGGACTGGATTCGAACTCCGGCAAGGTTGGCCGCTGGTTCCACCGCGCGCGTGGCTCCGCCGATCACGTCCGCCACCAGGATGGGTCCGGCTTCCGCCTCGGGCCTCCCGTCTTCCAACTCGGACAGTGTCAGAAGATCGGCGGCAATGTTGTTCAGCCGAATCGCGTTCGCCAGGATCACTCCAACGAACTTCCGGCAGTTCTCCTTGTCTTCGAGACCTCCGTCCAGCAACGTTTCCGCGTACCCTCGTATGGTTGCCAGCGGGGTGCGGAACTCGTGCGAGACGTTCGCGATGAAGTCGCGCCTGACCCGGTCAAGCCTTTCGCTCGGCGTGACATCGTACAGAACCGCGATGGCGCCCCGCGACGTCGTATGGGGTAGTGGGCTTGCGCAGACGTCGAAGGAATGGCCGTTCTGAACCGAGAGCCGCAACCGCCGGCGAATCGTTTCCCCGGAATCGATGACCTCTTTCAGGATCTGAAAAAGCAGGGGCTCTCTGACGGCCCGGATCAGCGCTCCGCCTTCTACAATGTCCGGTTCGCCAACCGCTTGAACAAAGGCCTTATTACAGAACGTGATGTTGAGTTTGGCATCGACCGCAATCACACCCTCGGTCATGCTCGCCAGAATCGCCTCACGCCGTGTCAGCTCCGTCCTCAGCCGATTGACGAGGTCGTCAATTTTGGGAGCAATCTCACCCATGGCTGACGCCAGAGAGCCCAATTCATCGTCGCCCTTTCCCAATTCGGCCTGAACCAGATTCGGATCCAGCATGCGATTGACGAATCTGGTAAGGTGGCGGACCTGTCCTGCGATGGATCGGGCAACAAAAAAAGTCGTGAGAATTCCGGGAACGGTAGCCGCAAGCGCCAGCCACAGCGCGTGGTCGCCCCCGAGGCGAAGGCTGAGTACCAGCAGTGGGGGAACAATGATGAAAGATACGGCGGCAAATGCCTTGCGTGTAATGGAATTCAACATCAAGGAATGCCCAAATCTTATCATGGCGAGCCACCCCTAATTGGTTTGTTACAGAACGATTACAACGAGCTGGAGCTTGACACCGAGACATGAAACAGGCAGAGTAGTTTTCTCTTCGGTTCTCATACTCATCGATCGCTTATTGATATGAGAGGTTGCGAATTCAAGGTAGAATTGACTTATATGGTTACGTCAAAGCGGCAAAAGAACGTTCTTGTAGTCTGCGACGAACTCTCGGAGCTGAAGGTCATTTCGTCGCTGATGGAGAAGGTTGATTTTCGCGTGTTGACTGTTCCAACCCGGGCTACATCGGTTGAAGAATTCGCGCGGCGTGGCGAACCGATCGATCTGGCGATCATCGACGTGGGCAACGTGCCGGCACACGATCCGCGCATATTGCACTCCCTGCACGAGAGCTATCCCAAGGTCCGACTGGTTTTCCTGTCCTCCGACTCCGAAGGGCGCGGCAGTGAAATTGGGCCGGCGGGACATGTCCGGGGCTATCTGCGCAAGCCGGTCAGAAAAGCCCAATTGCTTGGAACGATTCTGACAGTCATGGATGCGCCCGCGATGTTCGCTGCTTGAGGCGCAGTTACCTTTCTACCGCGCCCTTACCTCGGACTTTTCGGAAGCGGCGATTTCCGCGGCGTAGCGTTTGAGATCTGCTGGAACTACGGTCACCAAGTCCTTCTCCATGTCCTCGCCGGTGGCCACCAGGTGGAGCAAGTGCGTAGCCGCGAGGCGGGAACACCAGGGGTCGTCCATGGGCCGGCCCGACTCGCGGCTGACCTGCAGAAGATCGGCGTGGGGCATCGCCACGGTCTTTTCGGCACGCCCGCCGTCGCCGTCCACCAGCACGAACTTCACATCCACCGTGTCGGCGTGGCGAATCGAGATGGCTGTCTGCAGCCACTTGAAGAAGACTGTAACCTCGCGGCCAAACGGATCGGGGCCGGCTTGGAACTCGCGGAAATTCAGCATGCGCCTCTATTTTACAATGGTGGTGAACAGACCCCCATGCTGGTTGCCGAACTGATTGCCCCCCGGGAATTCCGCCTGACTGATCAGAGTATCGAAGACCCCGGCCCGGGTGAAGTGCAGGTGCGCGCCAATGCCGTCGGCATTTGCGGCTCCGACATCCACTCGTACTCCGAGGGCGCCGTCGGCGACACCCCCTGCCAGTTTCCGATGGTACTCGGCCACGAGCCTGCGGGAACGGTGGTGAAGACCGGCCCGGGCGTGGCGGGTTGGGCGCGGGGTGATCGCGCTGCGCTGGAGCCGGCGCTCTACTGCTACCATTGCGAGTTCTGCCGCGCCGGGCATCACAACGTCTGCGAGAACCTCCGGTTCTTGAGCAACCCCGGCACGCCGGGATTCTTCCGCGAGTTCGTCAACCTGCCGGTGGCCAACCTGTGCGCCATTCCCCAGGAGCTGTCGTTGGAGCTTGCTACGATCGTGGAGCCTCTGGCCGTGGCGATGCACTCGATGAAGTTCGCCGCGATTCAGCTCGGAGAAACGGTGGCGGTGTTTGGCGCGGGACCGATCGGGCTGCTGACGCTGGCCTGCCTCAAAATCGCGGGCGCGGGCCGCATCTGGGCGGTCGAACCCGTGGCGCATCGGCGCGAGATGGCAAAGCACATGGGCGCCGACGCCGTGGTCGACCCCAACGCAGTGGACGCCGTCCACCAGATCCAGTCCGATACCGCGAATCGCGGCGTGGATTGCGCCATCGACTGCGCCACCAAGGAACACACCACCAACTGGGCGATCCGCGCGGTGAGGAACGGGGGCCGCGTGGTAATCACCGGCATTCATTCGGCCCCGCTCGTGCCCTTCGAGGTCTCGCCGATGCGGCGCAAGGAACTGGCCCTCTTCAACGTGCGGCGATCGAATCATGAGACCGAGGCAGCGCGGGAGTTGCTGGTGGGCCGTGCCGCGTGGTTCGCGCCGCTGGTCACCCACACCCGGCGGTTGGACCAGATTGCCCAGGCCTTCCGGCTGACCGAGCACTACGAAGACGGCGTCGGCAAGATGGTCATCGTGTAGCGCGGGTATTACGGCAGCAGCCTTTCCACGATCGCGACATCACGCCAGACGCCGTCCAACTGACCGTGCTTCTGGTAGATGCCGACGACACGGAAACCGAGCTTCCGGCACAATCCGATGCTGGCCTGGTTTTCGACGAAGATGCGTGAGACCAGTTTCCAGAAGCCAGCTTCGGCCGATGCGCGAATCAACGCGTCCAGCGCGAGTCTACCGGCCCCCCGCTGGCGCGCGCCGCGGCCCACGTACACGGAGAACTCGGCGACTCCGGCGTAGCACTCGCGCGGCCGGTAGTCCGATGTGGCGGCAAAGGCGACGACCTCGCCGGCATCTTCCACCACGACTATCGGATGCCTCCCGTCGAACCACTTGCGAACGTCCGCCGCGTTCCTCAGACGAGTTTCAAAGGTGGCCATACGGTCCAGAATGCCTTCGTTGTAAATGCGAACGATGGCGGCGGCATCTTCGGGTTCGGCATCTCGCGGTTCCAACAACTCAGCGTAACACCGCCATTCCTGGCTGTTGCTCGCGCAGTCGACGTAGTGAAAGGAGGCGTCCGCAAGAATTTGCATCCTGCTCGTTGTTCGTGTTGCGTTTGGGCAAACGGTCATCGTCTAGCGCGAGCCACCCGGCTTTATACCGCGATTCTGAACCCGTAGTCGGCGTATCGGAACTCGGGCGGAATGCTGCTGCGGGCGGCGCAGCGCGCCACCTTAATATGATGCCTCCACGCGCCGCCACGCGACGACCGCCGCGCGCCATGCGCCGGACCGGGTGGATTTTCGAGGGGCGATACCCCGTAATAGCCCGGGTCGTACCAATCGCTGCACCACTCGTGCACGTTCTCGCACAGGTCGAACAAGCCGTACCCGTTCGGCTGCGCCGTGGCCACCGGTTCCGGACCGTGACGCCAGCGGGACGCGTAATCGGCGCGAGTTTCGAACCCGCCATCGCCCCACGGATAAAGCCTCTGCTCCATGCCGCCGCGCGCGGCAAATTCCCATTCGGCCTCGGTTGGCAGCCGCACATGCCTCTGCCATGCCGCCGAGAGCCAGTGGCAGTACGCCACCGCATCGAACCAGTTCACGGCCACCACGGGATGCGTGGCGCCTGAGAATTCAGCCCGGTCGCGATACTCCGATTTTTCGCGCATGGTGGCCTTACGAAACAGATCGTAGTGCGCGTTGGTCACCTGAAACCGGCAGAGGTGGAATGGCAAAACGCGGACCCGATGGACCGGCCGCTCCTCATCGCGGCCGTTCTCCTGTCCCATCAGGAACTCGCCGCCCGGGATCTCGATCAGGTCGCTGGGTTCGAGTTGAATCGCGCTCATCGGAGTTCGCCGGTGCCGTCGATCAGTCTAGCAGCCTGTTGGGGCACCGGCAATCGAACCAAAGGGGCGATCGGATTGACACATGAGCGTGGAAATGGCCCGCCTGTGGCGCGGCGTTATAGTACCATGGCGGTGGAAAAATGCCAGAAGAGTCTCTAACGGACTTGCCGGTATTCGGAACCCGTGTGGAGGGTTGTTCTTATATTGTGCGGCCGAGTGCATACGCGCTGGTGCAAATTGCCGGCGGCGAATTCGCACTGGTAAAAACGCCGCGAGGATATTATCTGCCCGGCGGAGGTGTCGAAGCTGGGGAAACCTCAGACGCGGCAGTAGAGCGGGAGGCAAAGGAAGAAGGTGGTCTGATTTTGAAACCGCGAGCCTCGATAGGGAAGGCTATTGAAATAGTCTATTCCGCTGAAGAAGCCGCCTGCTTTGAGAAACAGTGTGAGTTCTTTGAAGCCGAACTGATCGGCCAAGTCCTCGCGCACGAACAGGATCACGAGCTCCGGTGGGTTACTCTCGATGATGCCGTCACCCTGCTTTCGCACGAGAGCCATCGCTGGGCTCTGCGACGCTACACAGGCTCCCACACCTCCCGGTTTCATGAGGACAGCTCAACCCGTTGCTGGGACCTCGTTGCGGAGGATTGGGTTGCACACGCCGACCAAAACGATTATCGCAATGATTACCTGATGCCGCGTATGTTCGCGATGCTCGGCAATGTTGAAGGCAAAGCGATTCTCGACCTTGGATGCGGCGAAGGCGGGTACGCGCGCGAACTGACGCGGCGCGGAGCGCGCGTAATCGGCGTAGACGGAAGCGGACGGCTGATCGCGGTGGCGCGACAGCGTGCCCAAGCCGATGCGCTGAACTCGCAGTTTGTACACACGAACGCAAGCGCGCTCAACGGAATCGAATCCAACCGCTTCGATCTGGTGGTTGCAGCCATGAGTCTGATGGACGTCGAAGATTATGAGGGTGCGATCCGGGAAATCTATCGTGTCTTGTGCAGCGGAGGCGAGCTCGTGATGAGTATCACCCATCCTTGTTTTTCAGCCCCGGTGTCGGGGTGGATTCGCGATCGCGCGGATGGGCTTCAGGTCTTTGCAGTCGATCGTTACTTTGAGCGTGTCAGCTGGAATTCGATGATCACGGCAGCATTCCGCTCGCCGGTGCTTCGCCGTCATCGTCCCCTGGAAGATTACATGCTTGCGCCCATCAGGCACGGCATGAGCCTTCGCGAATTCGGTGAGCCGAGCGTGACCAGTGAGGAATTGCAGAGATCGCACCGTTTCGGCAAGCTTGCGCGTATTCCTTATTTCCTTTTTATGCGGTGGCAGAAGCCATAGAGCATCGTCTCGATCTGGAGGACGTGGCCGGCGAGTCACCGCCGCGGCTTCCGCCGCTTCGGCGTCTCTTCCAGAATGGAAAATTGCAGCTTGCGCTCGTTGGCGTCCACGCGGTCCAGCACCACCCTCACGCCGTCGCCTATCGAAAACTCGCGGCGCGTGCGCTTGCCAACAATCTTGCGCACGTTTTCCTGAAATGCGTACTCGTCGCCGGGCAGCGTATCGATGGGCACCAGGCCTTCGATGAAGAGGTCGGCCAGTTCCACGAACAGTCCGTACTTCGCCGTGCTGATAATCAACGCGTCGAAATCCTGGCCTACGCGCTCCGCCATGAACTTCACCTTCTTCCACTCCACCAGTTCGCGCTCGGCATCGGCGGCGCGGCGTTCGGATTGCGAGCACTCGTCGGCGATGCGCGGCAACTCAGCGGCCAGTCCGGCGTCCCGCCGGGTCAACACGGCGCGCAGCAGCCGATGCACGATCAAATCCGGATAACGGCGGATCGGCGAGGTGAAATGCGTGTACGTATCCGCCGCCAGCGCAAAGTGGCCCACATTGTCCGTGCTGTAGCGCGCCTGCCGCAGCGACCGCAGCATCAGGTAGCTCAGGATCCGCTCCTCGGCCTTGCCCTCGATCCTGGCCACCAGCTTCTGGTAATGGCGCGACGAAATGTTGAGGTCGCCGCGCGGCAGGATGACGTCGCTGCGCTTCTTGGACCCGTCGCGGCGCTTGTCCGTGAAGCTGAACTTCTTCACTGGAATGGCGCCAATGCCCAGCGAGTAGCCGAAATGCGCGGCGATCTCCTCGAATTCCATGACGCGTTTCGGGTCGGGCTGTTCGTGGATGCGGTAGATCGAGACTTCGGTATGTTCGTGCAGGTGCGCCGCCACCGCCTCGTTGGCCGCCAGCATGAATTCCTCGATCAGGCGATGCGCGATGTTGCGCGGCGCCCGCTTCACGCCCGTCATGGCGCCCCACTCGTCGAATTCGATCAGCGGCTCCGGCAGGTCGAAATCGATCGAGCCGCGGCGCACGCGCTTGCGGTTGAGGATGAGCGCCAGTTCCTGCATCAGCTCGAAGCGGGCCACCAGCGGCTGGTAGCGTTGGCGCAATCCGGCGTCGCCTTCCAGCAGCTTGTGCACGTTGGTGTAAGTCATGCGCTCCACGCTGCGGATCACGCCCGCGGTGAACTCCTGGGCCACCACCGCGCCCTGATGATCGATCTCCAGCAGCGCCGAAAGCACCAGCCGGTCGGCCTGCGGTACCAGCGAACAGATGTTGGTGGAAAGCTCGAAGGGCAGCATGGGCACTGCCCTGTCCGGAAAGTAAACGCTGGTGCCGCGCAACCGTGCTTCGAAATCGATCGGCGTCCCCGGCCGCACGTAGTGGCTCACGTCGGCGATGTGAACCTGGAGCGCGTAATTGCCGTTAGCCAGGCGGTCCACCCATACGGCATCGTCGAAATCGCGCGCCGTCTCGCCATCGATGGTGACAATGTCCAACTCGCGGAAATCGCGGCGGCCGCGGAGTTCTTCGGCGGCAATCGCGTCCGGAACGGCCTGCGCCTGTTCGACGACTTCCGGCGGGAACTGGTGCGGCAGATGATGCTTGCGGATCACGATCTCGACGTCCACGCCAAAATCGTCCGGGTGGCCCAGGATCTCGATCACGCGGCCCACCGGGTTCGACCCCCGCTCCGGATACTCCAGCAGCTCCACGTTGACCACCATGCCCGCCAACTCGGCCACGGACTCGACTTTGGGTGGGGTGACACCGATCCTGTCTACGGATGCAACAGCCGGTGGAAATTCCATGCCCTCGGGGATGTCGATCCACTGCTGAATGCGCTCGTCGTGCGGCACCACGTACTGGCCGCGGCGGCCGATGCGAAACTCGCCGACCACGGTGGGGTGCGCCCGGCGCAGCACTTTGACGATCTCGCCGTCGGCGCGCCCGTCCTGTTCGATGCGCGCAATCCGCACCACCACGCGGTCGCCGTGCATGGCTTTCTCCGCCGATTCGGGCGGAATAAAGATGTCGCCCTGGATGCGATCGAGCGGGCGTTCCGAGATGAGGAATCCGTAACCATCGCGGTGCATATTCAACCGCCCCACCGCGAATTCGCGGCTTTGGGCCGTCACGGCATATTGGCCGGAACGTAGCTCGATCAGGTCGCCAAGCGCGGTCAGACGCGCCAGCGCGGCTTCCAACTCATCGCGCTGTGTGCCCTTGGCTCCCAATTCGCGAACCAGTTGCTTGAAATTGCCCCGGCCGTGCGGCAGGCTCGCGATGTGATCGAGCAGCGCCTGTCCCCGGGTTTTCTCCGTCATAGCCCGATTTTACCTGCAACTCCTGGTAAACTCGTAACGTCACTAGTAAGCTGAATTCATGTGGAGGCGCAGGTTGGAGCACTTACGGGTCTCCCACCCGCCACGGTTCGGATTGGGCAGACTGGGAAGCTGCCCACCAGGGTTGTTGCGGGGTTCCCAATGAAGCGCTTTTCGCTGTTCCTGATTCCGGCCGCCCTGATCGCAGGGCAGGCCCGATATGCCCGCTTGGGCGAGTTCGAGGGCAAGGTAGACGTTCAGCTGCACGCGGCTGATCCGTGGACGGCCGCCGAGCGCAACCTTCCCCTCACCGAGTCCACCTGGTTACGCACGGCCGCCGCGTCGAAGGTCGAAGTCGAGCTCGATGAGGGCAGCGCCTGCCGCATGGGACCAGATTCCCAGGCCGAAATCTCCGATTACACGCGCCTATCCACCGGCCAGCGCGTCACGCTGCTCTCGCTGGACCGAGGCATCGCCTACTTTACGGGAGAGCCCCTCGGCAACGACGCACTGAGCCTGGCCGTGCCCGGGGCGCAGATCGTATTGATTCGCGGAGCCCGTGTGCGCCTGGAGGCCAGCACCACCTGGAGCCGCATCTCCGTCATCGAGGGCATGGTCCGGATATCTTCTCCGTCGGCGGAGATGGACCTGCACGAAGGCCAGTCCGTGCGCGTGGAGCCGGCTAACCCCGCCGCCTTCGAAGTCGACCGCAACCTTACGGCGCTGGCGCTGGACGGCTGGAGCGAAGACCGGGACAAAGCCCTGGAGTCGCCGGCTTCGATTGCCCGCGTGGCACAGCGTTACGGCGTGAAAGATCTCGACACGGGCGGCCAGTGGATCCAAACCACCGACCTCGGGCTGGTGTGGAAGCCCGTTGCGGCCGAAGGATGGGCGCCATTCCAAAAGGGCCGTTGGCACTGGTACGACAACCTCGGGTACACTTGGGTGAGCGACGAATCCTGGGGCTGGCTGCCGTATCACTACGGCCGCTGGTCACGCACTGACGCCAACGGTTGGGTGTGGGTGCCTTCGCCCAGTCAGATCTTCAAGCCGGGCGATGTCTACTGGATTCGCGGCGCCAGGTTTGCCGGATGGGGCGCGCTGGCGCCGGCCGAAAACTGGTCGCCTTCGTCCACTCCGCGACTCTACTCCGAGGCCGCCTCGACCTTCGCCGCCTTCCGACAGGACGCGCGGGTGATCGACCCAGCCAGTCTGCCGGTGCGTCCGCAGAATCCACTGTCGGCCGCGGCTTTCACGCTGGCCCTTCCGTCCCCGGCCTTCCCGGCGGCGAGACTCGAAGCGCTCCGTCCGATGTTGCGCGTGGGTGCCACCCGCGTGGCACCGAGTATTCCGGGCGTGACCTTTGAGGACACGGTGGCGCCGCCGCCTCCCGAACCGATGCCGCCAGTAACCGACCCGAATTTGAACGACGCCTCCGCATCAGTCCCGCCACCAGACCCGCAAGCGCCTCAGCCCCCGCCGCCAATCGGCTATCCGAGTCCGCCGATGTATCCGGGCATCATCGTGGTGACCCCGCCGGGCAATCCCGACTATGCGCGCCGATATCCGATTCCCAGGGC
>Ga0075029_100000048_pt1 | contig 49361 bp, 47 predicted proteins | sample LitLauG_LLR_2013_FD_71391 | JGI IMG/M metagenome (GOLD analysis project Ga0075029, IMG submission 71391) | Freshwater sediment microbial communities from North America - Little Laurel Run_MetaG_LLR_2013 | ecosystem: Environmental > Aquatic > Freshwater > Creek > Sediment | place: USA... | reverse complement strand
CCTGGGCGGCGCGTGAAGTTGCGCGAAGCGGGCAACAACAGGAGGAAGGCCAGCGCGAAAACCAGATCGACGGCGCCGACGCTGGCCAACGCCTCGCGCCAGGAACTGGCCCCAGCGATCATGCCCGTGCTTACCCGCCCGACCATGCCGCCAAACGCGTTGCCGGCGACATAGAGACCCATCGCCTGACCCAAGCCGCGCGGATCGATCTCCTCGCCCAGATAGGCCATGGCCACGGCCGGCACGCCACCTAGCGCCACGCCTTCCAGCCCCCGCGCGACCAGAAGCAGGCGCCAGTCGGGCGCCAGGCCCGCGGCGATGTTGAGCAGGGCCGCCACGCAGATCGAACCGAACATCAGGGTCTTGCGTCCGAGGGATTCCGACATGGCGCCGGCGATGAGAATCGCCAGGGCGAGAAAACCGGTCGTCAGCGAAAGCGCGAGCGAGCTCTCCGCCGGACCGACCCGAAAATCGCGGGCAAAGGCGGGCAGCAACGGCTGGACGCAGTAAAGCAGTGAGAAGGTAGCGAAGCCGGCGGCGAAGAGGGCGAGGCTGATCCGGCTATAGGCGACGGTGCCCGGCTGGGTCCATCTCGGCGCCGCCGCAACGCCCAGGGCGTCAGCGGTCATCGATCCTCCCCCATCCCTTGACCCGCGATCAAGCTTCGGCGAGCGGACGGCCCAACTCGTCCAGCGGACCGATGGGTCGCTCCAGAGGCTCCAGGACGCGTTTCTCACCGGGCTCGTGGCTGCGACCCAGGCCCGCCCAGATCGCATATCCCATCAGGCGCAGGATCTCGGCGCGCTCGGTGCGGCGGATATGAGGGTCAAGGCCCAGGAAATAGTTCTCCTGCTGGCGCAGGAACGGCCGGCAGAAATAGGAGAGGACGGCGTGGCGGTTCTCGTTTTCGGTCAGATTCGCGCCGGTGCCATGGGTGAGGCGGCCATCGAAGATCAGCGCCGAGCCCGCCGGGCCCTCGGCGGCGATCGTCTCGGCGGGGTCGTAGTCGCGCCGTTCCGGGTTGAGGTGGCTGAAGGGAACCAGGCGTGTGCCGCCATTGGCCTCGGTGAAATCGTCGAGCATCCAGGCGATGTTGGCCACCAGGGGCTTTTTCGTCCAGAAATCGACATAGCCCTGGTCGGTGTGCAGATACATCGGAACCCCGCCGGGACGGGCGATGTTGGCCGTGAGGCTGGAGAGCAGATATTTCGGCCCAACCAGCGGCCTCATCACCGCGTCCACCAAGGGATGCAGCATCAGGTCGCGGAACACCTTGCCCTTGTTGGGCAGCATCCAGATGCGCTGGTTCGCCTTGCCGTCGTGGAAACCTTCGCCGCGGGCGTCCTCACCCCTGGCCTGCTGCACCACCCGCGCGCGCAGGACGGCGACCTCGTCCGGCCGCAGGGCTCCTTCCAGGATCGCGTAGCCGAAACGCTCCAGATCCTCGAATACGCGGGTCATGTCGCGCGTGGGGCTGGGCAAAGGTCTGGCGGCGAGCGCGGTGGCGGGCATTGGCGACATTCTCCCTAACGCGCGCAACCTAGACCAGTCGCGCGAAGACCTCCATGCGCTTGACCGCGCCTGAATGGGTGTTCGCGGTCGAACCGACAGGATCCGGAGGCGCCGCACTGGCGCTGCGATGCGCGGCCAAATCCGCTTGACCTGTCGAGGGGCCTAACGCACCGATGCCTCAAACCAACGTCGGACGTTGCACGCCATGGAAGCCATCGAAACCGACGCCGCCCTGACCATCGCGCGGAATTTCGAACGCGACGGGTTCGCCGTGGCCGAGGATCTGGCGGACGCCAGCACCCTGGCTACGTTGCGCGAAGTCTATGATGGCATGCTGGATGGATCGGTGGCGTGCCGAGGCACGGACCGTGCGCTGGGCGGACTGACACGCCAGATCATGAATCCGGATCGTCACCATCCGCTGTTCGCCGCCAATGCGGCGCTGGAGCGGGCGCGAGAACTGGCGAAGCGACTTGTGAAGTGCGAGGCGCCCCAATTCGTCTATTCCATGCTGATCTTCAAACCCCCGGGGCATCCCCACATCACGCCGTGGCACCAGGACATGAGCTACGCCGGCCGGCCATTCACCCGCGCCGGCGCGCTGTGGCCGGTGGACGCCTTCGTACAGTTCTGGCTGGCGTTGGACGATGTCGACGAAACCATGGGCTGCATGGAATATATCCCGGGCGTGCAGCACGAACCCATGCCGCCGCACATCGTGGTCGGCGGCGACCCCGACGACGATGGCCGATTGCTCGCGATCGACGCGCCGGAGCGGCGGCTCGATCTGACCAAGGCCGTCAAATGCCCTGTGCGGGCCGGATCGGCGAGCCTGCACGGCTACGCCACGCCGCACTTTACCGGCCCTAACCGCTCGACGCGCGGCCGACGCGCCTACATCTTCAACTTCTCCAATCCCGAGCGCCTGGCCTCGATCCGCCGACCCGCAAAGGGGGACTGAGTCACCGCCGTTTCGGGGGACCGCGGGATAGGCGCGCGGTCACTCGGCCTTGAAGATGTCGCGGCTGATGATCTGCTTCATCACCTCGGCGGCCCCACCGGCGATTCGGGTGATGCGCGCATCGATATAGGCCCGGGCAATGGGATATTCGCTCATATAGCCATAGCCGCCAAAGAACTGCAGGCACTGGTCGACCACCTTGCAATGCAGGTCGGTAACCATGAGCTTGATCTTGGCCGCGTCGACCGACGAGAGTTCGCCGGACATGAACCTAGCGATGCCCCAGTCGGTGAAGACGCGGGCCGAGCTGGTCTCGGCCTCAAGCTGGGCCAGAGTGAACTGGGTGTTCTGGAAATCGCCGATCGTGCCGTCAAACGCCTTGCGCTGACGTGTGTAGTCCACGGTCCAGCCGATGGCCGCTTCGGCGACACAGACACTGCGCACGGCCTGGGAGAGGCGCTCCTGGGCGAGGTTGGTCATCATCATCCTGAAGCCCTCGCCCTCGGCGCCCAGGCGGTTCGTCACCGGCACCCGCACGCCTGAGAAGAACAACTCCGAAGTGTCCTGCGCCTTCAGGCCGATCTTATCGAGGTTGCGGCCGCGCTCGAAACCGGGGCGGTCGGCTTCCACCAGGATCAGGCTGATCCCCTTGGCGCCCGCGTTCGGGTCGGTCTTGCAGGCCAGCACCACGAAATCACACAGTTGGCCGTTGGAGATGTAGACCTTCTGACCATCGATCACATAGTCGTCGCCGTCGCGCACGGCGCGGGTGCGGATCGTCTTCAGGTCGCTGCCGGCGCTGGGCTCGGTCATGCCCAAGGCGCCGATCGCCTCGCCCCTGGCCATGCGCGGCAGCCACTTGGCCTTGACGCTCTCGTCGGCCCAGGCGGCGACATAGGGGGCGACCAGATCGCTGTGGATCATGAAGCCCGGACCGGTGATGCCGGCGCGGGCCAGCTCCTCGATCACGACGACATTATAGAGCCAGTCGCCGCCCGCCCCGCCGTAGGCCTCGGCCAGATTCGGACACAGCAGGCCGACCTGGCCGGCGCGGGCCCAGGCCGATCGCGGCACGATGCCGTCGGCTTCCCACTGGGCGTGGTGGGGAACCAGTTCATCCTCGACAAACCGGCGCACGACGGCGCGATAGATGTCGTGCTCGGGCTCGAACAGAGTGCGGGGGATCATGGGCCCATCCTTGCAACGTGGCGCGAGGTCTACATGAGGTCGATCGACGGTCAAATCGGCGGAGCTGTCACGGCGGCATGGACCCGACACCGATTAGGGGAGATAGTCTTCCGGGGCCTTTTGAACCTCGGACCCGGCCGACCGGTCCGACCAGCCATTCGCGATCGGATCATCGCGTGGTCCTCGCGTAGGGAAGGAGCGAAATGTGTCCACGGCCTTAACGCTGAAAACGGCGCTCACCCAATCCATCAACGACGATCTGGCGGCGCGGACCGCGGCGCATCAGGCGACCATGGCCGCGACCAGGGCGGTCAGCGCGAATCTGACGGCCGCTGGCGGCCCGGCGCCGCTGGTGATGCTCGCCAACGGCGATTCGTGGTTCGACTATCCGCTGGATGGCAATGACGTCTGGCTTGGCGGCTCCACGGATGTCATCGCCCAGCTAGGCTCGATGGGCGCGATTCACCCTCATATCCTCAGTGTCGCCCATTGGGGCGAGGCGACGACCGATGAGCTGTCATTGCCCAAACAGGAGCGCATGAAGCAGGCCCTGGCGGATCCCGCCAATTGGGCGGGGGAGGGTCGGCCCGACGCGATCCTGTTCTCCGGCGGCGGCAACGACATCGCCGGCGACCGGTTCTGCATCTTTCTCGACTTCGCTTCACCGGGAGCGAGCGGTCTCGACGCAAGGCGCCTGGCCAATGCGTTGCAGGGCATCGAGGCCTCCTACCTGGCGCTCTTCGCCTTCCGCGACAGATATGCGCCGAACGTGCCGATCTTCGGTCACGACTATGATTTCGCGATCCCCAGCGGCGTTCACCCTGCCTGCACGGGCCCTTGGGTGAAGCCCTCGCTGGACTATTGCGGATGGACCGATCCGGTCAAAGCGGCGGCGATCGTGCGCGCCGCCCTGACCGCGTTCAGCGCACTCCTGGTCAGGCTATCGGCCGACCCCAACAACAACTTCCATCTGGTGCACACGCAGGGGACGCTGGCCCCCGCGGATTGGGCCAACGAGCTGCATCCGACGCGAAACGGGTTCAAGGCGATCGCCGATAAGTTCGTGACGGCGCTGGCCGCCCATTTCCATGGTCGCATTTAAACCTTGTTCGGAGGCCCACCCTCATGACCGACGAAGCCGACGTCCTCGATCCGCACCGCCGGATCATCGACCCGCACCATCACCTCTGGGGCGGCCCGCCTGAAACACGCTACCTGCTGGATGAACTGCGCGCCGACACCGGCGCCGGCCACGCGGTCGAGGCGACCGTTTTCATCGAATGTCTCTCTGAATATCGAGCGAGTGGCCCGGAGACCTTGAAGTGCGTCGGTGAAACCGACTTCGTCGTCGAGATCGCCAAGGCCTCCCGCGCGACGCCGGGCGCGCGGATCGCCGGCATTGTCGGCGCGACCGATCTGCGGCTCGGCGCCGCGGTTGACGAGGTTCTGGCCGCGCATGTCGAAGCCGGGCAGGGCCTGTTCCGGGGCATAAGACACGGCGCGGCCTGGGACCCGTCCCCCACGATCCGTGTTTCGCACCACAAGCCGCCGCCGCAACTGTTCCTCGACGCGGCGTTTCGCGAGGGTTTCGCCCGACTGGCGAAGTTCAACCTCAGCTTCGACGCCTGGCTCTATCACACGCAGATCCCCGATCTGACGGACCTGGCGCGCGCCTTTCCCGAGACGGCGATCGTGATGGATCACTTCGGCGGACCGCTGGGAATCGGGCCCTATGAAGGTCGACGCGCCGAGGTGTTCGCAGCCTGGCGCGCGGCGGTGGAGCCGCTGGCGAAATGCCAAAACGTTTTCGTCAAGCTGGGCGGCATGGCCATGCCGATCAATGGCTGGGGCTGGAACAAGCGGGGACGTCTGGCGGACGCCGAAGAACTGGCCGCCGCGCAAGGCGACTATTACCGGGCCGCGATCGACCTGTTCTCGCCTGCGCGCGCGATGTTCGAAAGCAATTTCCCGGTCGATAAGGTGAGCGTGAGCTATCGCTCGCTCTGGAACGCCTTCAAAATCATCGCCGAACCGTTCTCGGAGGCCGAGAAGGATCAGATGTTCAGCGGCGCCGCGGCGAAGTTCTACCGGCTGGGCATGTGACGGCTGCGAGGCCGACACCGACCGCAGGCCCGTCCTCGCGGGATCGCGGGGCGCTGGGAGGCGGCTATCCGTGACCGGACCTGATCGCCAGCCGACACTGGCCATCCTGACCTATGTCGACGACCATCCTGGCGTGATCGAGGAGTTCTCCTGGCTGCACAAAAGCTGGATTCACAGCGGGGCCTGGCGGACCAGCGACATCGTCGCTGTGTGTCATCCCGGCGCCAGTGGCAAACTCCCCAACGAACCGGGCGTCGTGAAGATCCTCCGCGATCCGGTGTGCGCTCCGGGCACGGCCTGGGAAGGGTATCCCTATATCAATTCCATCGCCTGCCTCCACGGCGAACACACCGCGCATTTGCCGCAGCAGTACAGTCATGTCCTGAGGACGGATTGCGATGTCTTCCTGACCCGCCACATCGTCGACTTCCGGCCGGAGGTCTTTGTCTTCGGGCGCGGACACTACATCCAGAACCAGACCGTGCGGGACCGGATCGCCGAGTTTGCCGGTCGGCACGGCCTCGTGCACCAGGGTGTCTTCAACTGTGGCAACTCGCTGATGGCCAAGTCGGCAGAGACGCTAGCCGTCATCCAGGGGCAAACTCTCATTTGCGATTGGCTGTTGGAGGCGTTCCGCGATGATCCCGGACAGTGGCCGGGGTGGTGCAAGAACGTGCTGACGATGTACGCGGCCGAATTGGCGATCAACCATCAATTGGGTGAGCACGTCAGGTTCGCATTTGGCGGCCTGCTCGACTTCGAGCCCTTCCGCGAGGACGAGATCGACGCCGCCAGGATCCCGCACATTCACGCTTTCCCCACCGAGGAATTCTGGTCGAAGGCGCGGTTTCGCCGTGGCGAATACGCCGACCGCGAAATTTCGGCGCAGGCGCCGGGCAAGGTGAACGCCTATTGTCATTGGATCGCGTCGACGCCGATCGAAAGGATTCGGGAGGCCCGCGAGGTTTGAGCGTCGCGCGGACGAGCGCGCCTTCGTCAGGGGGCGAATACGTCGAGATGCGCCATCACCAGAGGGCTGTGGATCGCGCGAAGGATCTCGAGGTGCGCGGGCGTGAAAAGGTGATTGTCGCGGTAGATACCGGCGACCCCTCGCAGGGCCTGCAGCAGGATGCGGGCGACCGCCGCCGTATCCTGGCCAAGACTTCCGTCCTGATCGGCGATGGCCTTCTCGACGATCGCCGCTCTTCGCGTGAAGGCGTTGAGCGCGGCTGGCTGGAAGGTTTCGAAGATCTGGGTCAGTTCGGGCGTCTCGACATTGGTAAGGGTCGGAAACATGCGGCGAAACAGCCGCTCTCGCACCCGCCGCGCGCAGGTCAGGCGTACCGGGTCCGAACTGTCGACCGCGACATCGCCAACATCGGCCAAGACTTCCGGCAGGTTGGCGAACCGCGCGCCGGCAAGGCACGCTTCGACCAGGAATCCAAAATGCTCGTGCGCATCGAGGGAAAGGTCGTGGATGATGCCGGAGCTTTCGAGGAAGGCGCGCCGCATCATCAGGGTCGACCAGGCGAGGCTCCGTCCGGTTCCGACAAGGCAGGCCTTGATCGCGCCGTCATCCGCCGGCGCGTTGAACTGACCGCCCGACAGCCGGGCGCCGGCGCCCAGGATGGCGATTTCCGGCGCCGACTCGAGCCGCGCGACCTGAAGCGCGAACCTCTCAGGCCGGGATGCGCCGTCGGCGTCGCAGATGGCGATGTAGGTCCCGCGCGCTTCGGCGATTGCGCGGTTCAGGCTCAGACCAGGTCCAAGGTGTTCGCGATGGCGGCGAATTCTGATCCGCGGATCGCCGAGCCCCGCGATGATCCGCGACGAGTCATCGGTGGAGGCGTCATCCACCAGCATGAGCTCGAAATCCGCGAAGGTCTGGGCGAGGACCGATCCTATCGCGGTCTCCAGACCAGGCGCGGCGTTGTGGATCAGCATGATCGCGGTGACCGCGGGCGTGTCGGACATGGTCGAGAACTTTTAGCTGGTGAAGCCGCGCTATAGGCGAAATCGGCGCACCGAACACCCCTTTCGCCCGGCCTTGGAACCTGGGCCTCGCGGGGCTATTGCGGGGCCGCGTGGCGAAACGGCTTATCCCAGTCCTGGCGCTTGGACCGACCCTGGTCCTGATCCTCGCCCTGCTGGGCGCGGACCGCGCGCGCGCCGGCCCGCCCTTCCTGACCGACGATCCCATTCCGGTCGATTACCGGCATTGGGAGGTCTACGGCTTTTCGGCCGCGACGTTCGCAGGCGCCGGCGGCGCGGGCCTCGCGCCCAGCATCGAGGTCAACTATGGCGGCGCGCCGAATCTGCAGCTGCATGTCATCGCGCCACTCGCCTTCAATGCGCCGGACGAGGGCGGGACGCGGGTGGGCCTTGGCGATGCGGAGCTGGGGGCGAAATATCGCCTGGTGACCCAGGACAAGACGGGATGGATCCCGGATATCGCGGTCTTTCCGGCAATCGAGGCGCCGACTGGGAACGCCCGCCTCGGTCTCGGCGCGGGCCGGGTGCGAGCCTACCTGCCAATCTGGTTCCAGAAGGACTTCGGGCCGTGGACCATCGACGCCGGCGGCGGCTACTGGATCAATCCCGGCCCCGGTCAGAGAGACTACGGCTTCACCGGGATCCTGCTGCTGCGTCAGATCACCCGGCGGCTGGCGCTGGGCGGCGAGGTGTTTCACCAGACCGCGATGACCCGGCCTGGCCGAGACAGTTCAGGTTTCAACCTCGGCGCGGTCTACGACTTCAACGAACATTATCATCTGCTCGTATCGGCCGGACGAGGGCTGACGAATGTGCGCGACACCAACCAGATCTCCTACTACGTCGCGATCCAGAAGACCTTTTAAGCAGGCGGGACATAGACATGACGACCCCGGACGCCGGCGCCGCCGACTGCCCTTCACCCCCCGGGGTTCTGGCCCCGCGTGTCGACCGCAACAAGTGCGAGGGCAAGGCCGATTGCGCACGGGTCTGCCCCTATGATGTGTTCGCGATCGAAACGCTGGGCAAGGCGGCGCGGACCGGCCTCAGCCTGGTCGGCCGCCTCAAGGGCATGGCGCACGGCTGGAAACAGGCGATCGTCGTGAACCCGGACGCCTGTCATGGCTGCGGCCTGTGCGTGTCGGCCTGCCCGGAAAAGGCGATCGTTCTGCGGCGCGTGGGCGCCTGAACCGATCGTCATGGCGGGAAACGTCAAACGTTGACGTGCACGCGGGCCGGCGCGCGGGTGAGCCTCAGGCGCTTCTTCCGAGGGATGATCAGTCCTGGCGCCCCGGTTTCGACCCAACTGCGACTAATGCGATCGCCACCTGCCGCGGGTGTCGACCGACCCGCTGGACAGGCAGGCCGCGCGCCCGTAGTCGGGGGCCGGGAAACGCTTCTGCAAAGGGACGACCGGCTTGGAAACGTATCGCGCGGTGATCGGCCGCGAGCTGGGCGAGCCCGAGGTCTACCATCTGGAGACCCTCGCCATGCCGATCCCGGCGCCCGGTCAGGTGCGGATCGCGGTCAGCCATGCCGGCGTGAGCTTCGTCGACGTTCTGATCTCGCGCGGGCGCTATCAGGTGAAGCCATCGCCACCTTTTACGCCCGGCATGGAGTTCTCGGGGATCATCGAGGCGGTCGGTGAAGGCGTAAGCGCCGATCGCCTTGGCCAGCGTGTGGCGGGCTCGGCGCTGGGCGGCGGATTCGCTGAAAAGGCCCTGGTGGAGGCGAACGCCGCCATCCCGATCCCCGCGGCCATGAGCCTGGAGCAGGCGGCGGTGTTCCGCGTCAATTTCCTGACCGCGTATCATGGCCTCGTGCAGCGCGCCGCGACGCGGGCCGGCGAGACGGTTCTGGTGCTTGGCGCCGGCGGCGGAGTGGGCCTGGCCTCGATCCAGATGGCCAAGGTCCTGGGCGCGCGGGTGATCGGCTCAGCGAGCACCGCGGCCAAGCGAGAGCTGGCCCGGGTCAGCGGCGCCGATGTGCTGATCGACGCCAGCGCGCCAGACTGGCGCGATCAGGTGCGCGCCGCGACCGACGGCAAGGGGGTCGACGTCGTTGTCGATCCCGTAGGCGGCGCGGCCACCGAGCCGGCGTTCCGATCCCTGGCCTGGAACGGCCGCCATCTGGTGATCGGCTTCACGGCGGGTGACATTCCGCGGCTGGGCACGAACCTGGCTTTGCTTAAGGGCGGTTCCCTGGTCGGCGTCGACATCCGCCAGTTCGGCGAGAAGGAGCCTGCGGCCGCCGCCGAAGCCCTGACAAAGCTGTTTGAAATGGCGGCGGATGGCAGGCTGAAGACGCCTGTCGGCGCGCGCTTCGCGCTGGAAGACTTTCGCGACGCCCTGCGCGCCGGGGGCGATCGCGCGCAAGCCGGCCGCGTCGTCATCGAAGTCGCCAGGCCGTGACCCAAGCTTCCCCGCCTTATCGTTTTCGCCTCAGGAGCATCGCGCCATGAAGATTACCGCCGCCGTCGCCAACCCGGACCGGGAAGGGTTCGACATCGAGACGCTGGATCTGGACGCGCCGCGCGAGGACGAGGTGATCGTCAAGATCGCCGGCGTGGGCCTGTGTCACACCGATCTGGTCTTTCGGCACGCCGGTCCGGCCGTCTACCCCCTGCCGGCGGTGCTGGGCCACGAGGGTTCGGGCGTCGTGACCCAGGTGGGCGCCAAGGTCAGCAAGGTAAAGGCGGGCGACCGGGTGGCGATCAGCTTTCGGTCCTGCGGCGCCTGCGATCGCTGCCATGACGGCGATGCGCCCTATTGCCGGACGATGCCACTGCTCAACTACATCGGATCACGCTCGGACGGCACCAAGGCGCTGCACAGCCAGACCGGCGACGTGGCCAGCAACTTCTTCGGCCAGTCATCCTTCGCCTCGCACGCCCTGACGTACGAACGCAATCTGGTCAAGCTGCCCGACGACGCACCGGTGGAGCTGATGGGCCCGCTCGGCTGCGGCGTGCAGACCGGCGCGGGCGGGGTGATGAATTCGCTCGCCGCCCGGGCCGGCTCATCGATCCTGATCACCGGCGGCGGCTCGGTGGGCCTGAGCGCGGTGATGGGGGCCAAGATCCAGGGCTGTGCGACCATCATCCTGGTCGAGCCCATGGCCAGCCGTCGCGATCTGGCCATGGAATTCGGCGCGACCCACACCATCGATCCTGGCGCGGGACCGTCCCTGCCCGAAGCGGTGCGCGCGATCGTTCCACTCGGCGTGGACTACGCGTTCGACACCACCGGCGTTCCGAGCGTACTGACCCAGGTGGTCAATTGCCTGGGCTCCAAGGGCGTTTTCGGCATCGTCGGCGTGGCCCCGCCCGGGACGCCGGTGCCCGGGGATCTCACCCAGACCATCACCTTCGGCCACACGATCAAGGGAATCATCGAAGGCGACAGCGACCCCGACGTCTTCATTCCGCAGTTGATCGAGCACTGGAAGGCCGGGCGCCTGCCTTTTGACCGGATGGTGAAAACCTATCCCCTCAGCCAGATCAACCAGGCGATCGCCGACCAGCACGATGGCAAATGCGTGAAGGTGGTGTTGATCCCCGATTGAGACGGGCGTCGTCAGTCCGGGACCTGATCGGCCTCCCCGAACAGGCGAATGCGCCAGCCGCCTTCGCACGGCTCGGCCAGGACTGGCGCGACGCCACCGGGCATGACGATCTCGATCTCCGGTCCCATAATCCAGCCTACCCGCAGCGCGGCCGCGGCGACCGCGCAGGCGCTGGTGCCCGAAGAGAGGGTAGCCCCCTCGCCGCGTTCAAAGACCACGGCCGAAACCTGACCGTCGCCGGTTTGCGCGGCCCATTGCAGGTTGACGCCGCCCGGGCACACCGAACCGCCAAGGTTGGCGATGGCGCCCAGCGCCCCCGCGGTCTTGGGATCGCGCAGCTGGTCCCAAGTCGGCAAGGCCGTGGGGTGCGCCAGCAAGGTCACACAATGGGGATTGCCCAACCGGACGAACTGGCTGGCGGTCCAGCGCGAGTCGATCGCGGCCAGGGCGAAGACGGTATGAACCTCGCGCCCGACAAGGCGGTTCGAGCGAACCGCGGTCTCCAACGCGCCGACGGCGGCCGCGCCGAACATCGGCTTGCCCATGTCCAGCCATACCCCGCGGTGACCTTCGCGATCGGCGAGGCGGACACGCGTCGTGGTCACGCCCGCGGCGTGGCAGACATTGAGGTCAAACGCGCCCGTCGGCGCGATGGCGAGCGCGTGAAGCGCCGTGGCGAAAATGGTCAAGCCATTGCCGCTCCGTTCGGCGAGGGTGCCGTCGGTGTTGACGATCAGTACACTGAACGGGGCGGCGGTCTCGAACGGTCCGATCAGCAGGCCGTCGCTGCGAAACGGATGCACGGGATCGCTTGGCGCCTCGACGCGGCAGAAGGCGTCAATCGCCTGGCCCATCCAGCCACCGGCCTTCGCCGCCGCATCGGGCGTCGCCGGCAGGGCGACGCCTCTTCGGCGGACCTCAGCCGGTGAAGCGACGACATAGCGGTTGCCGCGCGCGGCGTAGAGTGCGGTCATCGGGCGATGCCGATCGCCATCCGTGGCGTAGCGATGGGACACGCCAGGACGTCTTCGTCCACCCGTCGCGGATCATCCGCCCAAAACCGCTCGCCCCGGCGAAGGCCGGGGTCCAGCCTTGCGGGGCCGTGGGTGGTCTGGCGAGCGCGACGCGAACGCGTTCTGGGCCCCGGCCTTCGCCGGGGTGAGCGGCTGGATTTGAGTTTCATCCGTCGGTCTCCCGCGTTTGGGTCTTCGCGTCTCGGATTGAAATCGAGGGGGAGACTGTCCGGTTCAGAGCGGCTTGATCACCTCTATCAGGTGACCTTCGGGATCGGCGAGGAAGCCGACCGTCAGACCGTGCTCGGGCGCGGCGCGGGCCGCCTGATAGACCGAGCCGCCGGCGGCCGTGGCCCGGCTGAACGCGGCCTCGACGTCAGCGGCGACGATGCCGACTATGATCTCACCGGCGGCGGGCTTGGGCGTGTCGTGAAAGGCCAGCAACACGAAATTCGCCCCGCCGGGCGCGGTGGCCTCATAGACGATCTCGGTCAGAGCGCGACCATTGATCTCGGCGTCGATGCGCGCCTGCGCCTTGAGGCCGAAGACCGTCTCATAGAAGGCCGCGCATTTGTCGAGATTGCCGACGACAAGCTTGGTGAAGGCGAATTGGTCCTGGGCCATGGGGTTTCCTGTTGGGTTGTCCCAGCTACACTAACGAAGGCGCGCGTCGCGGGCGAGACTTAGGAGAACGGATTTGGCCACACCGTCGCCGACCTCGCCAATCAAGGTCTGCGTGATCGGGGAAGGGATGGCCGAACTTTCGCGCGACGAGCACGGCTGGCGGGTTGGCTACGGCGGCGACACCCTGAACACGGCCATTCATCTGGCTCGCTTCGGCGAAGACGTCAGCTATGTCACCGCTCTGGGCGCCGATCCGTTCAGCGACGACCTTCGCGCCGCCTGGATCGGCGAAGGGCTCGACGCGGCCAGCCTGCTCACCGACCCCCACCGAAATGTCGGGCTCTACGCCATCCGCACCGATCCGCGCGGCGAGCGGAGCTTCACCTACTGGCGAGGCGACAGCGCGGCGCGGGGTCTCTTCGCCCTGCCGGGCATTGGCGAGGTGTTGGAGCGAAATGAGGGCGCCGACCTCATCGTCTTTTCCCTCATCACCGTGGCCATACTGCCGCCGGACGGTCGCGCCCAGCTGTTGGCTTTTTGTCGAAAGGCGCGGGCGCGTGGCGCGCGCGTCGCCTTCGACGGCAATTATCGACCGCGACTGTGGCCGGACGCTCGCACCGCGGCGGCGGCCCGAGATAGCGCATTGGCCTGCTGCGATTTTGGCTTGCCGACGCTGGATGACGAACATTTGCTGTGTGGCGAGACGTCGGCCGAGGCCGTGGCCGCTCACTGGCGCGCGGCGGGCGCGGCGGAAGTGGTGGTCAAGCTCGGGGCATTGGGCTGCCTGGCAGCCGATGGCGAACGGGTCGCGCCGCCTACGACTAGGGTTCCCCTCGACACCAGCGGCGCCGGCGACGCCTTCAACGCCGGGTATCTTTGCGAGCGCATGCGAGGGGCGTCCTCTTACGAAGCGGCAATGGCCGGGCATCGTCTGGCGGGATGGGTGATTGGCCGCGCCGGCGCCATCCCGCCGCGCGACGCCGAGGCGCCCTACGGTGCGGCGCCTCGACCGTGAGAGCCACGGCGGGCGAATACCGCATCACGTCCTACCAGGCGTTCGTTTTCGCCATCGCCGGCGGCGCCTGGCTGTTCGACAATATCGATCAGCGGATGTTCTCGCTGGCGCGCATTCCGGCGCTGTCGTCACTGATGGGCATGCCTGGCGGCGATCCGCTGGTGCAGGCGCAAGGCAAGATCGTCACAGCCGTCTTCCTGATCGGCTGGGGCCTGGGTGGGGTGATCCTGGGTCCGCTTGGCGATCGTTTCGGCCGCTCGCGCCTGCTCACCGTGTCGGTGCTGCTCTATGCGGTGGGGACGGGATTGACCGGTCTATCGATAACAGTCGGCCAGTTCACCGGATGGCGCTTTCTGACCGGTCTCGGCATCGGCGGCGTGTTTGGCCTGGCGGTGGCGATCATCGCCGAGACCTTCACCAGCGGCTTGCGCGTCGCCATGCTGGCTGGACTGCAGATGTTATCGCCGATTGGCAACATCTCCGCGGCCCTGGTGAAGATCGGCGCCGATGGACTGGCGACACAGGGGGTGATCGCGGCCGACCAGGTCTGGCGCTGGCTGTTCGCCCTGGGCGCCCTGCCCGCTCTGATGGCCGTGGCGTCGGGCCTCTACCTGCGGGAGTCCGACGCGTGGCTGGAGTTGCGCGCGCAAGCCAAACTCCCGCGCGGATGGTTCGGCGCCTATGGCGAGCTGTTTTCCAACCGGGACGAACGCCGGGGCCTGATCATCGGGACCTTGCTCGCCAGCGCCGGGGTCGTCGGACTCTGGGCCATCGGCGAATATGCCGTCGACCTGCAGGAGGCCGTGTTCACGACCTATTTCCGGGGCGTTGATCCCCCCGCCGCGGTCGCCGCCCATGTTTCGGCGGCGAAGAACCAGGCCTATCTGCTGCAGATGATCGGCGGCGCGGCCGGAATGATCGCGTTTTCCTGGGCGGCGACGCGGCTGGGCCGCCGGCCAGCTTTTATCGGCGGCTTTGTCGCCGCGCTGGTTCTAACACTGCTCACCTATGGGTGGTTGAAGACCCCGGCGGACGCCGATTGGATGCTCCCGTTGATGGGCGCGGCGCAGCTCAGCGTTTTCGCCGGCTTCTCGATCTATCTCCCCGAACTGTTCGGCCCGAGAGCGCGGGGAACGGGGGTCTCCTTCTGCTACAACGTCGGCCGGTTCGCGGCGGCGATCGGCAGCCTCGTCTCCGCCGCCCTGACAACCGTGGTTTTCAAGGCTTTCCCATCACCCCTGCCGCTGCGCTATGCGGCGATGACGATGTGCGCGGTGTTCGTCGTCGGCATCGGCGCGGCGATCATGGCCCCCGAGACCAAGGGCGCCGCGCCGCGCGGCTGAACGGGTCTTGGCGCCCACGCCAAGATTTTTGACCAAGCCGCGCCCGTTGAGGTGCTATGAAAACTGGCGGAGCGAAACGGAACGGGAGCAGGCCCATGGCCGCCACAACGAGCGAGGCGAAGGACGCCGCTTTGAATCGGGTCCTCGACGCGATCAAGGAACATGGCCTGGACCGCCATCTTCTCGACCTCGAGACGCAGGGTTACACGGTGTTGCCGGGCGTGCTCTCGCCCGCGATCGTGGAGCGCGCCAAAACGGCGATCCTCGCCCGGGTCGAACGTCAGACCGGCCGGCGGATAGACCCGGCCACGGCCACCAGCGCCGATTTCGCGGGGATGCAATACGTACCCTACCTCCTCTACGACGATCCGGTGTTCGAAGAGATCCTGACCCAGCCGGCGCCCCTGGCGCTGGTGACCTATCTGCTGGGCGAGAGCTGTCTGCTGTCCAGCATGGGGTGCCACTTTCGCGGTCCTGGTGGCATGCCGCTGATGCTGCATTCCGACAACGGAAACGGCATGCCCGCGCCGTTTTCGTCGATCTCGATGGTCGCCAACGTCAACTACGCCCTGACGCCGTACAGCCGCGAGGCAGGATCGCTGCTGATGATCCCTGGCAGCCATCGGCTGCAGCGCCAGCCGACACCGCAGGAGAATTTTCGCCCCGTGGGCATGACTCATGCCGAGGTGGCCGAGGCGGCGCGGGAGCCGGGCGGCGTCGATCGCCTGGACTGGCGCGACCCTCCCGGCGCGGTGTCGATGGACATCTCGCCCGGCGACGCGGTGATCTGGCACGGCAATACCTGGCACGGCGGCTACCGGCGCGAGCTGCCGGGGGTGCGGATGAACCTCAGCGCCTATTTCAACCGCCAGCATATCCAGAGGCAGGAACGCCACGACGGCCCGGCGCTGGCGACGTTACTGCAGCGGCACGCCAACGATCCACGCTTTGGCGTCTTGCTGGGCGCCAAACATCCCTATGGCTGGCGCGAGGAAGGCCCGGACTATGCGCTAATGGCGCGCAATCCGCGCGGGCTTTACGACTAAGCCTGGTCGGTCCGCGCCGCGCGCGCCGTCAGCCCTAGGCCAGCGTCGGATCGATTTCCTTGCAGGCGGCGATGAGGCCCTGCACCGAGGCGGTCGACTTGGCGAACATGGCCTTTTCCGCATCATCCAGGGGAAACTCGATGATCCGCTCGGCGCCGCCGGCGCCGATGACGGTCGGCACGCCGACGTAGAGATCCTTCAGGCCATACTGACCGCTGAGGTACGTGGCGCACGGCAGGACGCGCTTTTCGTCTTTCAGGTACGACGCCGCCATGGCGATCGCGCTTTCGGCCGGGGCGTAGAAAGCCGAACCGGTCTTCAGCAGGGCGACGATCTCGCCGCCGCCGCCGCGCGTGCGCTGAACGATGGCGTCGAGCGCCTCCTGGGTGATCTTGCCCTGGCTGACCCACTCCGGCAGCGGCAGACCGCCGACCGTCGAGTGGCGCACCATCGGCACCATGTCATCGCCATGGCCGCCCAGGGTCCAGGCGTGGATGTCGCGCACGGAGACGCCCAGGGCCTCGGCCAGGAAGAAACGGAAGCGCGCCGAATCCAGCACGCCGGCCATGCCGATCACCTTGTTGTGCGGCAGACCGGAGAACTCGCGCAGCGCCCAGACCATGGCGTCGAGGGGATTGGTGATGCAGATCACGAAGGCGTTCGGCGCGTGGGTCTTGATGCCCTCGCCCACGGCCTTCATCACCTTGAGATTGATGCCCAGCAGGTCGTCGCGGCTCATGCCGGGCTTGCGCGGCACCCCGGCGGTGACGATGCATACGTCGGCGCCGGCGATGTCGGCGTAATCGCTCGTGCCTTTCAGCAGGGAATCGGCCCCGAAAACCGGTGTCGCCTCGTTCAGGTCCAGCGCCTTGCCCTGGGGCACGCCGTCGACGATGTCGAACAGCACCACATCGCCCAGAGCCTCGCGGGCGGCGATGTGGGCCAGTGTGCCGCCGATCATGCCGGCGCCGATGAGGGCGATTTTCGCGCGAGCCATGCGGCGGAACTCCTAGTGTGTGGGCGATGCAAAATGCGCGCGCGGTCTAGACCGGGGCCGCGCCGGCTGCAAGGTTGCGCGCGTGTTCCTGATCGATCCCGCGTTCGAGGCCGGTTCCGAGGCCATCGCCGAGCTGCCGCTATGTCACGTGCGCCTTCAACGTGACGCCCGTTTTCCCTGGCTTATTCTGGCGCCGCGACGCGAGGGCGCGCGCGAGCTTGAGGATTTGAGCGGCGCCGATCGCGCGGCGCTGATCGAGGAATGCATCCTCGCCGGTCAGGCGGTTCGCGCGATCGGCGAGACCCTGGGCCAACCCGTGGACAAGTTGAACATCGGCGCCCTGGGCAACGTCACCCCACAACTTCACGTACATGTGCTCGGACGCCGCCGCGATGACCCGGCCTGGCCCGGTCCGGCCTGGGGCTTCGGTCACGCGCGCGACTATGATGCCGGCGCCCTGGTGCATGCCCGGGAGGCGGTGCGACGCGTTCTTGGCGATGGCGGCAAGGTCTCCCTGGGGTGAGGAACCGGGCCGTCCTGATTTTCGCCGCCCTTGTGGCGGGCCTGCTGGCGGGGCTGGCGTTGCGAGCCCTCGGCGAGATCGGCCAGGTCGTGGCGTCGGCGCTGAAACCGGCGGGCCAGCTGTGGCTGAACGGCCTGCGCATGACCCTCACCCCCATGGTCTTCTGCCTGATGACCGTCGGTGCGGCCGGTATCGCCCGGGCGGCGGACGCCGGCCGGCTGGTGGCCTGGACGCTGGTGCTGTTCGCGGGACTGTTGTTCGCCGGCTCCATCCTGGGCGCGGTCTCAGCCGAGGCGCTCATGGCGCTCTGGCCGGTACGCCCCATCGGCGCCCCGCCGGCCATCGCCGCGATTTCCACGGGCGAGGGGGGCCTGCTCGCGTCGCTGATCGACCTGCTGCCGATCAATCCGGTCGCCTCGGCGGCGCAGTCGGCCATGGCGCCTTTGATCGTCTTCGCCGCGATATTCGGCGCCGCCATCTCGCGTCTGCAGGACGCCCCGCGGGAGAGCCTCCTGAATGTGATGCGGGCGGTCGGCGATGCGATGCTGATCATCGTCGGCTGGGTGCTGAAACTGGCGCCGATCGGCGTCTTCGCCCTGGCGCTGGGCGCCGCCTCCAGTGTCGGCCTCGCCGCCGCCGCCGGCCTGATCCAATATTCCCTGCTGCTCTCGGGAGTGCTGGGTCTTGGCCTGATCGTGGCGCTGACACTGGGTCTGGTCAGCGGGGTCGGGCCGACGCGGTTTCTGCGCGCCGTGGCCGCGCCGGCCAGCCTGGCGGCCAGCACCCAGTCGTCGATGGCCTGTCTGCCCGCCTTGGTGAAGGCGGCCCGGGACGACCTCGGCCTGCCTCCCGCGTTTGTCGGCGCGCTCATGCCGATGGCGGTCACCGTGTTCAGGTTCGGCAATGTCGTCGGCGGGGTTTCCGCGGGTCTGATCGGCGCGCGGCTGTTCGGCATCGAACCCACCCTCACCCAGATCATCGTCGCCATCTGCATCGGCGTCCTGACCAATGTCGGGGTCATGGGCCTGCCGGGGCCGGCGGTTCTGCTGGCCTCCTATGGTCCAATTTTCGTGGCCCTGGGCGCGCCTTTGGAAGCCCTGACGTTGCTTGTCGCCATCGACACCCTGCCCGACATCCTCGACACTACCAGCAATGTCACCGCCGACCTGGCGGTCACCGCCCTGGTCTCGCGTCACGCTGGCGTGGGCGCGATCGAATCTGAGGCGGGCTAGCGGCTCATCGTAACCGCGCGGCGATGGTCGCCGGACGTCAGCCAACCTGTCCAGAGCCGCGCTGACACGCGATGCAGGTTCGCTGTCACGGATCGCGGCGAGGCGAACCGCAGGATCAATGTGGCGCCGTGGCGCTCAAGGTCTTCCACCACGCCCGCCTGTCCGCCGACCTTCGGCTCCGCCCAGGCGCCCGTCGGCGCACCGCCCGTGGGGCGGTCGGTAATCTGCACATCGTAGAGCGTGGCGCCCCGGCGATCCCGCAACCGCCAGCCGCCATCGAGGAGGCCCTGAAGGCCCTGGGCGGCGGCGGCGGCCTGGTCGATGCGTTGACCCATAAGCGGGGTCGGCGGCGGCGCCGCCTGGAGGCCCAGGGCGAACACCAGGGCGATCAAGCCCGGCCTAATCCCCGCCCGCCGCCGCGATCGCATCGGCGATCGCCACGAGCCGCAGGGCGATATCACGATGCAGCAGCTCAGCGAGCCGCCCCTCGACGCGAAGCGCGCCTTTGCCGGCGTTCTCCGGCGCGGCGAAGGCCGCGATCACCGCGCGGCTCCAGGCGACCTCATCGGCCGCCGGCGAAAAGGCGGCGTTGCAGATCGCCAGGTGGCTGGGGTGGATCAACGTCTTACCGTCGAAGCCGAAATCCAGGCCTTGCCGACACACAGCCTCCAGCGCGGCCAGATCGTCGATCTCGTTATGCACGCCGTCCAGGGCGCCCAGGCCATGAGCCCGGGCCGCCATGACCGCGAGCGACATGGCGGCGTGGAACGGCGCGCGTTCAGCAGTCTGGCGGGCCAGGGTTTCCTTGGCCAGGTCATTGATCCCCATCACCAGCATGGCCAGGCGCGATGGCGCGCCGGCGATGGCGTCGATGCCCAGGATGGCCTGCGGCGTTTCGATCATCGCCCAGAGGCGGGTGCGGTCGGGGGCGCGGGCCAGGGCCGCGTCGTAGGCGGCGATATCCTCGGGTGAACGAATCTTGGGGACGAGCACCCCATCGGGCCCAGCCGCGGCGGCAGCGGCCAGGTCCTCGGCGCCCCAGGGTGTCGAGAGCGCATTGACACGGATCACCACCTCTCGTCCGCCGAAGCCACCCGCCTTGACCGCGGCGACGGCGTCGGCGCGGGCCTGCGCCTTGGCGTCCGGCAGGACGGCGTCCTCAAGATCGAGGATCACCACGTCGCAGGGCAATGCGCGCGCCTTTTCCACCGCGCGCGGGTTCGAGGCAGGCATGTAGAGCGCCGAGCGGCGCGGCCGGGCGATTGCGGACAAGACTTCGATCTCCGTGACGTTTGGCTCCGGTTAGGTCATACTGGCGTTCATGACCACCCGTTACGAACCTGGCGCGCGCAACGTCCTGGGGGGCGAGCTCGAATCCTGCTCGCTGGACCCCGTCACCGGCTTTTATCGCAACGGATGCTGCGAAACCGGCCCCGAGGATGTCGGCCAGCACACGGTCTGCGCGGTGATGACGGAGGCTTTCCTCGCCTTCTCCATGGCCGTTGGCAACGATCTTTCCACGCCGCGCCCGGAGTATGGCTTTCCAGGCCTGAGGGCCGGCGACCGTTGGTGCCTGTGCGCGCCGAGGTGGAAAGAGGCCTTCGACGCCGGCGCCGCGCCGCAAGTCGTTCTGGAAGCCACCCATGAAGAGGTTCTGGCGATCGCACCCCTGGGCTTGCTCAAGGACTTCGCTCACGGACGGTGATCGGCGTTCACCAACGCTTGCGTCCCTGCCGGTCCGAGGTAAGGTGAGTGTCAAACTACAGGGAAAACGCCATGTCCGACGCCGCCGCGCTTGATTTCGATCCCGACGCCCTGCGCGCCAAATACAAGCACGAGCGCGACATCCGCATTCGCGCCGACCACAACGCCCAGTACGTTGAGGTCAAGGGCGACTTCAGTCACTACGTCGACGATCCCTACGTCGAACCCGGCTTCACCCGCGCGCCATTGCACGAGACGCTTGAGGCCCTGGTGATCGGCGGCGGCTTTGGAGGCCTGATGGCCGGCGCGGCGTTGCGCAAGGCGGGCGTCACCGAGATGCGCATCATCGAGAAGGGCGGCGATTTCGGCGGCACCTGGTACTGGAACCGCTACCCCGGCGCCCAATGCGACATCGAGGCCTATATCTATCTGCCCCTGCTGGAAGAGACAGGCTTCATCCCCAAGGAGAAGTACAGCTTCGCCGACGAAATCCGCGGCCACGCCCGCCGCATCGGCGAAACCTACGACCTCTACAAGGACGCGCTGTTTCAGACCGAGATTCGTGAACTGCGCTGGATCGAGGAAGACAAGCGCTGGCGGGTGACGACCAGCCGCGACGACGTGCTGATGGCGCGCTATGTGGTGATGTCCAACGGGCCGCTGAACCGGCCCAAGCTGCCGGGTGTGCCGGGTGTCGACAGCTACAAAGGCCACAGCTTCCACACCAGCCGGTGGGACTATGCCTACACCGGCGGCGATTCCACCGGCGGCCTGACAAAGCTGGCGGACAAACGCGTGGCGATCATCGGCACCGGCGCGACCGCCGTTCAATGCGTGCCGCATTTGGGCAAGCACGCCAAGCACCTCTACGTCTTCCAGCGCACCCCGTCGTCGGTGGATGTACGCGGCAATAAGCCGACCGATCCGGAATGGGTGAAGACCCTCAAGCCCGGCTGGCAGATGGAGCGGATGGAGAACTTCAACCTGCTGGTCAGCGGCGGTTTCGCGGACGTCGACCTCGTTTCCGACGGTTGGACCGACATCATCCGCAATCTGGGCGCCATCGTCGCAGCGCGCGTCGACCCGAACATGTCGCCGGACGAAATGGGCAAGATGGTCGAGCTGGCCGATTTCAAGAAGATGAACCAGATCCGCGCGCGTGTGGATTCCATCGTCAAGGACCCGAAGACCGCCGAAGCGCTCAAGCCCTGGTATCGCCAGTTCTGTAAGCGGCCGACGTTCAACGACGACTATCTGCCCACATTCAACCGCGACAACGTCACTCTGGTCGATACGCGCGGCCAGGGCGTCGACCGGATCACCGGGAAAGGGCTTGTCTTCGACGGCGTCGAATATGAAGTCGACTGCATCATCTACGCCACCGGCTTTGAGGTCGGCACCGCCTATACCCGTCGGGCCGGTTTTGAGGTCATTGGCCGCGATGGCGTGACACTGACCGACTCTTGGGGCGCCACACCCAAGACGCTGCACGGCTTTTACAGCCACGGCTTCCCCAACTGCTTCCACCTCGGGGTCGTGCAGAACGGTTTCACGGCGAACTTCCCGCACATGCTGCGCGAGCAGACCGAGCACGTGGCCGATATCGTCAGCCGGGCCCGGATGCGTCAGGCCTCGCTGATCGAACCCACCGCCGAGGCCCAGTCCAAGTGGTGCGAGACCATTGTCGCGTCGGCCCTGGACAACCGCGATTTCCGCACCAGCTGCACGCCCGGCTACTACAACGGCGAGGGCTCTGTGGGCGGCGAGGGCCTGTTCGAAAACCTCTACGGACCAGGGCCGGTGGTCTTCCACCAGCTGATCCGCGACTGGCGGGCGGCGGAACAGCCCGATGGGCTGGTGATCGCTTAGGCATTCAGCCGAGCCGCCATAGGCGATCCGAACCTGTCCGGGCGTCGGGCGCGGTCGCGCGCGGCCGTAGATCAGATGACGGGCTCGGAGATTGTGGGCGCCCGCCTGGCCGAGACGTTGTCTCGCCGGAGCGGCGCCAGTAGATCGCTCAGCGACACCCCTCAGACCCGTGCCGGGAACGACCCATGACAACATCACGCGCCTTTGCGCTGACGCCCGAAATCACCGCCCTGATCACCAATGCCCTGGATACGGGCAACGTGCTGCTGCTGGCGGCGGTGGACAAGGACAACCGGCCCGTGTTGTCATTTCGCGGCAGCGCGGCGGTATTCAGCGAGACGCAGATCAGCCTCTGGGCGCGCAACGCCGAAGGCGGCACGATCGCGGCCATCGAGCAAAATCCCAATGTCGCGCTGGTCTATCGGTCGCCGACCACGCCGGTGCTGCATTTCATCGGCCGCGCGCGGATCGCCGACGACGAGGCCGATCGCGATCGGGCCTACGAGCTTTCGCACGAACGCGAACGAGCCGCGGATCCCAAGCGCAAAGGTCGCGCGATCATCGTCGACCTCGATGCGGTGCGTGGGGTGATCGGATATGGCGCGGACGGTCCGATTTTCGTGAATCTTTCGCGCGGGGGCTGAACAACCGGGCGCGGCTAGGTCACGCCAGCCGTCAGGCTCTCAGCGGCGCCGCATCGTTTCCAAAGGCCAGGGGCGCGGCGAGGAGCGTGTTGGCGTCCGGACCCAGGCCGAGCCGTAGCGACAACTCGGGCTTAACCCGACTGATGGTCTCCGGCGACAGCAGGGCGTTCCAGTTCGTCTGAGGCCGGATGAAGTTGGCGGAATAGTAGCCGAACAGCATGCGCCGCTTGACGTCCGCGGTGATGTTGGCCCCCGAGGTGTGCCACATGCGACCGTCCATCGCGACGATCGAACCAGCCGGCGCTTCGAAAGGCCGGAGTCGGGCTTCCGGGTCGGCGCCCAGTTCGGAGCGCCATTTGGCCGTATGGCTGCCGGGGACGTACCGCGTGGCTCCGTTGTCGGGATAAACATCGTCCAGGCACCAGATGATATTCATCGACCACGGATGGAACCAAGGTTCGGGCAATACAATCGAAAGATCCGAATGCAGTTTCATCGACTGGCTGCCGGGCAAGGCGATGTTGGCGGTGAAATTCGAGATCATGAAATCGTCGCCGACCAGGCTCGCCACCAGAGACGCGGCGGTGGGATGCAGGATCAGATCGCGGAAAAAGCCGTCCAGATCCAGGAGACCAAAGACGCGGATGTTCCGGTCGTTGGGGTCGATGTCATAGTGCGTCGGCACGCCGCGCCGCTCGCTCTCGATCGCGGCGGCGTCCAGGCGCGAGCGCGCTTCGGCCGCTTCGGCGGGGCTGAGCACGTTCGGCAGGATGGCAAAGCCATCGGACTTCAGCTCGGCGATCGCCTCGTCGAGGCCGGACGATGTCATTGTGGCGATGCTCCCCAAACCAGACCGAAGCCCTCGGATTTGAAGGCCAACAGCCATTGCATGTCTTCTGAAGCGAACCGTCGCACCGACGGGTCGAGCGAGAGGAACCAGTTCTCCTGGGTGCGATAGATCGGCTTTGTGTACCAGCCGAAGATGCCCGCGCGGGTCTTGTCGGCGCTGCGGTTGTTGCCGGTCTTGTGCCAGACGCGGCTCTCGAAGACGACGATCGAGCCGGCCGACGCTTCGACGGGGATCGTGGTGATGTCGGCCTCGGCCTCGGTAGGCGCCCGATTCCAGGTATGGCTAAAGGGAACGATCCGCGTAGCCCCCGTTTCTTCGGTGAAGTCGTCCACGCACCAGGCGACGTTGAAACCTTGCGGCTCGGCAGGCCAAGGCTCGGGGACGAAGATCTGGTCGGCGTGGAGCACCATTTCACCACCGCCGGGTCCGGTGATGTTGGCGGAGATGTTGCCGAGCAGCGCCGGCCAGCCCAGGACCTGACGCACCAAAGCCAGGGCGATGGGGTGCTCCACCAGATCGGAAAATACCGCGTCGCGACTGAGCACGTTCCAGACCCGCTGGTTGGTGTTGTCGCTCTCATAGTCGAGGCTGAACTTCGCCTCACGCCCGCGAGTGCGGTCATCATCGGCGGCGCGATAGAGCGCGGTTCGCACGCGAGCGAGCGCATCGCCAACCAGAACATCGGGAATGATCGCCAGGCCGAAATCCGCGATATCGGCGAAGGCCTGTTGCAGATCACGGGTTGGCGCGGGCAAGTCGGCTGCGCGCGGGCGTCCGCCATCGGCCATGTGAACCTCCCAAGTTTTGAATCGCGCGCCGATCTGTCGCATCGCGATTGAAGATGAGCCCATCAGACACCGCTCGCGACGAGCGTCAACCGTGACGCGGGGTCCGCGTGGCGAGATTCAGGCCCCGCCCAGAGGGTAGGTCCGCTCGATGCGGTAGGCCGATCCGCCCTGGCCGAGCCAGCTGGAATAAAGGTGAAAACGGTCCGCGCGAAAGGGTGGCAGGCGCAGGAGGTTGAAATGCTGAATCCAGGCGGCGACCTTGGCTTCACTCGCGCCGCGCAGATAGGCGAGGGTCACATGCGGGACCCATCGGCGCCGCTCAGGCTTCAGACCCGATCGGCGGGCGGCGGTCTCACAGGCCCGGTGCAGCCGGGTCAGGTCCGGGTTGGCCTCGACGCCGGCCCAAACCGCGTTCAGCGACCGGGCTTCGCCGAAGGCGCCGACGCCAGCCAGCGTGACATCCACCGCGGGCGCGGTCAGATTGGCGAGGGCTTCGTCGAAGTCGCCGGCGGCGGCCTCGTCGATCTCACCCGCGAATCGCAGCGTGAGGTGGAGCTGTTCGGTCGAACTCCAGCGCGCGCCGGGAATGCCTTCGGCCAGATTCGCCAGCGCCCGGGCCGTGGCGTCCGGTATGGCCAAGGCGACAAACAGGCGGATCATCGCCGCCCTCGCAGGGTCCGCGCCACGGCCGGCGCCAGGCGGGCTACGATGATCGCAACTCCGCGAGGATTGGGGTGAATTCCGTCCGCCTGGTTCAGGCCGGGCTGGCGAGCGACGCCGGCCAGGAGGTCGGGGAAATAAAGTGCGCCGCTCGCCTTGGCCGCCGCGGGAAAGGCGGCGTCAAAGTCGTGCGCATAGCCCGACCCGATCGCACGGGGCGCGGTCATGCCGGCCAGCATGACGCCGATGCGCCTCGCCTTGAGCCGGCGCACGATCTTTTCGAGGTTGGCGCGTGTGAGCTTGGGATCCAGGCCTTGCAGAAGGTCGTTGCCGCCCAGGGCGACGATACAGAGGGTGGTGTCGGCGGCCACGGAGAAATCGACGCGCGCCAGGCCATCGGCGCTGGTGTCGCCGGAAACGCCGGCCGCGCGCACCTGGGCGACGACACCGGACCTCGCCAAGGCGGCCTGAAGTTGCGCGGGCAGAGCCTGAGCGGCGGGCAATCCGTGGCCCGCCGTGATCGAGTCGCCGAGCACCGTGACCACAGCCGGGCGGCCGGGCGCTTTCGCGGCGCGGGCGGCGGGAACGAGCAGTGTCATCGCGATCCCCGCCAGGGCGACGCGGCGTGTGGACGGAGCGGGACCTGTAGCTCTCATGGCGCCTACTCATGTAGGAAGCTTGCTGGTTCCACAATCTCCGGACGCCCCCCTCGATATGACTCAAACCCGGCCACTGGAAATGTCCGGCGTCAGCCTGACCTTGGCCTCGGCGGCCGGGCCGGTGCAGATCCTGCGTGAAGTCGACTTCGCCGTGGCGCCCGGCGAGCGCGTGGCCCTGGTGGGCCCGTCCGGGTCGGGCAAGTCGTCATTGATCGCCGTGGCGACCGGCCTTGAGCGGCCGACGGCCGGCGTTGTGCGCCTTCTTGGGGCCGATCTGGGCGTGCTGGACGAGGATGGCCGCGCGCGCCTGCGTCGCGGCGCGGTCTCGCTGGTTTTTCAGACGTTCCAGCTTCTGCCGAACATGACCGCGGAGGAAAATGTCGCCACACCGCTCGAGATCGCGCGAAAGGCCGACGCCAGCGCAATCGCGCGCGAATGGCTGGGACGCGTGGGGCTGAGCGCGCGGCGAGATCACTACCCTCATCAGCTGTCGGGCGGCGAGCAGCAGCGAGTAGCCCTGGCCCGCGCGCTGGCGGTGCGCCCGGCGCTCCTCTTCGCGGACGAGCCCACCGGAAACCTCGATGCCGCCAACGCCGCCGCGGTGACGGAGCTGATGTTCGGCCTGATCGCCGAGGTCGGCGCCGCGATGGTGTTGGTGACCCACGACGAGGCCCTGGCGGCCCGCGCGGACCGGCGCGTGCGCATGTTCGACGGCCGGGCGGCGGTCGCCGCTTGACCAGGGCTCACTGATGGAGCGCGGCTGGCTGGCCCTGCGACTGGCGAGACGGGAGCTGCGCGGCGGCCTGCGGGGCTTTCGCGTGTTTCTGGCCTGCCTCGCCCTGGGGGTGGCCGCGATCGCCGCCGCCGGGTCGACGGCCGAGGCGTTCCGCCAGGGCCTCGCCGCCCAGGCGGGAGAGATCCTTGGCGGCGATCTCGCCGTGACTGTGCGCATGCGACTCTTCACGCCCAGCGAGAAGGCGGCGTTCGAAGGCGCCGGCCGCACGGCCTTCGCCGCCAGCGCCCAGGCGATGGCGCAGGCGCCGTCGGGCGCTCGGCGACTGGTGGAGATTCGCGGCGTCAGCGACGCCTACCCCTTGGCCGGCAAGGTCGAGCTGACCGGCGCCAGCGATGTGGCCGCGGCGCTCGCCCCCGCCGGCGACGCCGCTGGGGCGGCGGTGGAGCAAAGCCTTCTGGACCGGCTGGGTCTTAGACTGGGCGACCGGTTCCTGGTCGGCGACAAGACATTCATCGCCCGAGCGGTGCTGATCGCCGAGCCCGATCGGCTGTCGCGGGGTTTCGGCCTGGGGCCAAGGGTGCTCACACGTCTGGCCGCGGCGGAGGCCGGCGGGTATTTCGCGCCCGGTCTGCCGTTCGCGGAGACGGCGCGCATCGCGCTGCCGGCAGGCGTCCACCTCGACGGGGCCAAGACGGATGTTGCGGCAAAGCTGAAACGCCTGGCCCCGGACGATAGTTTCCGGATCAGCGATCGCACAGACGCCTCGCCGGGGCTCAAGCAGCTGATCGACGAACTGGAATATTTTCTCGGATTTATCGGGCTGGCGTCGCTGGTCGCCGGTGGGTTGGGCGTGCAAGGCGCGGTGGCGGCCCATCTCGAGGCGAAAATACCCACGATCGCCCTCTTGAAGGTGCTGGGCGCGGACAGCCGACTGGCGCGGGACGTCTACCTTATACAGATCGCGGTCCTGGCGGGATTGGGGGTGCTCGTTGGCCTGGCGATCGGCGCGGCGACGCCGCTCATCCTGGGCGCCTGGATCGGCAAGACCTTGCCGGTTCCCGCCCTCTTTCAAATCTATCCGGGGCCGCTGATTCGCGCCGGAGCCTTTGGCATCCTGGCGGCCGCGGCGTTCGCCCTGCCGCCACTGGCGCGGGCGCGAGCGGCGCCGCCGGCCGAAGTGTTCCGCCGCGCCGCGTCGGCGAGGCCGCCTTGGGGTGTTGAGATGGTCGCCGCCATCCTCGCCGCCGTGGGTTTGGCTGGACTGGCGGTGGCGACGGCGCCGACGCCGATCGCCGCGGCGATCATGATCGCCGGCGTGGTGGCGGCCTTCGCCGTGCTATGGGCCGTCGGCTGGTCCATCGCCAACCTTGCCGGGCGACTGCGCGGCGGCACGCGCGGGGCCACCCGCATAGGTTTGGCCAATCTGGCGGGTCCCGGGTCGGCCGCCCGCGCCGCCACACCGGCGATCGGCCTGGGCGTGGCCCTGCTTTCCGCGGTGGTTCTCATTCAATCCAGTCTGTTGGCCCAGGTGACCGAGGTGGCGCCACGCACCGCGCCGTCGCTGGTGTTTTCCGGTATTCCCTTCGAGCGGGCGCCCGCTTTCGATCAGGCTCTGGCGGGCATCCTGGGGCGACCGCTTTCGTCCTCGACCTATCTGCGCGCGCCTTTCGCGACCGGCCGCATCGTCGCCGTTCGCGGCCAGGACATTGAGACTCTCAGGATCGATCCGGGCGAACGCTGGGCCTATGACAGCGACATCACACTCTCGGCCATTGGCCCCGAACCGGTAAAATCGGGTGTAACGCGCGGACATTGGTGGCCGGCCGGATATGCCGGGCCGCCCCTGCTGGCGGTCTCGGCCGATGTCGCCAAGGGCGCGCGACTTGAGGTGGGCGACGCGGTGACCCTGGATGTGCTCGGGCGCCGTATCGAGACCCACGTGGCCGCGCTGCGCAAACTCGACCTTGGCGGGTTCGGCGCCAACTTCCCGCTCGTTCTCGACCCCGCGGCGCTGGCCGGCGCCAACCTGCGGAATGTCGCCATCGCCAAGGTCAGTCCCCCGGAGGAACGCAGGATCATCAACGCTCTGGCGGCGGACTTTCCCGAGGTGAACGTGATCAGCGTGCGCGAGGCCCTGGGCGCTGCCGCGGAGCTTTTCGACCGCCTCGCCCTAGCGATTCGCGGGGCGGCGGCGGTGGCCGGTCTGGCCGGCGTGCTGGTTCTCGTTGGCGCCACAACCGCCCGCGCTCGGGTACGCGCGCGCGAAGCCGCCCAATTGAAGGTGCTCGGCGCGTCGGCGGGCTATATTCTCGCGGTGTATGGCGTCGAGTATGGCGCAGTGGGCCTGATCGCTGGCGTCGCCGGCGTGGGGCTCGGCGCGCTGGCCGCCTGGCCGGTGGTCGTCGAGGTGTTCCGCGCCACCTGGAGCGTTGATTGGGCCGGCGTGGCGAGCCTGATTCTAGGCTCCGCGGGCGTCGCGGCGATCGCGGGACTGGTCGCGGCCTGGGCGGCGCTTTCCCGGCGTCCCGCCGCTACTCTGCGCGAGCCCTGAAAACCTGGGCGATATCTGAACGCGACTTAATGCGCCCCACTCTTGCGCGCCGACAGGCGTGGGCCGATATTACGCCAGTGGCGTCCGCTGGGGACGCTGAAACAAGGGTTACTCAAGATGAGCGACTTCAATCGGGGCCTTAGCCGCCCGGCTTTCGCCGGCGCCCCGGACATGTCGGTCGACGCGGGTCTGCGCGCCTTCATGCTGGGCGTCTACAACAAGCTGGGATTGGGCCTGGCGCTTTCGGCCGCCCTGGCCTGGGTGACCGGAACCGTTCCGGCTGTGCAATCGTTGCTGTGGGCGCCCGACGAAGCTGGGCGTCTGCACACAACCCTCCTGGGCATGGTGGTGCGCTTCGCGCCGCTGGGCCTGATCCTGTTCTCCGCTTTCGCACGGCGTCAGACGCCGGCGACCGCGGCCTTTATCTACTGGTCGATCGTGGCGTTGATCGGGGCCTCCATGGGGGTCTGGTTCCTTGCCTATGATCCCATGGCGATCGTCCAGGCCTTCCTGGTTACGGCCTGCGCCTTCGGCGGTCTGTCTCTGGTCGGGTATACGACCAAGCGCGACCTGACCGGCATGGGCGCGTTCATGGTCATGGGTCTGATCGGACTGATCATCGCGATGCTGGTGAACATGTTCCTGCATTCAGGGGCTATGGCTTTCGCCATCAACCTCATCGGCGTGGCGATCTTCGCCGGCCTGACGGCCTGGGACACGCAGAAGCTGAAGATGACCTACTATCAGGTCGGTGGCGATCAGGCGGCCATGGGCATGGCCACCAGCTACGGCGCGCTGACCCTCTATCTGGATTTCATCAACCTCTTCCAGTTCCTGCTGGCGCTTACCGGCGGCAGCCGCCGCTAAGGCGACGGTTTGATCGCTGCCTATTGAGCCCCGGCCCCGGCCGGGGCTTTTTTCTTGCCGCCGCCGCCGGCCAGCCGATCAATCGACGACGGCGAAACGGGCGCGATCGAAGACCTTCAAAACCTGCGACAGTTCATGGCCGCGCTTAAGCACCAGCCCGCCGTGCGCCAGGACGGCCCAGGCGCCCTGCCGGCGCGCCAGGGCCGGGCGCTTCTCGATCCGGTAGAGCGGGACGTCGGCGCTGCGGCGAAACACTGAGAACACCGCCGCGTCTTTTAGGCCATCGATGGCATAGTCGCGCCACAATCCCGCCGACACCATGCGGCCGTAAACGCCCAAGAGCTGATCGAGCTCCCGCCGATCGAAATAGACCACCGCCGACGGCTCCGCCGCGAGAGGTGGGACGGGTCGGGAATCGAACGCCATCAAGAGCCAACCTTGAGCATAAAAACACCAATGGGATTCTCGTCTGAGATAAACAGACCCCCTATGACTGACATTTTCAAGCCAATTGTTATGGGGACGCACACGGTGAAACTCCCTCCGACACGCCTTCCTTATGCGTTTGACGTAGCCTGAGCACTCCATCGGACTCCGTCCCAAGTTGTTGTTGCGTCCGGAACCGTGGAATCATTAAAATATATTTAGAGAGATTCTAATGGCGCGCACCGTGGCAATAGTCATCGCGAGTGTGTTGCACATGCAACGTCGCCCCATCGTGGCCGTTTATGATGTAAGCCAAGACAGCAAAAGACCTTTATTTCGTCCTCTGTCTGCCGGCATGATTCTGTTTACTGCAATGGTCGGTGGATCGGACGTCCTTGATCCAGATCCTGAACAGCCCCCCCAGCCCTCTGGGTTTCGGGCGTCCTGGCGCCGACGCCTTGCAAGGCGAGGCTTGCTCCCCGCGGTTGGCCCCTCCCGCCGCGGGGAGCACATCTCTTCCTCCGTAGACATCATCTGAATACGTTGGGTATTGATCAGGCTTGGCCGCTACCCGTTTTCGCGGGACGGGGCGGCCGAATGGATCAAGGCGTCGCCTTGTCGCCTGCCCCCTACCCTCGAGGACGACGCCTCAAAGGGTTTATGTGCCGCAGGATCGAGCGCTCCGGATCGGCTCCGCCTTGCCCCCCGGATCTCAGCGTGGGGAAGGCGCGATCCTGGCGGCGGCGAGAATCGGCCCGCCTCGGGCCTCCTCGACCAGAACGGCCCCCGCCAAACCCGCGGCGGGCGCCTTCAGTATGGGGTATCGACGGCGCTCGCCACGCCAGACCCCAAGGCGCACGACCTGACGCACGACATTGCGCAGCGTCACGGTCGTGCCGCGATTGTCGCCATCCGTGACCTTGATGACCTGCTCTCGCGGGTCGTAGCGAACCAGCCAGACGTCCGCGGGCGCGGCGGCGGCACGCGCCGCGCCCACCTCCACCCGGCCTGCCGCTGGGAACCGAATGATCGGCCCCTTGTTCCTCGCGCGCCGAGCCCTGGCGAGGCCCTGATCGACGGCGTCGGGGTCGTCGCCTCCATATTGGCGAACGCCATTGATGACGACCTGCGGCGTGTAGACATTGGCGGGCCCGAGGCGACGATCCAGAGCCTTCTGCCGGGCCGAGAACGCCGGTTGGGCGAAGGTGTCTCTCCACCCAAGGTAATCCCAGTAGTCGACCGACCAGGTGAGAGCTATGACGGCGGGGTCTCGGTTCAGGCGAGCGATGATCGCATTGGCCGAGAGACAGGAGGCGCAGCCCTGGGCGGTGAAGAGTTCGACCACCGCCGGGCTCTTCGGCCCGGCGATCGCCGGTTCGGCAGCAATGCTCGCCAAGATCAAAGCTGACGCCAGGTGTTTCATCACCTCGCTGTTAGCCGCACTTGGCGCGCGCCGGCGCTCACTAAGGCGTGAAGTCTCCTCACCGAGGGCAACACCGCCCCTCGACCTCAGGCCGCGTCGCGCGCCAGATTGCGCAGGACGTAGTTGAGCACGCCGCCGTTCTGGAAGTAGGCCAGCTCGGTGGCGGTGTCGATGCGGCACCGCACCGGGAAACGGGCGATCTTGCCGTCCGAGGCGCGATAGAGTTCGACCATCACCTGCTTGCGCGGGGCCAGGCTTTCCATGTCGCGGATCGTGACGATCTCGTCGCCGGTCAGGCCCAGGCGCTGCCAGCCGTCGTGGATGAACTGGAGCGGCAGCACCCCCATACCCACGAGGTTGGAGCGATGGATGCGCTCGAAGCTTTCGGCGATCACGGCGCGGACGCCGAGGAGCTTTGCGCCCTTGGCCGCCCAGTCGCGCGAGGAGCCGGTGCCATATTCCTTGCCCGCGAAGACCACGGCGCCTCGGCCCTCGGCCTTGTAACGCATGGCCGCGTCATAGATCGGCATCACTTCGCCGGAGGGGAAGTGCTTGGTGACACCCCCCTCGATATCCGGGGTCATGCGGTTGCGGATGCGGATGTTGGCGAAAGTGCCGCGCATCATGACTTCGTGGTTGCCGCGCCGCGCGCCGTAGCTGTTGAAATCGGCCTGGCTCACCTGATGTTGCGACAGATATTCGCCGGCCGGGGACGCCTTGCGAATGTTCCCCGCCGGACTGATGTGGTCGGTGGTGATCGAGTCGCCGAAGATCGCCAGGACCCGCGCTTCGAGGATGTCGGTGACCGGCTCGGGCTCCATTTGCAGCCCCTCGAAATAGGGCGGGTTCTGCACATAGGTGGACCCCATCTCCCAGGCGTAGGTCTGGCCGCCGGTGACCTGGATCGCCTGCCAGTTGTCATCGCCCTTGAAGACATCGTCATAGCGGGCCTTGAACATGTCGGCCTTGACCACCTTGCGCTGCATGTCGGCGATCTGTTTGTTGGTCGGCCAAATGTCCTTCAGATAGATGTCCTTGCCGCCCTTGCCCTGGCCCAGGGGCTCGTTGGCGAGGTCGATGGACATGTTGCCGGCCAGGGCGTAGGCCACGACCAGCGGCGGCGACGCGAGATAGTTGGCCCGCGTATCCGGGTTCACGCGGCCTTCGAAGTTGCGATTTCCCGACAGAACCGACACGGCGACCAGATCGCCATCCTGGATCGCCTTGGTGATCGGCTCGGCCAGTGGGCCGGAGTTGCCGATGCAGGTCGTGCAGCCATAGCCGACCAGGTTGAAGCCCAGGGCGTCGAGGCTCTTGGTCAGTCCCGCCTTGTCGAGATAGTCGGTCACCACCTGGGATCCGGGGGCCAGGGACGTCTTCACCCACGGCTTGGTCTTCAGTCCCTTGCTCACCGCGTTCTTGGCCAGCAGGCCAGCGGCGATCAGCACGCCCGGATTGGAGGTGTTGGTGCAGCTGGTGATGGCGGCGATGACAACGTCGCCGTTGCCAAGATCATGACTCTCGCCCGACACCGCCGTGCGCGCCGACGCGTTATCCTCGGTCTTGCCGAACTCGCCGGTAAGGGCGGCGCGGAAGCTCGAGGCGGCGTCGCTGAGCAGGACGCGGTCTTGCGGGCGCTTGGGTCCGGCGATGGAGGGGACCACCGAGGCCAGATCCAGTTCCAGGGTGTCGGTGAACACCGGCGGCTCCATGCCGGGCTCGACCCACATGCCCTGAGCCTTCGCGTAGGCCTCCACGAGCGCCACGCGACTGGCCGCGCGGCCGGTGGCGGCCAGATAGTCGATCGTCGCGCGGGTGACCGGGAAGAAGCCGCAGGTGGCGCCGTATTCGGGGGCCATGTTGGCGATGGTGGCCTGGTCTTCCACGGTCAGGCTCTCGAGCCCTTCGCCGTAATATTCGACGAACTTGCCGACCACGCCCTTCTTGCGCAGCATCTGGGTGACGGTCAGCACGAAGTCGGTCGCGGTGGCGCCTTCAGGCAGGGCGCCGGTGATGTGGAAGCCGATCACCTCGGGAATCAGCATCGGGATCGGCTGGCCCAGCATGGCCGCTTCAGCCTCGATGCCGCCAACGCCCCAACCGAGGACCGAAAGGCCGTTGATCATCGTGGTATGGCTGTCGGTGCCGACCACGGTGTCCGGATAGGCCACCGTCTCGCCGCCAGCTTCGGCGGTCCAGACCGTCTGGGCCAGATTTTCCAGATTCACCTGGTGACAGATGCCGGCCCCGGGGGGCACGACGCGGAAGTTGTTGAAGGCCGAGGAGCCCCAGCGCAGGAAGCGATAGCGCTCGATATTGCGTTCATATTCCTTGGCCACGTTCTCGCCGAAGCTCTTGGCCGTGCCGAAGTTGTCGACCATCACCGAGTGGTCGATCACCAGATCGACGGGCGTCAGCGGATTGATCTTCTCGGCGTCGCCGCCGAGCTTGGCCAGGGCGTCGCGCATGGCGGCCAGGTCGACCACGGCCGGCACGCCGGTGAAGTCCTGCATCAGCACGCGGGCCGGGCGGAAACTGATCTCGTGCTCCTTGGCGCCGCGGTTCTCGATCCAGGCGGCGACGGCCTTGAGGTCGTCGGCGGTGACCGAGCCGCCGTCTTCGTTGCGCAGCAGGTTTTCCAGCAGCACTTTCATCGACACAGGCAAACGCGATATGCCCGTCAGGCCCGCCTCTTCGGCGGCGGCCAGGGAGTAGTAACCATAGGTCGCCTTGCCCACGGTCAGCTGGCGGTGTGTGTTCAGGCTGTCATTCGACGGCATTTGGGGGATCCCTCTTCTGGTTTTGGCCGCACGAAACGGATTTTCAGGGGTCGCGCGCGGATCGGCATGGGCTCACAGCGCCCATCCCGCGCGGCGGCGTCCCCTCGCGGCCACGGTCCTCATAGACCGGGCGCGGCAGCGCGTCCATGCGCCTCGCGCGCGGGCAGGCGCGAGGCGCGCTGTATGATCACCGGGCTGAACATTCAGGGCCTCTGCCTTCGCCGCGGCGAGCGGGTGCTGTTCTCCGGCCTGGACCTCAGCCTCGGCGCGGGCGAGGCGGTCGCTCTGACCGGGGCCAATGGCGTGGGCAAGACAAGCCTTTTGCGCGCCATCGTCGGCTTCCTGCGGCCGAGCGCCGGCGAGATCGCGTTCACGGGGCCGCTTGGACCGCTACACGCCGACGAAGCGCGCCGCGGCGGCTGCCATCTGGTCGGCCACCAGGACGGATTGAAGACCAACCGCTCCGCCCGCGACGAACTGGTCTTCCAGGCCCGCTGGTGCGGCGCCGACGTGCAGCGCGCCCTGGCGGCGGCCGAGCGCCTGGGCCTGACCCGTCTGCTCGATCTGGAGGTGAGGGTGCTGTCGGCGGGGCAGAGGCGCCGCCTGGCGCTCGCCCGATTGATCGCCGCGCCGCGCAGCCTGTGGCTGCTCGACGAGCCGCTGGCGCCCCTCGACGCCGCCAATCGAGGGCTGCTCGGCGAGGCGATGGACGAACACCTCGGCCGCGGCGGCCTGATCCTGGCGGCGGTGCACGACCCGCTGCCGATCGCCGCGCGCATCGTCGAGGTCGTGCGTTGAAAATGGCCTGGCTGCTCTATCGCCGTGAGGTCTCCCTGGCCTGGGCCCGGGGCGGCGGCGCGGTCCTGCCGGTTGGATTTCTGGTGGCGGCGGCCGTGATGCTGCCGTTGTCCCTTGGCCCGGCGCCGCAGCGTTTGGCGGCGGTGGCCTCCGGGGCGACCTGGGTGATCCTGGCGCTGGCCAGCCTGCTGTCTCTGGACCGGATGTTCGAGCGCGACTTCGAGGACGGCGCCCTCGACCACCTGGCCCTTGGTCCCCTGCCGCTGGAAGTCATCGCCGCGGTCAAGGGGTTCGCGCAGTGGACGGTCACCGGCGCGCCACTGGCCCTGGCCGCCCCCCTGGTGGCGGCCGGGCTCGGCGGCCCGATCGCCGCCACGCCGATGGTGCTGATCGTCGCCGCCCTCGCGGGGCTCGCCTACGCCTTTCTGGGCGGCGCGGGCGCGGCTCTGGCCCTGGCCAGCCGGCGCGGCGGGGTGCTGATCGCGCTGATCGTCCTGCCCCTGCTGACCCCGCCGGTGATCTTCGGCGGGGCGGCGATCGAGAACTATGTCGGAGGCCTGCCGTGGCATGGCGCCCTGGCCTTTCTCGCCGCCTACGCCCTCGGCGCGGTGGCCCTGACCCCCTTCGCCATGGCCGGCGCCTGCCGCAACGCCCAGGGGTGAGCGCTCTTGTCCACGTCCCGCCAAAACCCTAGGACTCCGGCATGATCTCGGCGCTCGCCAATCCGCATCGATTCCTGGCGTTTTCCCGCTGGGCCGCGCCGATCCTGGGCGCCCTGGCCACCGTGCTGATCCTCTGGGGCCTGGCGCTGGGCCTGACCGCGCCGCCCGACTACCAGCAGGGCGAGACGGTCAAGATCATGTTCATCCACGTGCCCGCCGCGCAGACCTCAATGCTGGCCTACGCCTGCCTGGGGGGCGCCAGTTTCTTTTCCCTGGTCTTCCGCCACGCCCTGGCCGACGCCGCCGCCCGGGCCGTCGCACCGCTGGGCGCCGTACTCACCGGCATGGCGCTGGTGACGGGCTCGCTGTGGGGGCGGCCGATGTGGGGCGCCTTCTGGGTCTGGGGCGATGCGCGCCTGATCTCGGTGCTGGTGCTGTTTCTGCTGTTCCTGGGCTACATGGCGCTGCGCGCCAGCATCGAGGATGAGGCCAAGGCCGCCCGCGCGGCGGAGATTCTGGCCCTGATCGGTCTGATCAACCTGCCGATCATCAAGTTCTCGGTGGACTGGTGGAACACCCTGCACCAGGGCGAATCCATCATGCGGCCTGGCGGCTCAAGCCTGGCGCCGGTCTATCTGCAACCGCTGCTGATGGTGAGCCTCGGCTACGTGACCGCGTTCGGCGCCTTGTGGATGGTCCGCATCCGCGGCGAGATCTGGCGCCGCCGCGCCCGGTCCCTGACCCTGCAGGCGGCGCTCGGTTGATGGATCAGGACCTGATCGCCCGCGCCGTCTCGGCCGGCAAATACGCCATCTACATCTGGCCGGCCTACGCCGTGTCGGCCGCCGGCTTCGCCTGGCTGATCATCGACACCCTGGTCCGCGCCGCGGTGTGGAAGCGGCGGGCCGATCGCCTGAGTAAAGATGACGGTGGGGAAGGTATTGCGGAGCGCAAGTCCACTTAACTTCAATCCGCCCAAGCGCGGTTGCTCCGGCCGAAAGGCCTTCCTATAAGCGCGGCCGACCCCCCTTCTCGCTCGATCCGGAACGCCGCATGAATATCCACGAACATCAGGCCAAGGCCGTCCTCGCCCAGTTCGGCGCGCCGGTGCCAAAAGGCTTCGCCGCCTTCAGCGTCGACGAAGCCGTCTCCGCGGCGGAAAAGCTCGGCGGGCCGGTTTGGGTGGTCAAGGCGCAGATTCACGCCGGAGGACGCGGCAAGGGCGGCGGCGTCAAGGTCGTCAAGTCTCTGGACGCGGTGCGCGCCGAGGCCGAGCGCATGCTGGGCATGACGCTCGTCACCCATCAGACAGGCCCCAAGGGCCGCCTCGTACGCCGCCTCTACATTGAGGAAGGCGCAGCCATTGAGCGCGAACTCTACCTTTCCCTGCTGGTTGACCGGGAGACCAGCCGGGTCTCAGTCGTCGCCTCGACCGAGGGCGGCATGGACATCGAGGAAGTGGCGCACAGCACTCCCGAGAAGATCATCACCTTTTCCATCGATCCGGCCACGGGCGTCTGGCCGCACCACGCCCAGGCTCTGGCCAAGGCGCTTAAACTCACCGGCGATCAGGCCAAGCAGGCGCGCGGCCTGCTCACCTCGCTCTACAAGGCCTTCACCACCGACGACATGGCGATGCTGGAGATCAACCCGCTGATCGTCACCGGCGAAGGCAAGCTGGTGGCGCTCGACGCCAAGGTCAGCTTTGACGACAACGCCCTCTACCGCCATCCCGATCTGGTCGAGCTGCGCGACGTCACCGAAGAAGACGAGAAGGAAATCGAGGCCTCCAAGCACGATCTCTCCTACATCGCGCTGGACGGTGAAATCGGCTGCATGGTCAATGGCGCAGGTCTGGCCATGGCGACCATGGACATCATCAAGCTCTATGGCGCCGAGCCCGCCAACTTCCTCGACGTCGGCGGCGGCGCGTCCAAGGAGAAGGTCGCCGCGGCCTTCAAGATCATCACCGCCGACCCCAATGTGAAGGGTATCCTGGTCAACATCTTCGGCGGCATCATGCGCTGCGACATCATCGCCGAGGGCGTGATTGCGGCCGTGCGTGACATGGGCCTGAAGGTGCCGCTGGTCGTGCGCCTGGAAGGCACCAACGTCGAGCTGGGCAAGAAGATCCTCGGCGAGAGCGGCCTCAACGTCATCGCCGCCAACGACCTGGCCGATGGCGCGCGCAAGATCGTCGACGCCGTGCGCGCCGCCTAGCAGACCCCCATTCCAACCCCATCCCCTAGAGCCAGGTTCATCAAGACACACGCATGTCCATTCTGATCGGCAAGTCCACCCGCGTCATCTGCCAGGGCGTCACGGGCGCCCAGGGCACTTTTCACACCGAACAGGCCATCGCCTACGGCACGGCGATGGTTGGCGGCACCTCGCCGGGCAAGGGCGGGACCACGCACCTTGGTCTGCCGGTCTGGGACACGGTGGCCGAAGCCGTCGACGCCACGCACCCCGACGCCTCGGTCATCTATGTTCCGCCCCCCTTCGCGGCCGACGCAATCCTCGAGGCGATCGACGCCGAGATAGGCCTGATTGTCTGCATTACCGAGGGAATCCCGGTAACCGACATGATCGCCGTCAAGCGGGCGCTGCAAGGATCTAAGTCGCGGCTGATCGGGCCCAATTGCCCCGGGGTCCTGACGCCCAATCAGTGCAAGATCGGCATCATGCCGGGCAATATCTTCAAGCATGGTTCGGTCGGCGTGGTCTCGCGTTCGGGCACCTTGACCTATGAGGCGGTGTTCCAGACCAGCCAGGTGGGCCTTGGCCAGACCACGGCGGTCGGCATCGGCGGCGACCCGGTGAAGGGGACCGAATTCATCGAAATGCTGGATATGTTCCTGCACGATGACGAAACCCAGTCGATCATCATGATCGGCGAGATCGGCGGCTCGGCCGAGGAAGACGCCGCCGAGTTCATCCGCACGCACAAGATCAAGAAGCCCATGGTCGGCTTCATCGCCGGCCGCACCGCCCCTCCCGGGCGGCGCATGGGTCACGCGGGGGCGATCATCTCCGGCGGCAAGGGCGGCGCCGAGAGCAAGATCGAAGCCATGCAGGCCGCCGGCATCCGCGTCTCCCCCTCCCCCGCCGCGCTGGGCGAGACCCTCGTCGAGGTGCTCAAAGGGAACTGAGGGCTTCCGCACCCCGCTCATCCCCGTGAACGCGGGGACCCAGTGGTGTCCAGGGATACGCACATCGGGGATCATTGGCCTCCCCACACTCCCGCCAGGCTGGAAAGCGCTGGGTCCTCGCGTTCGCGGGGATGAGCGGGGTTGTGTGAGAGCCTACGCCGCGGTCCAACCCCCATCCATCGACAAGTTGGCGCCGGTGATCTGGGCGGCGGCGTCGGAGCAGAGGTAGACGGCCATCGCCGCGACCTGCTCGGGCGTGACGAACTGCTTGGTCGGCTGGGCGGCCAGCAGGACGTCGTTGATCACCTGGTCGCGGGTAAGGCCGCGGGACTTCATCGTGTCGGGGATCTGGTTCTCCACCAGCGGGGTCCAGACATAGCCAGGGCTGATGCAGTTGGCGGTGACGCCATGGGCCGCCAACTCCAGGGCGATGGCCTTGGTGAGGCCATCCAGGCCATGCTTGGCGGCGACATAAGCGGCCTTGAAAGGCGAAGCGACCTTGGAATGGGCCGAGGCGGTGGAGATGATCCGCCCCCAGCGCCGCGCCGTCATGGCGGGCGCGACCGCGCGCATGGCGTGGAAGGCCGCGGAGAGATTGATGGCGATGATCTGGTCCCACTTCTCCGTCGGGAACTCCGCCACGGGCGAAACGAACTGGACGCCGGCGTTATTAACCAGGATGTCCACCGATCCGAACTCGCGCTCGGCCCGGGCGACCATTTCGGCGATCTGATCGGGGGCCGACATGTCGGCGTCGCTGTAGTGGGCAGAGACCTTGAAGTCGGCCTCGATGGCGGCGCGGGCGGCCTCGATCGTCTCGGCAGGGCCGAAGCCGTTCAGCATCACGGCCGCCCCCTCGGCCGCCAGGGCGCGGGCGATCGCCAGGCCGATGCCGCTGGTGGATCCGGTGATGACGGCGGCTTTACCGGCAAGGGTCATGGGGGGCTCCGGGGAATTGATGTATCCTGACCCCCCATTTTCCCGCTCATCCCGGCGAAGGCCGGGATCCAGGTTCGACGGGTTTGGGTAAGGCCGGCGGATATTCAGCGAGCCCGTTCTGGATCCCGGCCTTCGCCGGGATGAGCGGAACGGGGTACCGGGCTGGGACTACCCCTTCAGCTTCGCCTTTTCCTTCTGCAGATCCGGCGTGTGGCCGCCGGTGGTGGCGGTGGCGGCGCGGATCGTTTCCTGCAGGGCGGCGGCGGCGCGGTCGTTGGACATGATCTTCGACATCACCGCGGCGCCGGCGCGTTCGAACGACTCGCGGTTGTTCACCAGATGCAGCCTCGAAGTGCGCAGCCCTTCCATCATGTTGTTGATCTCGGGGATCACATAGCGGGCGACGAGATCCCAGCTGCGCGCGGTGTTTTCACGGTTGGCCCAGTCATGAGCAAAGCCGATCACCGTGCCGAAGCCGCCGCTCAGCTTCACCAGATTGCGGATGGCGGCGATCAGGTCGTCGGGCGTGCCGATGACGCTGGCGGCGTCGGGAGTGAACGCGGTCATGTCGACCGCCTCGTCCGGCGATTTGAACGCCACGGCGCCTGGCCGCTGCAACGTCTCGACATTGTATTCATTGTGCCAACGCATCAGGCCTTCGCCGGCCTGAGCGCGAGCCTCCTCGCGGGTCTCGGCGATGTGCCAGCTCATCACCACCCGCCAGTTGGCGCGGTCGACGCTCTGGCCATGTTTCGCGGCGGACTCCTCGGCGAAGCTCCACTGGGTGGGCAGCGCCATCAACCCGGCGCTGGACATCGAACCGATCGAGAGGACGCCGGCGCCATACTTGCCGGCCAGCGTCATCCCCGAGGGGCTGACCTGGGAGGCGACGGCGAAAGGCATGTCCTCCTGCAGCGGGAAGAGCTGCAGGCGCGCGTCGCGCAGAGTGAACCACTCGCTCTCCTGGGTCACGCGCTCGCCGGCGAACAGCCGCTTGATCACGCCGATCGCCTCGTCCTGCCGGTCGCGCTGCACCATGGGATCGATGCCCAGGGCATAGGCGTCGGACGGCAGGGCGCCGGGGCCGGAGCCGAAAATCACCCGTCCGCGGGTCATGTGGTCGAGTTGGACCATGCGTTGGGCGACGTTGAAGGGGTGGTGATACGGCAGCGAGATCACCCCGGTGCCCAGGCGGATTCGCTGGGTGTGCTCGCCGACGGCGGCGAGGAACAGTTCGGGCGAGGCGATCATCTCCCAGCCGGAGGAATGGTGTTCCCCACACCAGAACTCGTCGTAGCCGAGCTCGTCCAACTGCTTGGCGAAAGCGATGTCGCTGCGGAACTGCAGCATGGGGTTTTCGCCGATCGGGTGGTGCGGGGCGAGAAACGCGCCGAATTTCATGCGGGCCATGGGAGTTCCAGTGGGTTGAGGTCGGATGGGTGAACGGTGTTCATAAATCAGAATGACGAGTTGGGGACAATGGCAAGCAACCCCGAAACAACCGCTCGTCCCGGCGAACTCATACCCACCCCCGCTCATCCCCGCGGACGCGGGGATCCAGCGCTGCCCGGGGATCCGCCGTTCGGGGATGTCTCCGCCTCCCACATTCGCCAAGCTGGAAAGTTCTGGATCCCCGCGGACGCGGGGATGAGCGGGGTTTTTGGGTGGGGACCGGTGGGGCATGAGCGAATTGGTGAGGGATGGTCCCACACTTTTCCTCTGGGCGCAGGGGCGGGTCTCGTTCATTACGAGGGAAAATCGCCAAGATGAGGAAACGCCGATGACACCCGATCCCCTATTCGACCTGACCGGTAAGGTCGCCCTGATCACCGGGGGGAGCCGGGGGCTGGGTCTGCAGATGACGCGGGCGTTCGCCGAGCGCGGCGCCGACGTGATCGTCGCTAGCCGCAAGCTGGACGCCTGCGAGGAGGCGGCCAAGGAAGTCCGCGCCATGGGCCGCCGCGCCCTGGCCGTCTCGGCCCACGCCGGCCGCTGGGACGATATCGACCGGCTGATCGAGGTGGCCTACGCCGAGTTCGGCCGCGTCGACATCCTGGTCAACAACGCCGGCATGTCGCCGCGCGTGCCCTCGCACGAGGTGACCGAGCAACTGTTCGACAGCGTGATGAACCTGAATTTCAAGGGCCCCTTCCGCCTCGCTTCGCAGGTGGCCAAGCGCATGGCCGACGGCGATGGGGGGGTGATCATCAACATCTCCTCGAGCGGGTCACTGATTCCCCTGCCCGAGGTGATCGTCTATGGCGGGGCCAAGTCGGCGCTGAACGCCATGACGGTCTCGCTGAGCCACGAATATGCGCCGAAGGTGCGGGTCAATACGATTTCGCCCGGCCCATTCCTCACCGACATCGCCAAGGCCTGGACCGAGGAAGCCCGGCAAACCGCCAACAACGCCTTGCACCGCCCCGGCCGACCCGAGGAGATCGTCACCGCCGCCCTCTTCCTGGCCAGCCCGTCGAGTTCCTTCACGACCGGGGCCCTGATCCGGGTGGACGGCGGCCAGCATTGAGACCTGGACCGCGGGCGCCCTCGCCCGCGAAAGGCATTATCCGCACGATTCTGCGTCATCTGCGGACGAAAAAATAGCGGGCGAGGGCGCCCCCGCGCCTGAGTTCCCTTTTACGCGTTCCGGGCCATCAGGCCGCCGTCCACGGGGATGGTTACGCCGGTGAGGTAGGAGGCGGCGGGGAGACACAGGCTGAGCGTGATGTGGGCGACTTCCTCGGGATTGCCGTAACGGCCCATGGCCGTGCGGCGTTTCGCAAAGATTTGCTTGTGCTCATCGGCGATGCCGGCGGTCATGCCGGTGCGGATGGGACCGGGGCAGATGCAATTGACCGTGATCCCCTCGCGGCCGAGCTCGACGGCGAGCGCGCGGGTGAATCCGGTCACCGCCGACTTGGCGGCGGCGTAGATGCTGTCGCCGGCTGTGGCGCCCAGGGCCTCGGTCGAGGCGATGTTGACGATGCGCGGGCTCGACGATTTGCGTAGATAAGGCAAGGCCGCGCGGATGATGCGCGGATGGGCGGTGATCAGGATCGGAAACATCCGCGCCCACTCGGCCTCATAGTTGTCGCCATCGATGCGGGCGAAGCCGGCGACCCCGGCGTTGTTGACGATGGCGTCCATGCCGCCGAAGTGCTCGGCCATTTCCGGCACCAGACGCGCGATCAGGGCGGGATCGCTGACGTCGAACGCCCAGGCCTTGGCTTCGCCGCCCTCGGCGCGGATGTCGGCGGCGACGCGTTCGGCGTCTTCCAGGCGAACATCGGTGACGCAGACCTTGGCCCCCTCGCGGGCGAAGACATGGGCGGTGGCGCGGCCCATGCCGCTGGCGGCCCCGGTGACCAGGGCGACCTTGCCCTTCATCGAGCGGCTGAGATGGGGGACGGGGTCCATGGCGTTCCTTCCTGGGTTTGTTTTGCGGGCATGTAAGCGGGATGGGGCCGTGGCGGCTAGGGGGACGTGGGAAGAAGGATTCACCACAGAGGCACGGCGGCTAGCGATTGAATGCGCGCGAAGCGCGCGCTGAAGCCGACGCCTTTGCGCCTTCCCAGGGATCGTTCCGATCCATAGCGTCCTCTGTGTCTCTGGGGTTGCCCATAGACCTCACTTTCCCGGACTGGACCGATCCGCGCGGCCAAGCTAACCGGGGGCGATGAGCTCCGCCGTGCGCGCCGCCTTCGACGCCAGGATCGCCAGTGGCGCGATCACGCCCGATCCGGCGCAGGCCGCCGTGGCTGACGCGCTGGGACGGGTGGAGCGCGACCTGACGGCGTTGAAGCCGCCGGGCCTGTTCCGCAAGCCCGCGGGGGCCAAGGGGCTTTACATCTACGGCACTGTCGGCCGCGGCAAATCGATGCTGATGGACATGTTCTTCGAGACGGCGCCATCACAGCCCAAGCAGAGGCTGCACTTCCTCGACTTCATGGCCCGCGTCCACCGCCTGGTGAACGCCTGGCGCACGGGCGACGCGGCCGCGCGGCGGGCGCAGTTCGGCCAGCACAAGGGGGAAGACCCGATCCCGCCGGTGGCCGATGTTCTGGCGCACGAAGGGCGGCTGATCTGTTTCGACGAATTCCAGGTGACCGATATCGCAGACGCCATGATCCTGGGGCGCCTGTTCGAAGCCCTGTGGACGCGGGGGGTGACCCTGGTTTCCACGTCCAACCGCGCGCCCGATGACCTCTATCGCAACGGCCTCAATCGCCAGCTGTTTCTGCCGTTCATCGCCCATCTGAAACAGAGGGTGGAGGTGATCTGTCTGGACGGCCTGCGCGACTACCGCGCCGAGCGGCTGAAGGCGGCGGGAACCTGGTTCTCGCCGATCGATCCGGACCATGAGCGGGTGTTCGACGGTCTGTGGACCGACTTGCTGGGCGCCGAGTCCGAAACCGGCGCGACATTGGAGGTTCTGGGGCGCCACGAACATTGGCCGCGCGCGGCCGGCGCCATGCTGCGCGCGCCTTTCAACAGCCTTTGCGTGCATGCCCTGGGACCGGAAGACTATCTGGCTATCGCCGGCAGGTTCCGCACGGTGTTCCTGGAGCATCTGCCAAGGCTCAGCCCCGATAAACGCAACGAATCGCGCCGCCTGGCGACCCTGATCGACACCTTGTACGAGGCTCGCGCGCGTCTGGTGGTGCTGGCGGAGGCCGAGCCGGATGAGCTCTATCCAGCGGGCGACATGGCCTTCGAGTTCGAACGCACCGCCTCGCGGCTCAAGGAGATGCGGTCGGTGGAATGGGTGAACGCGACGGCGGGGTGACAGCACCGGGGCGCTGGCCGGTAGCCGAAACGTCACAGACCTGGGATAGCCTCGCCTGGCCAATAGAGGAGCGTCCATCCGACATGACCGCGCAAGACGACAGCTTCGATTTCGACCTCAGCCGCCGACGATTGCTGGCCGCCGCCGGACTGGCCGGCGGGGTCGTGGCGAGCGGCGCGCTGAGCGCGGCGGGGCCAGCCGCGGCGGCGGGCCCCCAGCCGGCCAGGGATCCCGCGACGCCTCCCGTCGCCGGCCTGCACCTTCAGTTCGGCGCCGATGGGTCCGCGCGCATGGTCGTCTCCTGGCACACCCTGGCGCCGGTGACGCACCCAAGGGTGGTGCTAGGGCGCCTCGACGGGCGGCTGGAACAGACCGCCGCCGCCGAGACGGTGAGCTATGCCGACGGCAAATCCGGCCATGTCGTGTATGCCCACCACGCCACCCTGGATGGCCTGCGGGCCGACACGGCCTATCTCTATGGCGCGCTGCACGACGGCGCCGAACCCAGGGTCTCGACCTTTCGCACGGCGCCGAAGGGGCGCGCGCGGCTGACCTTCACCAGCTTTGGCGATCAAGGCACACCGACGATGGGCCGGGTCCTGACGTTGCCGGACGGCGTGACGCTGCCGCGATCGGCCACGCTGGCCGCGACCCTGTGGATCAACGATAATCTCGGCTCGCCCGCCGCCGCCGATACGACGCTGGGCGTCGAGCGCATCGAGCCCCTCTTTCACCTCTTCAACGGCGATCTCTGCTACGCCAACCTGGCGCACGATCGGGTGAAGACCTGGTGGGATTTCTGGGAGAACAATACGCGCAGCGCCAGTCGCCGGCCCTGGATGCCCTCGCCGGGCAATCACGAGAACGAACTGGGCAACGGCTCGATCGGCTATCTCGCCTACCAGACCTATTTCCGCGTGCCGGCCGCCGCCGGGCAGACCGAGACGACGCGCGGTCTATGGTACGCCTTCACCGCCGGATCGGTGCGGGTGATCAGCCTGGCCAACGACGATGTCACCTATCAGGACGCCGGCGATTCCTATGTGCGGGGCTATTCAGCCGGCGCGCAGAAGGCCTGGCTGGAAACCGAACTCGCCGCCGCCCGCCACGACCCGGCGATCGATTGGGTGGTGGTGTGCATGCACCAGGTCGCCGTATCGACATCGCGGACAGCCAATGGCGCCGATCTGGGCATCCGCGAGGAATGGATGCCGCTGTTCGATCGCCACGGGGTCGATCTGGTCGTCTGCGGCCATGAGCACCACTATGAGCGCTCGCACCCGGTCCGCGGCCAGGAGGCCAACGCCACGCTGACGCCCAAGCCCGCGGCCACCGACATCCATGAGATCGATACGACGGGCGGCACGGTGCACATGGTGATCGGAGGCGGCGGCACAAGCCGGCCGTCACACACCACCTTCTTCGATCCCCCGCAGTGCCGGGTGATCACGGCTGTCGGCGCCGTCGATCCGGCGACCGGCAAGCGCCCGCCGGTCTATGTCACCGAGCCGGCGCCCTGGTCGGCGACGCGCAATGCGTCGCATGCCTATGGCTTCGCGACCTTCGACGTCGACCCGGGGGCGCCCGGCGGCGCGACCACGATGAAGGTCACCTACTACGATGTCGATGGGCCGGACGGGGCGTTGTCGCCATTCGAGAGCTTCACCCTGCGGCGACCCAGACGAGGATAATCCACGCCGGTCTTCAGCGCCGGGGCTGTCGGTCGCGCGCTTGGCTCTTGGATGACGGGCTGTTAGGCCATCGGGCAACGCCAACCTTGGCGAGAACGGCGCGGGCGTCCGGATCTATTTTCAGAGCGTCCGACGCCACACATTGGGGAACCACCGATGCGGGTACTGGTGACAGGCGGCAATCGCTACATCGGTCTGGAGCTGCTGCACGAGCTCGCCAACGGCGGTCACGACGTGACCGTGATCAACAGTCACGAGGCGGCGCTGCCGGACGGCGTTCGCCGCATTCATTGCGACCGCACCCAGACAGGGGCGCTGGCGGGCGTCTTGGCCGACCACCGGGACGCCTTCGATGCGATATTCGACCACACGGCCTATCACCCCGCCGACATGGCCCCGCTGATCGAGCTCTTCGGCGACCGCGTCTCCCACTACATATTCACCAGCTCCCAGGCGGTCTATCGGCGCAGCTACGTTCAGCCGATCCGGGAACATTTCCCGCGTCACGCGCCGGACAATACCGATCCCCGGTCCGCCTATGGCGTCGGCAAGGTTCAGTGCGAGGACCATCTGCTGGGCCTGTGGAAATCCGACGGTTTGCCGGTCACGATCCTGCGCGTCGGCCACACCCTGGGCCCGCGCAGCCCGGCGGCGACGCGAGATCCGGCCCTCTTCGCCCGCATCGAGGCCGGCCGGCCGATCCTTGTCCCCGGCGAAGGGTACGCGGCGCTGTCGCTGGTGCACATCCGCGATGTCGCGCGCATGATGGCCGCGCTGCTCGGCAACGAGAGGGTGAAGGGCGAGGCCTACAATGTCTCCGGGTCCGAGTTCACCAGCATCGCCGGCGTGATCCAGTTGGTCGCGCGGGCCATGGGCATGAAGGCGAACGTGGTCGAAGTTCCCCTCGACATCGCCCGACGCCAGCACCCGCCTTTGCTGCACTGGGGCGAGGGCGTGGCCGGCACGGCCGTTCTCTCGATCGACAAAGCCCTGCGCGACACGGACTGGACGCCGATGTTCGGCATCGAGGCCGGCTATCGCGATTCCTATGAGTGGTTCGTGCGGGAGGGACGCGGGCGATACGCGTTCGACTTTTCGCGGGACGAGGCGTTGCTGGAAACGCTGGGGACATGAACGGATCGCGTCGCGCTCGTCCCCGTGATCGCTATTTTCGCGCGACGGGCAGGGAGCACAGTTCCCCCAGCGCCTTGGCGACCCACATATCGCCCCTCGCCGGGATTGGCGGGCAGAGCGGAACATATTCGGGTCAAGCAACGGCAGATTGAAGTATACAGACCCGATCTAGGGGAGAGCACTCATGGCGGACGGAGCCGTTGATCTGGCGGAACAGGCGCGGGCGGAGGCTTACGCCACGCCGCTGGACCAGTTCCGGCCGCACGATGTGCGCCACTTCACCAACGACACCCTCTGGCCGTGGTTCGAGCGCCTGCGGGCGGAGGACCCTGTCCACTATACGGCCGACAGCGAATACGGCCCCTATTGGTCGCTGACCAAATACCACGACATCGTCGCCGCCGACGGTGACTATGCGCGGCTGTCATCGTCGTCGACGCACGGCGGCATCACCCTGTTTCTGCCGCCCGAGAACACCGATCCGGAGGCGTTCTCCGAGGATCGCACCAGCTTCATCTCGATGGACCCGCCACGGCACGACGACCAGCGCCGCGCGGTTTCGCCGATCTTTTCGACCCCCGCCCTGATGGAGCTCGAGCCGCTGATCCGCTCGCGCGCCGCGCAAATCCTGGACGAGCTGCCCGTCGGCGAGCCGTTCGATTTCGTCGACAAGGTCGCCGTGGAGCTGACCAGCCAGATGCTGGCCACTCTGTTCGACTTTCCCTTCGAACACAGGCGCGTTCTGCCCCGGTTTTCCGATCTGCTGCTGTCGGGGCCGCCGGCGACAGCCGAGGAACAATCTCAGCGCCAGGTCGAGATGTATTCCGTTCTGGCCCAGTTCGCGCCGTTGTGGAACGACCGCGCCGGCAACAAGACAGGGCGCGATCTGATTTCGCTGCTGGCCAACAACCCGGCCACCAACGGCGGCCACGATCCCCAGCGCTATTTCAGCAACATCATCCTGCTGATCGTTGCCGGCAGCGACACCACGCGCCATTCGATCACCGGTGGCCTGCTGGCGCTCAACCAGCACCCCGGCGAATATGCGAAGCTGCGCGCGAACCCCGGCCTGCTGGAAAGCGCCGTGCCGGAGATCATCCGATGGCAGAGCCCGGTCGCCTATATGCGC
>Ga0075029_100000046_pt1 | contig 49606 bp, 39 predicted proteins | sample LitLauG_LLR_2013_FD_71391 | JGI IMG/M metagenome (GOLD analysis project Ga0075029, IMG submission 71391) | Freshwater sediment microbial communities from North America - Little Laurel Run_MetaG_LLR_2013 | ecosystem: Environmental > Aquatic > Freshwater > Creek > Sediment | place: USA... | reverse complement strand
CGATCGGGCCGGATCTGCGCACACTGCTACGCTGCGCCAAGATCATCGATGGCCCCGCCGGACCGTTGCTGACCGCGCTGGCGGCGCCCGGATCGGCCGCTCCACTGGCGCCGATCCTGGACGCGCTCAGCGTCAAGCCCGCCGTCTTCCATCATGGCAACCGCGGCCTCGACCGGGGCCGCATCGAGCGGGAGGCGGCGTTGTTCGACGCCGTCGCAAGGCTGGCCGACGATCCCGCCTTGCGGAAGGATACCGCCCAGATGGCGCACGCTAAGCTGCGGGCCGCGGTGCTGCCGGCCTTCCCGTGGCTCACTCAGGCGCCGCCACCGCGCATTCCATGGACCGAGAATCTGGCAGATTGGGCGCGTCTGGCGGCGTTCATCGCGGTCGTGGTCGGCGCGCTGGCGGCGCCGGCGCTGGTTATGGCCGCGGTGTTTCAGACAGGCCTGTGGCCTCTGTTTCTTGGCGTTCTGTGTATCGCCCTGCGGCTGCGCGTCGGCGACATGAACGGCGCGACGGGTCGGCCGAGGCTGGCGACGCGGATCGCGAAGCTGGCCGTGTTGATCGCGGGCCTGGCCAACATCGCCGCCTGGCATGCCGACGCGCCCTGTCCGACCTGGCTGCAGTGGCCGGCCTGGGCCACGCTCCTGGCGTCCGCGATCCTGGGCGTAGGGGCCAGCCTATTGGCGGTATTCGCCTGGCTACGCACGCGCGAGCGCGCCGACCCGGAAACAAACGCACCCCAGACCGACGAGGCGGAGCTGCGTCGCATGGCCGCGCGGGAGGACTTCTTTCCAACCAACCACATGCTCAGCATCGTCCACATCAAGCCGGGCGTCTTGCGGACGGTTCTCGCCCTGGTCGGGCTTACGGGCCTGGGCCTGATCCTGCGGGTCTGGAGCCGCAGCCGGGCAGGATACCTGGCCAGCATGCGCACAATCCATTTCGCCCACTGGGCGGTGATCAGCAATGGCGGGCGGCTGATGTTCCACTCCAACTTTGACGGCAGCTGGGAAAGCTACCTGGACGACTTCATCGAAAAGGCGAACGTCGGCCTGACCTTGGCGTGGACCAACGGCGTCGGCTTTCCCAAGACCCGGTTTCTGATTTTCGGCGGGGCGACACAGGGGCGCAAATTCAAGGCCTTCGCACGCGCCTCGATGCGGGAGACGCTGTTCTGGTTCGCGGCCTATCCGCACCTGTCGGTCAATCAGATCGAACGTCAGGCGCGCCTGGCCGCGGGGCTGCGCCAGGCCTCCCTGTCGCCACAAGCGGCTCAAGCCTGGGCGTTGGACCTATGATCGCTTCGACCACCCCCGGCTGGGGCCTCACCCCCGCGCTCGCCGCCACGACCCAGGGGTTCGTGGTCAGTCCCTTCGCCCATGAGCCCGTCGCCCGCGCGCTCTTCCTCGCATTGCCTGCCCGCGCCGGCGGCGGCTGGCTGGCGGCCCTGCGCGCGATGATTCCGATCACCGACGCCGACGGCAAGGATGAAGACTGCGCCGCCATCGCCTTCACGGCCACCGGTCTGGATCGCATGGGCCTATCGGACGTGACGATGGCCAGTTTCTCGCAACCGTTCCTGCAAGGCATGGGCCAGGCCGACCGCGCGCGCCGCCTGGGCGACATCGGCGACGCAGTGATCGCCGGCGGATCGGCCTGGAGCGGCAACGGCGCCCTGGCCCAATCGACGCCGGTCGGCGTGCATGTGCTGCTACTGCTCTACGCCCGCGACGTGACCCGGCTGGACGCCCGTTGCGCCGCGGCGAAAGCGTCTCTGGCCGCCGCGAATGTAAGTGTCGTCCGCGAGCGCGACCTCAGCCTGCGTGTCGACGCCGCCGGCATCGCCCGCGAGCATTTCGGTTTCGCCGACGGGATTTCGCAACCCTTGCCCCACGGCGTCGAAATCCTGGCCGGCGGGAAGCTGGCGCCGGCGGACCCGCTCCACGGCGTCGCTTCCGGCGATATCCTGATGGGATCGCTCAACGCCCATGGCGAACCCGCGCCGGGTCCGATCGCGCCGGACTCGCCCGGCGCCGCCATGCTGCCCGTGAACGACGCGCCCTTCGGGTTTCGCGATCTGGGCGCCGGCGGCAGCTATCTGGTGGTGCGCGAGTTGCGCCAGGACGTGGCCGGCTTCTGGACGACCATGGACCGGGAGGCAGCCGCCCTGGCCGACCCCGCGATCAGCCCCGAAACCCTGGCCGCAAAGGTCGTGGGCCGCGACCAGCACGGGCAACCGTTAAGCGCGGCGGCCCGCGTCGGTGGCGCGCCGGGCCAGCCGGCGAATGGTTTCCGATACTTCGCCGACGACCCCAATGGCTTCAGTTGCCCGGTCGGCGCGCACGTGCGCCGCGCGAACCCTCGCGATGGTCTGGCGCCGAGCGCGACGGACGCCCCAGGCCTGCTGCAATCGGCCAACTTTCACCGAATCCTGCGGCGCGGCCGGAAATTCGGGCCGGACATCGCCGATCCGCGGGTGGACGACGGCCGTGAACGCGGCCTCCTGTTCATGTGCCTCAATACCGATCTGGTTCGGCAGTTCGAGTTCGTGCAGCAGACCTGGATGTTCAATCCGAACTTCCACACGCTGAAGGGAGAGTCGGACCCGCTGGTCGGCCTGGCCAGCCCGTTCACGATGGGCGCCCTACCCCTGCGCCGGCGGGCGAACGTCGACACCTTCGTCAAATTCGCCGGCGGAGAGTATTTCTTCCTACCGAGCCTGCCGGCGCTGGATTATCTGCAAACGCTGGGGTGAGACCCTGCGCGCCGTCCAACGCCGATGTCACGCAAACACGCGCTCGCGCGCGGCCGCTTCGACCCCGGCGAGGGCGCGCGCGATGACCTCGGCGCCGGCGCCAGAGGCGATTGAGTCCACTGTCAGCGTCCGCCGCCATGCGCGGGCGCCCGGACGGCCCTGAAAGAGACCCAGCATGTGCCGCGTCATCGCCGGCAGCCGCGCGCCGTCGGCAATCTGGGCATCAACATAGGGCAGATAAGCCATCACCGCCGCGCGGGCCGAGACTTCGGGGGCCTCGGCGTCGAAGAGGCGCCGATCCACGCTCCCTAGCAGGCTTGGATCGTGATAGGCGGCGCGGCCGAACATCACGCCATCCAATTCGTTCAGCATCGGAATCGCCTGGTCCAGCGTCGTCAGGCCGCCGTTGAGCACGATGGTGAGACCGGGCCGCTCGCACTTCAAGCGCCGCACCAGATCGTAGTCGAGGGGCGGCACATCGCGGTTCTGCGCCGGCGACAAGCCCTTGAGCCAGGCCATGCGCGCGTGGACGATGAAGACGCGGACGCCGACGGCGGCGCAGGCGTCGACCAGGGTGAAGAGGCTGGTTTCCGGGTCCTGATCGTCAACCCCCAGACGGCACTTCACCGTGACCGGAACCTCCACCGCCGCGATCATCGCCTCCACGCAGCGCGCAACCAGCTCTGGCTCGCGCATCAGGCAGGCGCCGAAGCGACCGCTCTGCACCCGGTCGGACGGGCAGCCGACGTTGAGGTTGATCTCGTCATAGCCCCAGTCCGCGCCGATCCGCGCGGCAAGGGCCAGATCGGCGGGGTCGGCCCCGCCGAGCTGCAAAGCCAGGGGCCGTTCAGCCGCGTCGAACCCCAGCAGGCGCGCGCGATCGCCATGGATCACCGCGCCGGTGGTCAGCATCTCGGTATAGAGTCGCGCGCGCGCCGTGAGGGTGCGGTGGAAGGCGCGGCAATGCCGATCCGTCCAGTCCATCATAGGGGCCACGCAGAAGCGATAAGTTGACTTCATAGCGGCGATTATCGCACGAGGCGTCCAGCCTCGTCGACGGCCGGACCAAGACGCGGACGCCGGCGCCAAATAAGCCGCTGAACCGGCGGCCAAGCGAGCGTTTCCCGAAAACACCATTAATTTGAGGTGACAAGGCGAGTGTGTGTTACGAAACTGGCTTGCGGGGAACCCTCGGTGTATGGCTTCGTTATTCTGGTGGGATTAGGGTAAGACTGCTCAGGCCTAACGGGGGGCGGACGTGGCGCAGACCGGTCAAAATCAGCAAACGGCGTCGATCGTTTCTGTCGATCTCTTCGGACCGCCAAGCGCGGCGGCGGGGGGCGCGGCGGGTATGTCGATGCACGACTTGCTCACTCTGCGGCTTGAGACGGCGGCGGATCGTCACGAAGGGCACCTGTTCACGAACGGGTCGGACGGGTTCGTGCTGGCGTTCGCGACAGCAGAGGCGGCGATCGGCGCGGCGGATGAGATCGCCAAGGGACCGCGGCCAGCGGTGCGCGTGGGCGTGCACCATGGACCGATCGTGCTTTCGGCTGACGGCGAGCTGACGGCCGGTTCGACGATTTCCGAGGCCACCGCAATTCAACGCGCCGCCGGAAGCGGCGTTGTGCTGGTTTCCGACGCGGTCAAGCGCGCGGTGAAGGACAATGAAACCAGCCGAAGGCTGACCAAGGACAGCACGGCGATTCGCGTCGGCGTTGGCGGATCGGTGCAGGCCCGCGAGCTCACCGAGCCGGTCGACCCGGTCGAGGAAGCCAAGGCCACCCGGCGCAATCTGATGTACGGTGCCGGCGGCTTCGTCGCCGTGGCCGCGGTCGTGTGGCTGTTCTTCGGCCATACGATCATGACCTATGTGCACCCCAAGCACGATCACGTGGCGGTGCAGGCGTTCCGTGTCGCCGCCGGCGGCGCGGCCGCGGATTTCTCCACCGACGTCACCGATGAGATCGACTACGTCCTGGGTCAGGGGCAGATCCCCACCGTCTCGCGCGCCGACGCCGAATCGCTGCGGGAGGGCGACAACAGTTCGAAACTGCGGGCGCTGGAAGTCGGCGCCGTGCTGGACGGCACGGTTGAAGGCGACGCCAACACCCTGGACATCAAGCTGCACATCGACGATCCGGTGCACAAGAAGCGGATCTGGGAGCACGAATTCACCGGCCCAGTGGGCGACGACTTCAAGGAACAGGTCGCTTCGCGCGTGGTGCAGATTCTGACCTGTTCGGCCAAGGCGCTGAAGGCGGGCTCGGACGTGACCGACCCCGAGATTCTGACGCTCTATGTGAAGTTCTGCGACACCAATGCCGACGCCGCCACCAACACCAGCTTGCAGGCCTCCGAAGAAACCATACTGCGCCAGCTGGTGGCCAAGGCGCCGGACTTCTCCTACGGCCATTCCGAGCTGGCGCTGTTCCTGGCCAGTAAGGCGCAGGTCGATCCGGCGAACGCCAAGGCGCTGATGGACGAATCCTCGCGCGAAGCCGATCGCGCGGCGACGCTTGATCCGAAGAACAGCGAGGCCCTGGTCGCGCAGACTCAGCTACTGACGCCGCCCAGTTGGCCCCAGCGCGAGCAGAGGCTGTCGCTGGCCTCGGCTGTACCTTTGGCCGGAGACGCCCCTCGCGTTCGCTACGCGCAGATGCTGGCCGAGGTTGGCCGCGTGCGCGAGGCGTCGGCCCAGGCTCTGAAGGCGGCGACCGTCAGCCCGTGGGACGCCGATATCGTAGGCTACAACGGTCTCTCCCTGGCGACGATCGGCAAGTATGACGACGCCGACGTGGCTCTGACCCGGGCGCTGCAGACCAGTGCGACCGACACCAACGTCCAGGCCTGGCAATTCCACATGTACGAATGGGTCGGCCGCTGGGACGACGCGCTGAATATGCTCAACGACCCCAAAACCTTGTCGCCCATCATCGCGCAGGAAGACGACGCGGTGGCGACGCGGGCCTTCATTACCGCCATGCTGCGGGGCGACGAGGGATCCAAGTCGGCGGCGCGGGACGCGGAGCTGGCGTCGGCGCAGCATGACCGCTCGCATCTGATGACGGCGATCAGCCATCTGGCGGCGCTCGGGTACGTCGATGACGCCTTCGCCCTGACCGACCGGACGCCGCCGGCGGCGAATACCGACGACCTGTCGGTGCTATTCCAGCCCCTGGCCGACGCCCTGCGCCGCGACCCGCGCTTCATGGCGTTAGCGGGCCGTTTAGGATTGACCGCTTATTGGACGAGCTCGAACAAGTGGCCGGATTTTTGCACGACGGCGGGATTGCCCTACGAATGTCGAGCCGAGGCACAGAAGACGGCGAAAAGTTAGCGCGGCCGGTGCGCGTGACCGCACGCCCCCAAATCCGATTTGTCGCCGCGATGCTGATCTGTGCGGCGTTTGGTCCGGCCCCGGCCCTCGCCTTGGTGATCGATATCCGGCCGGACGGGTCCGTGACTCGATACGACGGCCCGGCCGTCGACATAGGCGGCACGGTGCGCTCGATGATCGGCGCCTATCCGCGGCGGCCCACCGGGCGGGCGAATCTCGTGGCGCCGGCCGAGACCGCGCAGATGATCAAGAGCGCTTCGGAACGTCACCAGGTGGATAGCAAGCTGGTCGAGGCGGTCGCCTGGCAGGAGTCCGGTTTCAATCAAGGGGCGATCTCACCAAAAGGCGCGAGGGGAGTCATGCAGCTGATGCCCGCGACGGCGCGGCGACTCGGGGTCGATCCTGACGACATCGCCTCGAACATCGAAGGCGGCGCGGCCTATCTCTCCAACATGATGCGCCGCTTCAACGGCGATCTGCCCAAGACGCTGGCGGCCTATAACGCCGGACCCGAAGCGGTGGAGAAATATGGCGGCGTGCCCCCCTACGCCGAAACCACCGCCTATGTGCGATCGGTGATGGCGCGGATGAACCGGTTTGACGATTCGCCTCGCATGTACCGGCCAGCCAGCCGCTATTCAGGCCTGCCGGTTGTCTACAGGTCGATTGACACCCCGGCGGTGACCGAAACATCTCAGGCGGCCGACACAGCCCCGGTTGAAGTGGTCAACTAGAGCGCGCTTCGAAAGCTTGAGACCCGCTTTACCGAACAGGTTCTAGGTAAAGGCCGTCGCCTCGACACGCTCGCCATGGGTCGGCTTAAACATGATTTCGCCGATGAAGCGTTTGCCCTCGAAGCGCCGCAGCTGAACGATCACATCGATGACCCGGCTGCCGAACGCGCGGATGGCGTGCCAATCCATGTCTACGCCGCTCAGCAGCGCCAGCATCGCGATCTGATCCAGGGCGCCGGCCGGACTGTCGGCATGGACGGTGGTGAGCGAGCCTGGGTGACCGGTGTTGATCGCGCGCAGGAACGCGAAGGCCTCGGCGCCGCGCAGTTCGCCCAACATGATGCGGTCGGGCCGCATCCGAAGGGCGCCTTGCAGCAGATCATCGACTGTGACGTTGGATTCACCCAAGCCGCCGCGGACCGCGACAAGCCCGACCGCATTGGGGCGATCGAGTTTGATCTCCGGCGCGTCCTCGATGAGAATCAGGCGCTCGCGCGCGTCGATCTCCTTTACCAGGGCGTTCAGGAGGGTGGTCTTGCCCGTCGCGGTGCCGCCAGAGATCACCATCGTCTTGCGCGCCATCACCGCCTTGGAGAGAAACGCGCCAAAATCCCCCGCGGCGAGGAGCGCGCCGAGGTCTGCATCCAGCTTCGCGAGACTTGCGACATCGTCGCGGCGATCGAACATACCCGCCTGTTTCAGATCGGCGATGCTAAAATCAGAAAGCGAATGTTTGCGGACGGCCAGCACGAGGCCGGCGCGCGTGGCGGGCGGGGCGATGAACTGTCCGCGAGCGCCTTCCGGCAGGGCGGCAGAGAGGATCGGCTGCTCGCGATTGATGCCCTGACTTGAAGCGCCGGCGACCTGACGCGCCAGACGCGCGAGGTCGACCTCGGTCAGGTTCGGCGCCACGTGAGCGGTGACCTCCCCGGTCACCGTTTCGACCCAGATCTCGCCCGGCCGGTTGACCATGATGTCGGTCACGTCCGGGTCCGAGAGCCAGGGCTCCAGTGGCTCCAGGTACTTCTTTAGATAGACGCCATCATTCATTCGGCGAAGCCGCGACGCCGGTGAAATCTAGGTCTCGAGCGATGAACACTCGAATGGACTGCCCTTGGGCCACGGTCACTGTGGTGGGAATATCAATTTCCTTTTGCAAGGCGATGGAGGCGACATTTGTCGCCTGTTGCGGCGAGCCGATCACCAATGCGTTCACGTTGCCGCTGCTGCTGGTCTGGTTGGCGAGCGCCTCGACGCCGCCGTTGATCACCGACAGCAGGATGGCCGCGCCGAACCGGTGCAGGAAGTGATTGTTGGCTTCCCCTTGCAGGCCGCCCTGCCCGAGGCGATCGGCGCCGGGCGAGGCCAGGCTGACCGACACGCCGCCCGGCGTGATCAGTCGCGACCAGATCACGAACGCCCGGCTTTGACCCTCGGCGACACCGCTCTTGTACTCGCCGATCAGGTGCGATCCGCGCGGAATGACCACGGCGCTGCCGTCAAAGCCGCTTACGTCGCGGCTGACCATGGCGCGGGCGAAGCCGGGCAGATCCGAATTGATGCCCGTTTCCAGAACCGCGGATATCACCGAGCCTTGCGGAACAATGAGCGAGGTGTTGGCCAAGCGCGTGGCGTGTGCGGTTTCGACCTGGCTGCCCGAGACCTTTTCGGCAAATCTTTCATCCGAGCCCAGTCTTTGCGGCGCGACGCCTGCCCCAGCGCCTTCGCGCGCGGCCGACGAGGGTTGGGCCGGCGCGGCGTCCGGGGCTTCGCTGAGATCTACGACCATGGACGGCGCCCGCAGGCGAGCATCGATTTCACCCGCCGTCACCGCCGAGGGCCCCGTAGGGACATTTGCCGTGGGCGGCGGCGCGTCCTGCGCCGGCTGAGGCGCGGATACGGGGGGCATCACTGGAGACTGGGCGACGGCGGGAGCCGGAGCGGGACCCTGCGCATGAGCGTGCCGCGCCCCGGATAGCGAGAGAAACACCAGCAGCCCGACCATCCCGCCGCCGGCCAGTATCGCCCGGAAGCCCCAGGGGTTATCGCCACCCGCGACCGCTGACGGCGCGCCGGACAGAAGGGCGATCGAATCGTCGGGAGAGGCCGCGACGGGGCTGTCAGTCAGGGTGTTCAATGGAACCATCCTCGGTGACGCTTAACCGGTTTGGGCGAGGTCGCGGCGGCCGCGACGGTGCGATAGCCATCGTTGACAATCCGCGTGACCTCCGCGCCTTGGCGCAGCACGAAAGCCGAGGCTAGGCGGTCCACCACGAGATAGCCGTCGCGCGTGGCGGTGTTGACGATTGCTTCCTTGCGATCGGGATCGATGGCGAAGATCGCTGGATACTCCACCGTTGGCGCGAATTCGAAATAGGTGAAACGCCCATCGTCAAACACGCGCGTCGGAATGAGCTTGGTCGAGCCCTGGAAACGATAGGCGTGGTTGACATCCCGGGGCGGCTGAGGCGGCGGCAGTATCTTGGGTTCGGCCACGGCGATGAAGGGTTCGGGGTACTCGAACCGGACATGGAAGATCAGTGTGCGATCGCCACGACGACCCGCCCGGCGGGCGTGCAAGTCGAAAACGTATCGGCGGACATTGGTGATCACCGTCATATCGGTGACGCTGGCGGCGTCCAGCGGCTTGAGGAAGAGAAGGGTCGCACGGTGATTTGGCGTGACCTGCCACCCCATCCCGTCGCCGATTGAAACGTTCTCGATTCGCTCGCCCGGGCCAAACTCGATCGTCATCTGGTAACCCAGAGCCGCCTGGAGTTCGATCACCTGGTCAGGATCATAGCGCACCACACGGATGCGCGGGTCTCCCGGTCCAGGCTGCGGCGCAATCGCCGCGGGGGCCTGCCCCGCGGCGAGAAGGCTAAACGCCAGCAAGACGCCGAGACCTTTGAACGTGGCTCTCATACCCGCCTCATAGCGCCAAAGCGGGTGCGGTCCCGCATCATGTTCGCGCGCCGATAGGTTTCTCCCAGACGTGCTCCGCGCTCGGGCGATGGACCTGCCGCGGCCGCGATATCAAAATCACGCCAGGCCGCCGCGCCAACCGTGGCCGGCTGAGCGTCATCCCGCGCGCCGACAGTCACGGACCCGCGGCCGCCGAGGGCGGATTGGGTCACCGCCGGCGGCGCCGCTAAAACGGAAGCTGCGGCGCCCCGAACCGGCAGGTTCGCCCGCTCGGCCGCCGCGTTCGGGCGGGAGAGCCTGAACCCACTGGCGACAAGCACGCCGGCGAGGAGCAGGACCCCCTGTGCGGCGGCGAATGTCAGCACGATACCGGACGCCGAAGCGGCCGTGTTGAGATTCAACGCATGCGCCAGCCGCTGTTGTCCGAGCGCCTCGATCCACGGGTCCAGTACGACGAGCAGAAGGCTCGTGGTGACCCAGCATAGCAGCGGCGCGAGGATCGCGGCGACCAAGGCGCGCACCCAGCCGACGAAGAAACCCCGGGTCGAATCGAAAAGGAACAAGGCAATGAAGATTGGACCGACCGCCGTAAGGATGCCGGTCGCTACCGACGCCACCGCCAGAACGCCGGCGGTGCTGGCCAACAGGGCCGCCGAAGCATGCCATAGCGCGTCGGTCGCTTCGGCCTCGCCGCCCCGCGACGGCAAGGCGTTGGGTCCGGCCTTCTTGCCGAATTCGACACCCGTAGCGCTCAGCTCATCGTAGGCGCGCTGCAGGCCCGCGATTGGATCGGCGGCGGACGACGCGGGTCCTCTCGCCGTCGAGGTGGCCATCGGTTGCGATACGACGCGCGCGATCTGCAACGGCGCGTTGGCGGTGAAGTTGAACACCATCGCCTGCACGACGCCCCAATTGAGCGTGAAGGCCAGGATCGCCCCGATTTTGAGCGCTATCGTGGGCGCCTCGGCCAGCCGCGTGTCGCCCAGCGCGAACAGCAGCCGGTAGCCGATCAGGGCGACGTAGATGACCAGAAGCGCGGTGAGCGCCGCGGGGTAGGGAGACCCGGCGCCGGTCAGGGCGCGGTAGCCCGCCGCCGAATAGACCTGAACGTTGCAATCCACGGCGCCCAATATGTCGCGGATGATGCCAAGATCCGTGGCCGACGTCGGACAGAGCGTCATGCCAGTCGCCTCGCGGCGCCAACCGCATCGTCGGCGAGGAAAGCTTCGAGCCAGGCGGCGGGATCGTCTCCCAGCCGCTCGCGCAGGCTATCCAACCGCCGCACCGATCGTTCGGCGCCGGCCAGGATCTTCAATTCCGCGGCCATGCCGGACAGGTCCAACCGGCCGACAACGCTATGATCGGCCTGCTTGATCAGAAAACAGCGGGAGGTGTCCGGCAAGGTCCTGATCAGATCGAACTCGTGCTCGCTGAGTCCGAAGCCGCCGATATAGTCCGCGCGGCGCGCCTTGGGATTGGGGAAGAAGATCTGGGTCGCGGTCTGTTCGATGATCGCCGAGCCGATGCGGCTTTCCAGGGCGTCCGAGGCGTTCTGGGTGCAAAAGCCAATCACGCCGTTACGCTTGCGGATCGTCTTCTCCCAGTCGCGCACCCGCCCGACAAAAACCTCGTCGTCTAGAGCCTTCCAGCCTTCATCGACGACAATCAGCGTCGGCTCGCCGTCCAGCTGCTGCTCGATGCGGTGAAACAGGTACATCATCGCCGGCGTGCGGGTCACCGGCGTGTCAAGAATGCGGGTCATGTCAAACCCGAACACGTCGTGTTCGAAACTCACCCGGTCTTCGGCGTTATCGAACAGCCAGGCGTGTTCGCCGCCCTCGCACCAGGCGCGCAGCCGGGCGGCCAGGTCGCCGGCGCTGGGCTTGCGCGCGCCGATGAAAAGTTCGCGCAGAAACTTCAGCCGGCGGTGGTCGGCGGGTTGGCTGAAGTTGGCGTCGATCGCATCGGAGATCAGCTCGCGATCCTCGGCGTCGATGATTTCGCCGTGACTGGAGAGGAGGCGGGCCAGCCAGTCGTTGAGAAACGCGCGGTTGGCGGGGGTGTCGGGCAGCAGCAGCGGATTGAGGCCGGTCGGCTCGCCCGGGCGCAGAATGTCGTAACGCCCGCGCACCGCGCGCACGAAAATCTCGGCGCCGCGATCCTTGTCGAAATAGAAGACCTTGGGTCGATGGCGCGCGGCCTGAGCGGCCAGAAACGTCAACAGAACCGTCTTGCCAGATCCGCTGGGGCCAATGACGGTGAAGTTGCCCAGATCGCCATTGTGAAAGTTGAAATAGTAGGGACCGAAGGCCGTGGTCTCCAGGAGCGAGATCGCCTCGCCCCAATGGTTGCCCGTCGCCGAGCCTTGCGGATGGTTGTGAAACGGCGCGAAACTGGAAAAGTTCCCGGCTGAAATCAGGGCGCGGCGGGCGATGTAGCCGAAGTTGCCGGGAAACTGCGCCCAGAACACCGGTTCAAGATTGATGTCCTCTCGCGTGGCGACCGCGCCGGTTTCGCTCAGCGCCGACTGAGCCTCGGCCGCCGCGGCATTGAGAGCCTCAAGCGAGTCGGCTTTAACCAGTATCGAGAGGTGGTGTTCGCCATAGGCCGCTCTCCCCGAGGCCATTTCGTCGCGCGCGCCCGTCAACTCGTCACGGGCGATGAGGGCGACATCGTCGGCCGCGCGCATGCGCCGCAGCGCCAGACCCATGCGATCAAGCGTCGCCTGACGTTCCACGAAAGCGAAGCTCTGCGTCATCACCATCTCGAACGGCAATCGCATCACGCCGTCGAGCATACCGGGCGAGGAACGCAACGGATAATCCTTGATCGATATGGCGGCGGCGTAAGTCGGACCTTTGCCCGCCGCGGCGGCGAATTCCATGGCGTCGAGGCCGAAGGTCAAACGCCGATCGCCCAGCGCCTGACCGATATCGCCGCTGGGGGCCAGGACGGTGCGCATATCCCCTGTCGCCAGGGCGCTCAGAAACGCACACGGCTCGGAACAGAGGCCGCTGCGGGATTTGTAGGTCGACAGCACGCGCGCGCCGTAAGGCGACAGCGCAGCGACCAGAGTGTCGGCCACCGCGTGTAGTTGGCGCACGTCCTGGGCCAGAGTATCGGGCGCGCGTGAAGCCGAGCGGAACAGTCTGTCGACCAGGCCGGCGTTACCCTGCAGGGGGCGTCGCACAAGCGTGAGGAAGAGCTCATTCACGAACAGCTGGCGTTCGGCAAGTTTCTCGCGCCACTTGCGGTCGAGTTCGCGGCAGAAAGGATCCTCGAACGCGCCATCAAGCTCCGGCGTGACCCGTCGACGAATGATGTGGTGATAGAAGGCCAGGCGCGAATTCGCCGCGCCTCGGTAGAGCGATTCCCGTACCTGCTTGCGATAGCTGAGTTCGGCGTCGTCGACGGTCTCGAATGGGAAGCCGTCGAGGCGGAGGGTCTGAATCAGCAGTCCATCGCGGGTGATCAGCGTGGTTTCGTCGAGATGCCGGGCATACGGCAGTCGATCGCCGATCGGCGCTTCCTTGGCGGCAAGCTTCCGGTGGATGCTGGCCGAGCGATACGTGGTGGTCATGGCCGGTAGGAGTTCGCCCGCCAGAACGCGTAGTTGCGCACCCTTGGACACCGGCTGACCCGAACCATCCAAAGATCAAAGAAACGGGGTTCGCGCAGACAGCCGAGATACCCCACCAGATGGATCGCCGCCGCCGCCAGCAGGGACCAGAAGCTCTTGGTGATCAGGAAGGCTTCAACGGTGACGATCAGGTTGAACACCGCGTAGCTGTAGGTGACCCCCGCGAACATTTGCGGGCGGGTCAGGGCGGCGCAAACAGGATCAGAAGCCAGACCGCTCAAAATGCTACCGCAGTCCCATCGCGACGCTGCGCATGCCTTGCACGATGGCCACTGCCCCGAAGATGATGAAAGCCCCGATCACGACCGTGACGCCGCGGCGCCAGTCGATCCGGCCGGTGAGCATCATCAGGCCCACGATCGCCACGGCGATCACCGCGGCCGTGGTGGCGAGATTGCCCATCAAGGTGCCCTGCATCCACTCCAAGGCGCCAAGAATGGGGCCCGAACCCGCCGGGTCGGACTGTGCGGTCTGAGCCATAGCTGGAGCCGTCATAGCCACGAGGGCCGATGTCACGACCGAGGTTCGCTGACCGTGTTTGTCGCACCTTCGGCTCAATGACTCACTCCCAACGCTCAACGCCAAGCCGGCGAACCATGTCATTCAGGCCGGCTTCCGTCAACGAAACCGCCGCCTCGCGAGGCGTCGATCAATAGGCCGCGCCACGGCGGATCTATACCCCGGGAACGCCGATTTGACGCGCGGAGTCGCTTAACATCGACTGCACTGCCCCCTGGCCGCTGAAGGCCTTCATGCCATCATGGTAGGCGGCGGTGGCGCCGGCGGGATCGCCGAGGACCATCCGGGCGCGCATCAGCTTGACCCAGCCGTCGGAGTCCTTTGGATTGGATTTAAGGCGCGCGGCCAGGCCGTCGACCATCTGATGGATCATGGCCTGCTGATCGCCGGCTGGCATAGACTGCGCGGCGGCGACCTGGTCGGGCGTAGGGCCGCCGGCCGGCGCGTTCGCCGCGGCGGCCGCAGCAGGGACGCCGGGCGGCAATGGCGGCAGCTTGGCCGAAATATCCTCGCCGCGCGACGCGGCGATTCTGACGACGAACCCTCGGACGTCGGCCGCCCAGGTCGCGCCGGGCGGCGCGCTCTTCAGAAGGGCGATCCAGTCGGCCATGGCGCCGGCATGATCGCCCGCCTGGTCCTTAACGGCGGCGAGGAAATAACGCGCGCGAGGATCGGAAGGATCGAGGGCGACGGCCGCCTTGAACGCCGCCTCCGCTTCCGGCGTCACGCGGCCATCAGCGGCGTTAACCAGGGCTTCGCCACGGGCCGAGACATAGTCGCCATCTTTCGGATTGAGCGCCGCAGCCTTGCCGTAGGCGGCCGCGGCGTCGGCGAAACGTCGGGTGGCCATGTAGGACCAGCCAAGCATGCGCCAGCCCTCCGGGTCGTTGGGCGATTGCCGCATCTTGGCCTCAAGTTGCGCGATCATCGACCCGACGTGATTGCCATCGGCGCCGCCGGCGGCGTCGGCCGGTTGCGAATCGGGCGGCGGCGCGGAGGTGGCGGTCATGTCCGGCCGGCCAATATTGACGTACAGCACGGCCCCGCCAATGGCGACGACGCCGACGATACCGAGCGCGACGGCAATGAGCCCCCGGCCGCTCAGGGGCCGAGACGGCGCTCCGTCGGTGGGGGAATCGGCCAGGAACCGTCGAACAACGTCAGCCTTCAAAGACTCGGCCATCGGTTCCGACGCGCCCTCGCTGGCGGCATGGTCCTGGATCTCGGCCAGTTGGTCTTTCAGCGCTCTGTTCTCGGGCGCGGCGGCTCGGCCCGCGTCATAGCGCCGGACCAAGGGGATCGTCACGCCGACGGCGGCGACGACTACCATCACGGTGAAAATGAACCATACGATCATGAGGCGGGTTCGGTATCCAATCTACGAGCGAGCAAAACTTGTTCCTCGTCGGTAAGGCCGGCGTCGGATTCCACCGGCGGGCCGCGACGGGTGACCATGCGCGCGACCCAGATCGCGCCGCCGATCAGCACCAGAGCGGGTCCGAACCAGAGCAGCAAGGTCTGGCCTTCCAAAGGCGGACGCAGCAGTACGAAATGCCCGTAGCGCTGAACCACAAAATCGATAGCCTGCTGGTCGGTGTCGCCGGCGACGATCCGCTCGCGCAGGATCACGCGTATATCGCCCGCCAGTTGGGCATCGGAGTCGTCGATCGACTGATTTTGGCAGACCAGGCAGCGAAGCTGGGCGCCGATCGCGCGCGCCCGCGCTTCGAGCCTGGGATCGGCCAGTTGCTCGCTTGGCAGCACGGCGCTGGCCTGGCCCGCCAGCGCGAATGCCGCGACGATGGCGCAAATCCCCCGTTTCATGGCGTCATTCACTAACTCTCCGCCGCGAGGCGGTCCATCATCGGCTTGATCGTGCCCGCCCAATCCTCGGGGGTGATCGGGCCAATCTGTTTGTAGCGCACGCGGCCCCGTCGATCGATGACAAAGGTCTCGGGCACCGCGGCGACCCCCAAATCAATCCCGGCGCGGCCACTGTGATCATTCCCCGTCAGTCGATAGGGATCGCCCTGACTGGAAAGGTATTTCGCGGCGGCCTCGACTTCGTCCTTCCAGTCCAGGCCGTCGATCTGGACCCCTTGCGCCTTGAGATCGAGAAGGACGGGATGTTCTATTTTGCACGACACGCACCACGAGGCGAAGACGTTGAGCAGCTTGGGCTGGCCAACCTCGTCGCTCGACTTCAGACCGACATCGCCGGCCCTTACCGGAGGGAGATCGAAGGCCGGCAGGGGCTTGTCGATCAGGGTCGACGGCAGCTTGGTGGGATCCCGGTTCAGTCCCACCGCGAAGACCGCGACCAGCGCGAACAGGCCAAAAAGGGGCGCCAGGTAAATCAGCCGCTTCATGACGCGATCGCTTCCGCCGCCAGACCGGGCGCAACGACGGCGCGCCGCACCCTCGCGGTTCGTAATCCGCGATCGGCCAGAGACACCATACCGCCAAATGCCATCAGCAATCCGCCGGCCCAGATCCAATCTACAAACGGGTGGTTCCACATGCGCACGACGATGCCGCCCCCCGGGTTTTCGTCCGCCACGGATATATAGACGTTGCCCAGCAGTCCCACCCCGATGCCGGCGTCAGTCGTGGTGGTCTGGCTTGCGGGATAAAGGCGCCGCTCAGAGATCAATGTGCGGTGGCCAAAGACGCCCGACACATCGAATCGAGCCTGATTGGCCTCATAGTTGGGGCCCGTAACGGGCTGAACCGAGTCCATGGTGACCGTCTGGCCCGCGAGTTGCACACTTTGGCCAGGACTCATCGAAAGCACCCTGTTGGTCTGCCACACGGACACTGAGGTGATGCCGATCGTGGTTACGCCCAAGCCAGCGTGGGCGATGACCAAGCCGAATACGGCCAGCGGCGTCGACCGCGCGCTGGCGAGCACCTGCGTGAACGGCACCTGACCCAGACGCCATCGCCGCGCGAGAATCACCATGGCGCCGACGATCAGCCATACGCCCAGCGCCAAGCCAAGCGCGCCCAGAACGCTCTTCAGGCCGAACACGATCAGGGCGACGACGAATACCACTGCCCCCACGGCGGCGGGCACGCGCACCCTGACCAGAACGCGGCGGAGTTCGTCCCGCTTCCAGTACAGCAGCGGACCGAACGTCAGCAGGGCGAACACCAGGATGGCGATCGGAACGAAGACAAACTGATAGTATGGCGGGCCCACCGATATTTTGTCGCCCTTCATCGCATCGAGCAGGACGGGGTAGAATGTCCCCGCGAAGACGGTGGCGGTGGCCGCCAACAGAAGCAGATTGTTGAGAATGATCGCCAGCTCGCGGGACACCGGCGCGAACAGAGCCCCGGTGCGAAACACCGGCGCGCGCCAAGCGAACAGCGTGAGCGCCGACCCGGTCATCACCGCGATGATGCCCAGGATGTAGACACCACGCCGGGCGTCGAGCGCGAAGGCGTGGACGCTGGTCAGGACGCCGGATCGAACGAGAAATGTCCCGACGAGGCTCATTGAAAAGGTGAGTATGGCCAAGAGAATTGTCCAGCTGACCAACGCGCCGCGCCGTTCGAGCACCAGCGAAGAGTGCAGCAGGGCTGTCCCGAGCAGCCAGGGCATGAGGGATGCGTTTTCCACCGGATCCCAGAACCACCAACCACCCCAGCCGAGCGTATAGTAGGCCCAAAAGCTGCCCATGGTGATGCCGACCGTCAGAAAGATCCACGCGGTCAGAACCCAGGGCCGAACCCAGCGCGCCCAACCGGTGTCGACGCGCCCCTCGAGCAATGCGGCGACGCCGAAGGAGAAGGCGATCGAAAAACCTACGTAGCCCGCGTAGAGCACCGGCGGGTGGAAGACGAGTCCGGGGTCCTGGAGGACCGGGTTCAGTTCGGCCCCGTCGATGGGGACAGGAAACAGCCGGGCGAACGGATTGGAAGTAAAGATCAGAAATCCGAGAAACGCCGCGCCCATCAATCCCTGCACACCGATCACTCGGGCCTGCAGGGTGTCGCGGAGGCTGCCGCCGAACAGGGTGACCGCCGCGCCGTAGACGGCGACGATCAGCACCCACAGCAGCATCGAGCCCTCGTGGCTGCCCCAGGTGGCGCCGATGCGGTAGATCAGCGGCTGGGCATTGTTGCTGTGCTGTGCAACCAAAGAGACAGAATAGTCGTTGACGACGTAGCAGACCGCCAGGCTGACGAAGGCCACGATCACAAACGTAAGTTGCAGGAGCGACGCCGACCTGCCCAGCGCCATGAGCATAGGGTCGCGACGGCTGGCGCCGACGAGAGGAGCAACCGCTTGAATTCCAGCGAGCACCAGCGCGAGAATCAACGCGAATTGCCCAATTTCAGCTGTCATGGTCTACAATTACCCCTTAGTCTGGTATCGGCCTTCTAACGGTGTAATGTTAGAACCCGAAGCGTAAAAAGACTGGCGCGGGGCCAGGGGTGCGGGAGCGGATTTTGATCGGCGTGTCATTCGGCGCGCGCGGTTTTGGGCGGGGGTGATCATGGCCGAAAAATACCGGATCGCCGTGGTGGGCTCGGGGCCCGCCGGGATGAGTGCGGCGGCGCAGGCGGCGAAGCTTGGCGTGAGCCATATCCTGTTGGAAAAAACCGACCACCTTTCGGATACGATTTATAGCTACCAAAAAGGCAAATACGTCATGGCGACGCCGGCGCAGTTGTTGCTGCGGTCGGGTGGCGTCGACACCGGTCTTCCCTTCGAAGCGGGCTATCGGGAACAAATTCTGGACGCATGGAACAACGGCGTCGCGGAAAACAAGGTCAACGTTCGCTACAATGCCGAGGTCAAAGGCGTCACCGGTGCGAAAGGCGATTTCACCCTGACGCTGACCAACGGCGACACGGTGCAGGCCGAAACGATCGTGATGGGCATCGGCTTGCAGGGCAACCCCAATTTAATGCGCTGCCCAGGGGGCGACCTGCCGCATGTGCAATATTCGCTCGCAGATCCCACCGCCTATATCGACGAGCATATCTTCGTCATTGGTGCTGGCGACGCGGGTATCGAAAACGCCCTGGGTCTGGCCGCCGATCCGGCGCAAGCCAACGTGGTGGGCATCGTCAATCGCTCCGCCGACTTCAGCAAGGCCAAGGACGCCAACGTCAAGAATCTGACGGCGGCGCAGGAGGCCGGCCGCGTTTCGATCTACACTGAAGCCTCGCCCACCTTGGTCGAGCCGGGGTTCATCACCCTCGCGGTGCCCGACGGCGAAGTGCGGCTGCCCTGCGATCGGATCATCGCGCGCCTGGGCGCATCGGCGCCGCGCAAGTTCGTCGAATCGCTGGGCATCGAGTTCACCAGCGAATCGCGCGACGCGTTTCCCAAGCTCACGCCGCAGTTCGAAACCACCGCCCCAGGCATTTACGTCATCGGCGCCCTGGCCGGTTACCCGCTGATCAAGCACTGCATGAACCAGGGCCACGACGTGGTCGAGTTCATAAACGGCAACACCGCGCTCGAACCGGTGGACGAGCCGCTGCTGGCCAAGAAGATCGAAAACCTGCCTGGCAAGCGCTCCGTATCCGATTGGCTCGAATTCCTGCGAACCAATGTCGAGATCTTGCGGGGTCTCTCGCCCCTGCAGATGCGAGAGTTCCTGCTGGATTCCGAGGTCCGCGCCTACAGCGCCAACGATGTGGTGTTTGAACGCAACGCGATCGGATCGTCTCTGTTCGGCATCGCCTCGGGCTCGGTCAAGGTTGAGGTCAACCCGACCAATCCGGCGATCACGATCCCAATTCCGGCCAGCTCGATCTTCGGTGAGGTCGGCTTGATTTCCGGACGGCGGCGCGGGGCCACCGTGCGCGCGGCTGAAGACAGCATCATCATCGAGATTCCCCGGACCGCGGCCCTGAAGCTGATGGGTACCAATCAGGAAGCCAAGGACACCGTCAACCGGATCACCACCGAGCGGGGCCTGTTGCAGATCTTCAGCGGCGGCGGTCTGACGCCGGACGATCTGAAGGACGTCATCGCCAGCGCAGAGGTGAAGGAAGTCAAACCGGGCGAAGCCATCATAAAGGAGGGCGAAGAGAGCTACGACATCTTCATCATCCGGCGTGGAAGTATGGTCGTCGAGCGCGAGATCGGCGGCAAGCCGGTGTTCCTCAGCTACGTGCCGGCGGGCGCCTATTCTGGTGAGATGGCGCTGGTGGAAGGCGGAAAGCGGAGCGCCACGGTGCGCGCGGCAATCCGCTCGGAAGTCATCAAGCTCGACGGAGACGCCTTCCTCGTCCTACTCAACAAGAAGCCGGAGCTGGTCGCCAAGCTTCGGGCGCAGATGTCGTCGCGCCGGAGCGTCAATGCCTTCATCGACAAGGAAAAAGGCTCCTTCGGCGGGGTGCTGGACTATTATACCAACGTCGCCAAGTTCCTGGTCGACCAGGGTGTCGGCGAGGCCACGGACGTGCTGCTGATCGACGAGAAGCTGTGCGTGGGCTGCGACAACTGCGAACGCGCCTGCGCGGACGCCCACGAAGGGCTATCGAGGCTGGACCGGGAGGCGGGAAAGACGTTCGCCAACCTGCACGTGCCCACGTCGTGCCGACATTGCGAGCATCCTCATTGCATGACCGACTGCCCGCCGAACGCGATCAACCGCGGTCCCGACGGCGAGGTGTTCATCAACGACAGCTGCATCGGTTGTGGCAACTGTCAGCGCTTCTGCCCCTATGGGGTGATCAAGATGGACAAGCCCCCACCCGAACGGCCGGGCTTGCTGTCCTGGCTCTTCCTGGGAATCGGTCCCGGTCCTGGCGAGCCGGACAAGAAGTGGAAGGAATCCCACGCCAAGCCGGGCGCGCACAAACAAGCGATCAAGTGCGACATGTGCTCGGGCATCAAGGGCGGACCGGCGTGCGTGCGCGCCTGTCCGACGGGCGCGGCGATCCGGGTGTCGCCGGAGAATTTCCTGTCGGTCGCGCTCCTGGAACGGGGGCGCGGCTAAGCGATGGTGAAAAAGGTTCGACAGGCTCGTCGGTCCGACGTCAGGAAGCACACGGGCTTCTTGCAGGACGGGAACTATCGCTGGCTGTGGGTGGCGCTGGCGCTCTGCGCGGTGTCGATCGCCGCCTATATGATGATCGACGCCACGCCTCGTCCGCGGGGCGGCACGATGTACGGCTACATCATGGGGACGATCGGCGCGCTGCTGATCGTCTGGCTCGCCCTTTTCGGCATCCGCAAACGCCTGATTACCCGAGGGGTCTATTCGCTGAAGGCTTGGCTTTCGGCGCATGTGTACCTGGGCCTTTCCCTGCTGATCATCGCCACCCTGCACGCGGGCTTCCATTTTGGCTGGAACATTCACACCTTGGCCTATGTGCTGATGGTGCTGGTGATCGTTTCGGGCATGTTCGGCGCGGCGGTCTATGTGACCTTGCCCGTGGAGCTCAGCAAGAACCGTGGCGAGACAACCCAGACCCAGTGGCTGGAAACCATTCGATCGTTGGACTCCCAGCTGCGCGAGGCGGCCCAGCCGCTTGATCGTCAGGAAGCCGATCTGGTGCGCCTTTCCACCGAGAACACCAGCATCGGCGGGTCATTCTGGAATCGACTGACCGGCAATTACAGCAACTGCAACACCTTGCGCGCGGTCGAAGGTCTGGAGCGGTTAAAGCGATCGCGACCGGCCAACACGGCTCTCGATCAGGTCGATTCCCTTCTGCGCCGCAAGCAGGAAACCCTCGCCCAGGCGCGACGCCACATACGGATAAAGACCCTCTTAGAACTCTGGCTCTATATCCACGTGCCTGTAACCTTCGCACTGCTGGCGGCGCTCACAGCGCATATCGTCAGCGTTTTCTTCTATTGGTGAGGCGCTCGTGACCTTCGCCGTCAGATCCATCACCCGCAGCACCACCGGCGCTGAGATCGTTCACCGCCCGCAGGTGCACGAGTCCGAGACGATCACCGTTGGCCGGGGGTCGGACTGCGAGGTGCGCCTGCCGGACCTGGCCGTCAGCCTGCGTCACGCCACCCTCACTCGCAACGCCTCCGGCACGGTCACCGTCACCGCGCTTGGCTCCGAACCGTTTGACGTCAACGGGCAGTTCACCGCGAAGGCGGAGTTGAAGCCCTCCGACAAGCCCACTCTCACCTTTGGCAGCCACGTTCTCACTCTGGGTGAGAATCCGGACGATGGGTCCGTTCTGGTCGACGTCAATCGGCTCGAGGGCGCTCCGGACGCGGCCGCGGCCGAGAACGAACGCGGAATCTTCGAACTGGCCGGCGCGGGCCTGCAGAAGCGGCCGGTGGCCTGGGCCTTCGCGCTGATTGCGCTGCTGGTGGGCCTAGTCTGGCCGATCGCCGCCTATATCACCCACGCCAATCGGACCATCCACGCCGACAAACAATGGTCCAGTGGCCCCTTGTCGAAATCGCACGCCTTCTTGAACGGCAACTGCCAAGCCTGCCATGTCAAAGCTTTCGTCTCGGTGCGAGATGAAGCGTGTCTGGCGTGCCACCAGGCGACCAAGACACCCCAGGACGCCGCCGCCATCAAGGCGCGCAATCATGATTGGGGCGGACCGGAAAAGGTCAGCCTGATCCGCGATCACGCCGATCACGAAGCTCTGATGCGCGCCGCGCCGCTGCCCCGCGACCCGATCGGGGCCATCCAGGCGATCTTCCGACGCACGTTCAATCGCCCCAACGAGCGATGCGCGAGCTGTCACCTAGAGCATTTGGCGGATACGCCAGTTAAGAACGCCAATGGGACTCCGGGACCCGCGCAACCGCGGGAGACCCCGGTGCTGCGGCTGACCAACACCTGCGTCGGGTGCCACGATCGGATTCGTGAGCGCCTGAGCGGCGCAACGGCTTTACGCGATACGCCCGATTGGCGGCACCACCCTGAGTTCCGTCCCTTCACGGCGCGTACGCCGGTCGGCAGCGCGCCCGCGCGGCTCTTCCGGACGTCGCTCGTGGAACACCCCAGCGACTACAGCGGGCTGATCTTCTCGCATAAGGCGCACCTGGACCCCAGCGGCGGCGTGGCGCGGATGGCCGTGGGCCTGAGGCTTTCCACCGGCGCCCTGGCGTGCGCGGATTGCCACCGCCCGACCAAAGACGGCCGCGGCTTCCTGCCCGTGGAAATGACCCGCGACTGTTCCTCATGCCACTCGCTGGCCTATGCGCCAGGACGAAACTTGCCCCACGGTCACCCCGACAAAGTGATCGCCGCCATGGAAGCGGGCGGCGGCGGAGGGTCGCATGCGGCCGAAAGGAGTCCGCCGAACTTCCTCACTCGACTGATTTCATCGATCACCGGGCGGGCCGATGTCTCACCGGCGCCGACGGGCTATCGCGCCCTGTTTGCGCCTAAGGGATTGTGCGCCGAATGCCACGTCGTCATCGCCCCGACCAACGGCGGCCTGGACTATAAGATCCGCGCCGTGAACCAGACGGCGCGGTACTTGCCGTGGGGCGATTTCAACCACTCGATTCACGCCCACCAGCGACATCCAAATGGCGAACCGAATTGCGCCGAGTGTCATACCGCGCCGGACTCAGATCGGCCCGAGGAATTGCTCCTGCCCCGTATCGCCGAGTGCGCATCGTGCCACGGCCGCACTAAGGACAAGACCCCTCAGGCGGCCTCCGCCGATTGCGCGGAGTGCCACAGCTATCACGCTCCTGGGGTCGCGACGGCAAAGCCCAAAGCCAAGACCAACCCCGGCGCGCCCGTCGACGCGGACGCCAAGGCGGTCGCCTTCGCCGACCTACCGCGGCGAACTTTCTAACCGTGAGGGCGCTCACCGGGCCGATCGCAACCCGGGAGCGGTGGAAGAGAATTATTTACGCGCGCCAGTTAGGCTGACAGCCATGCTGACCATCGCCCAGATTACCGACCTTCACGTCTGGAGCGACCAGGACCCACCCAACCACGACCTGCACGAAGCGCGTCTGCGGCTCACCTTGGCGTCGATACACGCGCTGCGGCCGCGCCCCGTGGCGATATTGGCGACGGGAGATGTGACCAACACGGGAAGCGAACAGGAGTTCGCGGACCTGGCGGCCATCCTGGGAACGAGCGAGATTCCCGTTTATCTGGCCATGGGCAATCATGACTTGCGTCACCGCATGGTCGCACATTTCCCCGCACCAGCTGTCCAGTTAGACGCCGATGGGTTCATACAGTACGCGATCGATCTCGACGGTCTGCGCATTCTGGTCTGCGACACCGTCGATGAGGGGACCGAGGATGGCGCTTTCTGCGATCGCCGGGCCGCGTGGCTGGCGCGAACGCTGGACGGAGCCCCAGGCGTACCCGCGGCGCTAGTGTTGCATCACCCGCCAATCGCCAGCGGAATTCAGTGGATCGATCCAGATCCGAATGCGCCGTGGATTCAGCGTTTGCGCTCGGTCGTCACCGACCGACCGCAGATCGTGGGCATCGTTTGCGGCCATGTGCATCGCGCGTTCCACGGCGTCTTCGCCGGCAAGCCGGTCGCCGTGTCGGCCGCGACGGCGATCGAGCTTACCCTCGACATGACCGACGTCGATCAAGGCGTCGCGGACGGTCGCGAGATTTTGCGCGGCGAGCCGCCGGCGTTCACCTTGCTGATGTGGTCAAAAGGTGAATTCGTGGTCCACAACTGTATCGCCGGCGAGTTCTCGCCCTCGATCCGCTACCTGCAGCCGTTCAAGCGCGGCTAAGCCAGGGGGACATACCTCGCGCCGCGGAGTGACGACGCCCCGGCCCGAGATCGCTTTCCGCCACGACGCTCGCGAAGCCGTTGCGCCATCATCCACTGCCGTTTGCCGTCGGCGCGGGCGGCCCGCGCTGTTAGCTAGCGGCCGTCGACGACTAACGCACGGCCGTCTGAAGCGGGGTCCAGCCTTCCTTGGTCACCGCATCGCTGACGGTGAACATGCGGCCGTTAGAGTCGAGGAAGAAGCGTTCCATCTCCTCGCGTGTGAATGGCCGTCCGCCGACGCGTCCGAAGATCGCGATCTGGTGACCGGTTTCGTCAACGGCCCGGTCGCGATCGAGGCCTTTGGACAGGGCCAGCGCGGGCGAAGCGGTGCGAGCCCAGGCAATCAGTTCGGGCTTCGGCGGCGGCGAGAAGCCATAGAAATTCGGCTGGCTGCTGGGACTGGTCAGCTGCAGGACTTTCATGCCGTTCCGACCGTCGGCGACGTAGGCGAACAGCGAGGCGTTGGTCGACCCCACGATAACGTCCTCGGCGTCGCTAAGCTTTCCGTCGAAGGTGACCCGCTGATAAATCTCAGGGTGCTCGGGCCGCTTAACATTGACGATGACGAGGCCCTCGCCCTTGGCGGCGACGTAGGCATAGGTGCGAGCAATGTAGACCTTGCGCGCATTGGTGAGCGGGATCGTCGCGCCTTGCACGAAGCGGGGCTGATCCAAACGTGTCACGTCCAGCACTTCCAGACCGCGAGCGTCCGTCACCCAGAGATAGCGGAACTGGAGCGCCGAGGCGCGCACATCCGGGAGCGGCGTGACCGAGGTCACTTTCGGATGCAGCGGGTCGTCAAGATTGACGACCACGAGGCCCGCCTTGGCGGCGATGTACGCGAAGTGACCGCCAAGCGTGATGTGGCGAGCGCCGTTGAGGATGCCGTTCGGATTCCACGTCAGGGCCCTGTGAAGGAAATTATTGCGCGGGTCTTTGTCGACCAGCGAATTCACGTCGACCAGGATCAGGCCTTCCTCGGAGTCCGTGATGAAGGCGTAGTTGTAGATCGGGTGGAACGGCTGTTCCTCGTTCTCGGTCTGCATCCACTTGGTGTCGCGCAGCGGAGCGATCGGCTGATCTGTCGGCAGAGCCATGCAGGTGGCGTTCTTGGTCTGCACGTGCGTGTTGTGGCCGAGCGGGGAGAACGGCGCGGTAATGATCTTCTCGGAGATGTCCTTGTTGGCGATGCTGGCCACGTCATAGACGCGGAAGCCGCCCTTGCCCTCGGCGACGAACATATATTCCCCGCGCAGTTGCAAGCAGTTCACCGCGCCGCCCGTTGAGTGGGTCGGATTGACGATCTGCTCGGCCGGGTCAGTCTCGCCGCTGAGGTGTTTGTCGAAGGTCTTGCCGCGCACCCAATCGACCAGCTCACGGTGGTTCCGCTCGACGTGCTGTTTGTAATAGTCGGGATAGGCGTATTTCTGCAGGTAGGAGCCGAACACCGCCTGCGGTTCATTCCACTCGGTAACCCGCACCGCCTCGATGCCATGGTCGAGCCCGACCCAGGCGTGCATGCCGACGAAATTCATGAAGTTGGTGCCCAGCAGAAGCAGCTGGGACATGATGGCGTTGTTGTCGTTCTCGTTGGAGACGTGGCAATCGCTGCAGGTCTTGGTCTCGGTCGTCCGCACGGTGTGGGCGAAGTGAGGTGCAAAGGCCTGGCTGGAATAGCCCGACGCCGAGATTGGCGGTTGCTGGATGTAGATCCGATCTCGACTGATATTGGTCGATGACAGGATCAGGGCCGACGACGACCGCACCGGAGCGATCATGTTGCCCTTGGTCGTCATGTGGCGGCCCAACTGGAAAGCGTCATCGCGCACGACCTGCGGATTGTAGGTCGCGAAGTTGCGGGTCGTCTGACCGCCGAAGTGATGTTCCTGGGTCTTCCAATTGGCCTCGATCGGCAGGTGACAGCCGGCGCACGAGGTCATCCACGAAGTGTGACAGGCGAAACACTCCATTTCGCTGTCCTTGTGGGCGTAGTTCTTGGACTGAATCCCAGGGCCCCACGAGAACGGCGTGCCGCTGGTGTCCAGTCTGGCCATCGTCTTGGCCCTGGCGGCCTTGGCGTTATAGTCGGGGCTGTTGGGATCAACCGAGTCCTTCACGGTCTTGATCTGCCACTCCAGTTTCGGATCCACGATCGACCGCTGCACCAGCACCTGGCGGCCGTCGCGCTCAACCCATTCAAAGCGGCGCTGTCCATCGGGGTTGCGCAGCAATGACAGGTCATATCCGCCTGGGCGGGCGGCCGGGCCCGAGGTCTTCAGCGTCGGGTAATTGGCCACGGTGCCGTGACAGTCGCGGCAGCCGATTTCCACCGCGTTGGCGACCTCGGCCATGATCAGCCCATTGCCGTGGCTGTCTCCAGAGAAGTGACAGTCGGCGCACTGCATGCCCTTTTCGGCATGGATGTCCATCATATGGACGGCCTTGCCGGGGTTGTGGCCGGGCTCGGTGAACTTGGGTTCGCCGTTGCGGCGCCATTTCTCGGGATCGTCGTTAGCGACGACGTTCCCTTGCGCGTCCAGGAGATTGCCTTCGCGGTCGCGCTTGAAGATCGCGCGGAAGTTCCAGCCGTGGCCGTGATAGTCGGCGAACTGGGTGTCGTGCAGCTTGGGATTGAGGTCGAAGACATTGCGCAGGAAGTCGAGCGAGCCCCATAGACCGTGTGTCGCAGCGGCCTCAGGATTGCGATCCTCGATCGCGCGGATGGTCGCCGCGGTCGGATAGGCCTGCTTCTCCGGCCACATGAACGGAGCGTCGGATTCGTAGTCCCACATCGTGTAGCCGTAGTAGCTGTTCACGAAGACGTTCGGCTGGTGCATGTGGCAGTTCATGCACTGCGAGCTGGGGATCGCCCGGGTGAACTCGTGGCGCAGCGGATGGCCGGATTCGGTCTTGTCGATGGTGGGATCGACGCTGACGCTTTGGCCGTCGTGGCCGTATTGAGCGTAGATCAGGCTGTGCTGCGGCTGGCGATCGTTGGCGTAGACCACGTGGCAGGCCGCGCAGCCCGATGAGCGATAGTCCCCCGGCTGATCGTTGGTGCCGAGGAACCAAAGGAAGGGGTCGTTCAGGCGCGACTTGTGAATGTTGAGCACGGGGATCGCGACGCGAAGTCCCGTAGCCGGGCCCCGGTTGGACTGTCGGATGTCGGGTCGACCAGGTTCCTCCAGCTTTTGAATTTCACCACTGGAGTTCGGGTTGCCCGTCTCGGGGAATTGGGTGTTGATCGTACGTCCGCCGCGCTCGAACACACGGAAGACATCGGCCGGCGGGATCACCTGCCAGGTCGGCAGCGGGTAAAGCGCGGGAAGCGCGCCGCGCTTCTTCTGTTCGGGCGAAACCTCACCCGGCTTGCCGCCTGGAGGCGCCGCCGAGAGAAGCTTGGCGGGCAGACCTTCAGATGTGTAGGATTCGCCCGTAACGTAATGCTTGTACGGCAGAATGCCGTTGTTGTAGGCGGCCCCGCCCCAGAGCATGGCGCCCGTCGACATGATCGACCGTTCCGACGCCTGAATCTGCGAGAGGTGGCAAGCACCGCAAGACTGGCGCGCCACGCGATAGTCGGACGGGTTCATGAACCGGATGAATTCCGGCGCTTCGCGATTGAGCAATGTGTAGCTGTGCTGCGGCTTGGCGGAGTGCGGATAATTCCAGGCCCGAGGATATCGCGGCAAGACGTGAGCCTGATCGCGCAGCTGGGCGTAACGGGCGTCGTTGCGGGCAAGTCCGGCCGGCGCCATCACCTTGGCGTCGCCGCCATGACAGTCCGCGCAGCCAAGAACCACCGCCTTGGACTTGTGCATCGTCAGGGCGTCGGAATCGGTGTGGCAACTCTTGCAGCCGGAGCTTTGCGCCTCGGCCTGCTCAGGCGTTTCGCCCTTCTGGGTCGGCGGCGCGGTGACGTAGTGGCGCTGAACCGGTCGCTCGTTGTCGGTCCCGGACACCGCCCAGGGAGCGACGACCGCGACCGCCAGCAGCGCCAGGCCCCACCTTACCCAAGTTTTCGCCGTCTTTTGCAGGGTCCCCGCTCCCCTAGAAGGCCAATACGGTATTGAACAGAACTGAGTAGAACGCTGAATCGCGACCACTGGTCGTCAGCAGACTGTTGAATCCCGAGTCCGGTGAAAATACCGCCGCCGACAATCGGAATATCACGTTTTGCGTCATGCGTGGGCGCCAGATCGTCGATAGCGAATAATCCCACCCGAAGCTGTTGGGGATCGAGCCCTGCTGGCGCAACGCCTCAAGCACTGCGGTGTTCTCGAACCAGATGTGGTTGATATTGGCCGTGACGCGGAGCTGCGGCAGAACATCGAAGTCGCCGCCAATGCCGACCAGTATCGTGCCAGGATTGTTGAAGTTCGACTGCCCCTCATCCTTAGAGGACCGCAGATCGGCAAGAATACCGTGAGGGCTCTTCAGACCAACACCGCCCCCGGCGACGAATGGCAAGCCCGTGCCGACGAAGTAGCTCGTGTCGGCGCCGGCGAACTGCGGATTGGCGAGGATGGCGTCAAAGCCCGTTTCGGTGTTGCCGCGCGGATTGCCGCTACCTGAGGCGTACATCCCCGAAAGGCGGATGCGGACCCAGTCAAAATCCATGCTGGGTTCCGCGGCGAAGAAATAGCTGCGGATCGTGGCCGACTTATTGGTGAAGACGTTGTTGCGGTCCTCGCCCAGCGCCAGATAGGCGGAACTGGTGAGATTCAGACGACCCCAGTGGCCATCGGTGTTGTAACCCAGGTAGACCACATCATAGTCGCGGGCCCGATTATCGGCGATCAGCGACGGGATCACCGGGAAGCCGTTGGTGTTGAATTCCACGTCACTGGCTTCGCGATCCATATCGTAGATCACCGTGCCTTGCGACGTCAGGCCCGGGAACGGGAAGTCCTGGCGATAGAGATTCGCCACGAAAATATAGTCTTTCCGTGGGGTCTTGGTGACCAGGTTCAGACCGGAGTTGGTATCCTTATCCAGCCGCCAGAAAAAGGCGAGGTTGTATTGGAACCGGTTGCCATCGCGATTGCCGAAGAAGCGCACGCCAAGCTGGCTATCCTGAAACAGGAAACCGCGAAAATCGCTGTTGAACGGCTGGATGCCGACGCGCACGGCGTCGAAGTCATATCGATCGGACACCGTTCGCAGGTGGTGTTCGACAAACATCTCCTGCAGCGACACCTGTCCGTCGACGCGGTCGAGGCCATAGCTGGGATTGACGCTGAGCAGTCCGCGCTCGGGCGCATGCGCATAGTTCAGGTTGATGGCGATCGCACTGGTGATCGTCCAATCGGGGGTCTTGAACGCGGTGTTGCCCTTGATGAGCGAGGCGCCGATGATGAAGGTCTGATCGAAATTGAAGAAGCCGCCGCGACCGAAGGTGTCGAGCGTGCCCGGCCGCTGAGTCGTCTGAGGCGTTATTCCCGTCGGCGTCGACGACGGCAAGAACACGGTGTCAGAGATCAGGTTCAGGTTGATGAACCAGTCCTTGGTCCCCTTGATGGGGCGGTCACCCTTCAACGTATTTTGGTTGTAGGGGTCGAAATAGTTGGGGTGGACGAGACCCAGGGCGGCCGCCAGACGCCAGCGATCGGGCACCGGAATCTGGTCCGTCGGGAAGGCGCTGGGCGGCGGCGCCTCCACCGCGTCGGGGTTGGTCTGAATAACCTCGTCCGGATAGGTGGGCTGATACCCAGGCCGCTTGCGGCCAGACAGAACGTCCGGATCGGGCGTCTTGGGCGCCGTCGTGATGATCGGAACCGCCTTGTTCGGGCTTGGGGTCGCGAACGGATCCGGGGTCGGGTCAGCCGCCATGGCGACAGCGGGCGCCGCGAGCAACGCCAAGACGCAGAGACGAAGGCGCGCGTTCATCCCGCTATTTTCCCGCGCACGGCGTTTGAGTCGACGAGTTTATGAATGGCGCGTCCGGGCATTGCACATAGAGCACCCGGTTGGCGCCGCCACCCTGGTTGATGGATAGCTGATCGGCGCGAATAGCTGGCGGCGCGTTGCCGATGGTCCCGGTCGCGGTCGCCGCGCCGTCGATTCCCAGGAAGCCGATCATGTCGTCCTGGGTGGTGCCGTCTCCCGAGACACCAATGGCGCCGACGAGAACACCGTTACGGTAGATCGGTTCGCCGCCCGCGAAGATCTGGATGCCGTTCTGTAAACGGTTCTGCCCTGGGGCCACGTCCGGGGTAAATCCGCACCGACTGGGGAAGCTGGCGCCGGCGACATTGATCCCGCTCACGGCGGTGACCAGATCGGTGTCGACAAGCGCGGTCTGCAGGCCCGTGGCGAAAATGCTCCATTGCGCCGTCGGCCGCGACAAGGGACCGGAGGGGCCGCTCACCAGACCGTCAGGAAACAGCGGTCGTGCAAGGCCGGCGATGGCGCGCGCCGAAAACGCGGTCTGGCCTGTCAATCCGTTGGGCAGGCCGAGGAAACTTCGGAACGCCGCGACGAAGCTGGCGATGTCGGCCTGCCGCGTAATGCCGACGCTGGTCCCACCGGCGTCAACATTGTTCAAAAGATCGGAAGCGGCCGAAGGGTGCGAGAAGAAGTTCGCCGTTCGCGCCTTCTGCAGCGCCACGTCGATGCCGAAGATCGGCGCGTCGGGCGATCGAACCATTCCCAACGGCACGCCGTTGGTGTCGACCACCCAGACGGAGACCTCGGCCGGGCTGTTAAGCGGATTTCTGATCTGCGCCCGGGTCTGGCTCATGATGCTGAAGGCGTTCTGCAGCAGGGAGTTCACCTCCGTCGCCGTCAAAGGCGAGGCGCCAGCCGGCGAATCCGTGCCGCCCTTGATCGGGAAACGGATGTTTCCGGCGCCGTCGGTCAGGACATAGACGCCCGGATTGTTGAACTCCGCAGTCGTCGATTTGCGCACGCCCGAGGCTTCGGTCCCATAGGCTTGGCCGGCCAGGATCGCGGTTCCGGCGTAGAACGGCGTGACCGGCACCAGCCCGCCTACGGCCGCGGTGAGCGTTGAGTAGGCTGGCGCGGAGGACGGTGTGGATTTGAGGTTCGCGGTCGTCACGTCGCTGTAGATCAGCGACTGGCCGCCGGCGGTGATCTTATCGGCGGTAATCGTCGAGGGCGCGGCGTATCCGACGGTCCCCGCAAGCGCGATCGCCTCCTCGTTCAACTGGGCCGGTGTGTTGCTCGTGATGTCCGGATCAAAACCGTAGTCCGTGTCCGCCTTGACGCCAATGCCGCCGACAACGACCCCGTTCTTGTACAACGGGAAACCACCTGGATCGGCAGAGAGCCCTAGCGGTGAAGGTTTCGGTCCGATGGGATTGGCCGACGTCAGGGCCTTGAACGCTAGATCCGAGCAAGGCAGCTGGCTGAACTGCACGCCAAACAGCGGGCCGCTCCCCAGTCCGACCGAGGCGGGGCTCGGCGGGAAGGTTTCCTGAACGATCTCGCTGGCCGTCCGGGTCGAAAACGCATTGCCGCCCGAAGAGAGGTAGGCGCCGGTAATGGCCTTGGCGATCGCGGCCGTCGACGCCGGCACGACGACGCCTTCCAGGTCGAGTTTCTGCGTCTGGCCGGCGTTAGCGCGGATCGTCACCGTCGAGGGAGCCCCGGCCATCTGGTAAACGGCCAGGACGTTGCCCACCCGATCGGTGACGGAAATCACCGCCGGCGTTCCTCGCGCCTGCGCCTCGGCGACAGACTGAGCGATGACGGCCTGAACGTCGGACACCGACAGGGATTGTGCGCTCGGCGCGGTGTAAACGGTTGTGGGGGGTATGGTCGTCGTCGCGATGGGGGTCGGACTGGACCCACCGCCGCCGCACCCGGCCAGAGCGAAGGCCATGCTGGTCGCCACGGCCACAAAGGGATTTACGCGACGCATCAGCCAATCGTCCTCACGGCGGCGGCGATGCGCGAAATCGCGCCCTTAAACTCGCCCGGACGATAGGCGTTGGGATCATTGACCGCCCGATAGGCCCGCTCGATGTCTGGCCGAATGGCCGCCGCGCGGCCGCCGTCGACCTGACCGGCGCTGACCATGGCGTTGAGCAGGGTGTCGATCGCCATCACCGACTGAGCGCTGCCGGTGTAGTCTGTATATCGCGGCGACTGAGCCTCGCTCACGATCTGACGCAGAATGCCCAGCGTTTCCGCCTTGTCGAAGCTGCGGGACGAGAATGTGTCGGTCAGCTCCTTGGCGGTGCCCGCCAGACGACCGGCCGCGCGGATCGCGCTCTGCCGGTCGGTGGCCAGCGCCATGTGGAAAGCGCGGGTGTTTGTCTCGAACGTCGCCGACAGATGCGGCGCGGCGACCTTGGCCGCGGCCGAGAGCATGATCATGTTCTCGTCGTTATAAGGCGGCATGCCGCTGGGGATCGGCCGGGCCGGGTTGGAGATCCAGGTTGGCCGCGCGCGCGGGTCATCGGAAATGGCGCGGTGGCAGCTGTGACAATCGAGGAAATAGAATTCGGGGAAGGCGCCCTCCTGGCCGTGGTGGCCTGAATAGAGCGTCAGCGACCGCTCCAGCGCCATCGCCTGACCCACGGCCCAGACCTTCACCCCGCTGGGGATGGGCTTGCGACCGGCGTAGTTGGCGCCCAGATCGTAGTGCTTTTGCAGCGTGCTGAAGAGATCCAGCTCGAACGATACCCGCGGGTGCCCGGCCGCCATGATACGGTGGGAAACGAACTGGCCTTTTTCGGCGCTGCCGAAGTGGCAGTTCAGGCAAACGCCTGCGCGCGCCTTGGGATCCTCAAGCGCGATCATGCCATGTGAAAGATTGTCGGCATGGCTGACACCCAGCGCGTAGTGCCCCGCTAGCCATTCGCTCGATCCGCCATGGCAGGCCTCGCAACCTACGCCGTCGGAAATCTGAAACTGGCTCTGAGCGTCGGCCGGACCGCGTTGATCGGCGTGACAGCCCACGCACTCGGTGGCGCTCTGCGCCGAGCCGATTCCCAAGCGGTTGGCGATCGCCTGAGCCCGGGGTTCGGCGAGCACGCGCCATGCGCGGCTATGGGCGCCGGCGGGACTGGACGCATCTTGCCAAGTCTTGATCTCATCGTGGCGAATATCGGGGCCGCTGGCCACCTGACGACCGTGACAGGCCGAGCCGCCGCACGAAGCGACGCCTTCATGGGCGTGAGCGAGCGTCGATTGCGCGATGGCGACGGGCGCCCAACCCGCCACGGCCGTCACAAGGCAAAACGAGATGACGGCGCTGGCTTGGCGCAGCGTTGCCCTAATCCGGCTCATAGCGTTCGACGTCCCCACCCGCACGCCCCCGATAAATCCGACCCCTCGCGACCGAACAATCAAATTCCTAACAGCAATTCTCCACGCAAGGAAGCGCTTGATGCGGGCTTTCGTTCCGGATGGAAACGCTTTTAAGTGAACCTGAACAATAGGACGGCGCCGCGTGCTCGCTCGACGGCGCGATTTGGAGGACTTCGCATGGCTGATAGCGCCCTGATACTCGCGGACGATCCGCTACCGCATGTTCGTCGGCTGACTCTCAACCGACCTGAAAAACGCAACGCCCTGTCCAACGCCTTGCGCGGGGATCTGTTCGCCGCGCTAGAGGCCGCCGATCGCGATTCCGAGGTTCGGGTTATAGTGCTCAGGGGGGCGGGAAAGTGCTTCTCGTCGGGCTACGATCTCGCCGGCCTGGGGCCCCTGCCCTTCCACACCGCCGGCGCGCAGGGACAGTGGGCGCGTCATGTGGTCGAGGGTTGTTTCCGCATGTGGGACATGGCCAAGCCGATCATCGCCCAGGTGCACGGCTGGTGTCTGGCCGGCGGCAGCGAGTTGGCTTTCGCCTGCGACCTCGTCTACGTCGCCGAGGACGCTCAGATCGGCTACCCGGCCGTACGCACGATGTCGCCGCCAGACAATCAGTACCATGCCTGGATCATGGGCATGCGCGCGGCCATGGAGCTGATGCTGACCGGCGATTCAATCAGTGGGCTGGAGGCCGTGCGGCTTGGCTACGCCAATCGCGCCTGGCCGGAGGGAGAGCTCGAAGCTCAAACCCTGGCCATGGCGGAACGCATCACCAAGGTCGACCCTGAACTGGCGCAGCTCAACAAACGTCTGGTGCATCGCCAGATGGAAGCGATGGGCATGCGCGCGGGTCTGCGCGCCGGCACCGACCTGCACGCCCTGGGTTGGCACACGAACGCCTCGCGGGAGTATATGAAGGTGATGCGCGAGGGCGTGAAGAAGGCGCTGGACGTGCGCGATACGGCTTTCGGCGACTACCGCACAACCGGAAAATCCGAAGGCTGATCGTCGCCGGCCGCAGCGACCGAACCTAGCCTTTCCGCGGCTCGCGGCCGCGGATCTGGTCGAATCCTTGTTTAATCCCCGCGAAGCGGGCTTCGATGAAGGGTTCGAACTCGGTGTCGGTGAAGATGTAGCCCCAGTCCTTTTCGATACCTTCACGGACGAGTTCGCCAACGTAGAGCGGGTCGATGCCCGCATCCACGCGTTCGCGGATATTGCCGAGCCAGGCGGCCGCGCCCTCGGTTGGACGGACATCCAGTGCGCCGGCGAAGCGATCGGGCAGATTGCGCGCCGAATCGACGATCTTGGTGCGAATAAAGCCCGGGCAGAGAACCGATACGCCGATATTGCGCGGGGCGAGCTCTACGCGCAGCCCCTCGGACAGGGCCACCACGCCGTATTTGGTGACGTTGTAGGCGTTGCCGGAGCCGGAAATCATGCCCGCGATCGAGGCGGTGTTGACGATATGTCCGCCCTGGCCGTGGCGTTCGATCAACGGACCAAAAACTTCGACCCCCCAGATCACCGCCATGAGATTGACGCCGATGGTCCAGTTCCAGGCGGCGTCGGTCCACACACCGTAGCCACCTCCGCCGCCGACGCCGGCGTTGTTCACGACGATATGCACCTCGCCATAGCGCGCCAGGGTCGCCTCCGCGCCGGCCTGCAGTTCGGCCTTGAGCGAAACGTCGGCGCGAAAGGCGTCAACATCGGCGTTCGTGGCCTTGAGGCCGGCGACCGCCTTATCCAGAGCGCCTTGCTCGATATCGCACATCATCACCTTGACCCCAGCCTGGGCCAGCGCGGTGGCGATGCCCAGGCCAATGCCCGAGCCCGCGCCGGTGACGAACGCGGTCTTTCCCGCAAGATCCTTCATATCGCTTTCCTCCGATTGGCGCGTTCTGGCGACCGTGCTGTTCCGGCCACCCTTAGCGCGGCCGAAGGCGGCGGCCAATGCACGCCGTGAAGCCGGGCGACCGCGCTCAGCCCTATGGTCGTTTCGCATTCGACAACGCACTCACACAGGCGAGGGTCGGCATGAGCGGCCTTCGGGGGCTTCATCACGCATGGCCGGTCATTCGCCCCGCGCCCCTGATCGAGAGGCCAAACATAGGAAGGCGACTCGATCATTGCCGGCGGGCGTCAAAGGGTCGGCGGGCCACTGTCCATGAACGGGTTCTCTATGAGAATGTGTTCGATACGCCGTCGCGCGCGGGCCGCCCAGAAAGGCTCGAGCCGGCCGAGCAGCTCTAGCTGGTGGGCGAACAGGAGTCGGCGTGTATCGCCCGAAGGCTTGCGGCGCCCGACCTCGTACAGAGACGCCATCTCAAAAGTCACGGCTTCCATACTCCAGAACAGCAACTCGTCGAGGCTGTCGGTGGAGCGGCGGTCGATCTCCGAGCCGCGCTCGCGCACGACCCAGTGAAACGCGCTGTCCAGTTCGATGTGCGCCCGGCCGTCGTCATCGGAACGCCCAAAGGTGGGGAAGGCGCGGTCCGGAGCCGCGATACGCGCACCCAGGCCTCGAAGGCGTCGCTCGATGTCAGCCAGCTGGATTGGCGACGACGGCCAGCCATCGGCGCGAAAGCACGGTGTTCGCGGCGTCACGGCGTCAGGATGAACTATCTGGATCGACGCCTTGTGTTCGGCGCACCAGATCCACGCGCCTGGGACCCAATCGTCGAATCGTTCCACGGCGTAACGCTCGATGTGCGAGACAGGCGGATGCAACCAGCCCGCTTTCTCCAGACCATCGGGGTCCACGGCGCAGTCCGCGACGATGGATTGGCCGGTGTGGAGCTTGAGAGCGACACCGGCCGCTCGCATGGCCCGCTCGACGGCCTGGAGGTGAACGCAGGTGGCCACGGCCTCGGGGTCGTCGCGGTAGTGGAGATGGGCCTCGGTCCACAACTCGGACCGGCCGGCGAACGTCACTGCCGTCATTGCCTCGCGCGTTCGGCTTGGGCCCGCCTGGCCGGATCGGAACGGCTTGCGACTCCCCACGGCGCCGACCGACCTTAGGACCCAGCCGAGGAGCCCCAGGCCAAGCAAACCGAGGAAAAACCAGGGGGCGGGCTCCCGGTGCGGATGTTCGATGGAAACAGCAATCGCGGCGGCGACCAGGAAGCCGCCCAGCACGCCGATAAGCACCAGCGCGATCGTGGCTGGACGCGAAGAACGAGGGTTGGTCACTTGGCTAGACCTCCCGCCGCGAGACGATCACCTGGGTCGATACTCGGCATTTGGCGACAATCTGGTGACGTCTCCCGCGGCGGCCGATCCGCCGCCGTCCCGGATCAGACCCCGACGCCCAACTCTCTAAGCGCATGATCGCGCGCGGCCTTATAGTCGGACTTGCCGTTCGGCGCCCTGAACATGCGGATCACGGGGAACAGGCGTTTGGGCGTCTTGTAGCCGGCAAGGTGCTTGCGCACATGCTCCCGCACGTCGGCCTCGTCGAAGGGGGCGCCGGCGCGCAGCTCAATCACGCCGGTGACCGACTGACCCCATTTCTCGTCGGGCACGCCCACGACCAGGGCGTCCTCGATGTCGGGATGCAGTTTCAGCACCTCCTCGACCTCCTCGGGGAAGACCTTCTCGCCGGCGGTGTTGATGCAGCCGCTGCCGCGGCCCAGGAGGGTGATCGTGCCGTCGGTCTCGACGCTGCAGAAATCGCCGGGGATCGAGTAGCGCACCCCGTCGATGGTCTTGAAGGTCGAGTCGGTCTTGGCCTGGTCCTTGTAGTAGCCGTCGGGCAGAGGGTCCCCACGGGCGATCAACCCGACCTCGCCGCTGCCGGGCGCAACTTCGCGGCCTTCTGGGGTGAAAACCTTCACGTTGTCGCCAATCTGGAACTTGGCGGTTTCGACTTCGCCCTCGGCGGTCATCACTGAGAGGCCGAAGCCGACCGCTTCGGACGATCCGAAGGAATCCAGTAACGTCGCCTGGGGCAGGTGGCGCAGCAGACCCTGTTTGACCTCTGTGCTCCACATGATGCCGGACGAGATGATGGCGGTAAGGCTGGAGACATCATAGCGCCCCGGCGCCGCATCCAGCGCGCGCAGCATCGGCTTGGCGAAGGCGTCGCCGACGATCACCGCCTGTTCCACACGGTGGCGCTCGACCTGGTCCCAGAGTTCATCCGCGTCGAAATGGGTGGATTTGAGGGTGACGACCGTGCCGCCCGCGATCAGCGCCGACATGGCGGTAAAAAGGCCGGTGCCGTGCATCAAGGGACAGGCCGGCATGTTGACCGGGCCCCGGCCCGTCTCGCGTACAATCTCGAGATGGTCGGCGAGGTCGACCGGCATGCGCGCCACAAGCGCCGGGTTGAGTAGGGCGCGGCGCAGGCTGTCCTGCCGCCACATCACCCCCTTGGGCATGCCCGTGGTGCCGCCGGTGTAGATAAAGAAGAGATCGTCCGGCGAACGCGTGCCGGCCAGCGGCTTGCCTTCACCCTTGGCGGCCAACGCCTCATAGGGCGCCGCGAAGTCGGGCGTGGCGGCGTCGGTTCCGTCCTCGACGATCAACCAGTGGCGCACTTTTGGCAGGCGGGGCTTGATGACTTCGACGATCGGGGAGAATTCACGGGCGAAGATGACGGTGGCGGCGTCGGAATTGTCGAAGATGTAGTGCACCTCGTCGGCGACGTAGCGGTAGTTGACGTTGACGTGCACCTGGCGCGCTTTGAACGCTGCGACCAAGCCCTCCATGTAAGCGGGGTGGTTGCGTAGGTAGAAAGCGATCTTGTCGCCGGTCTGGGCGCCGCCCGATAGAAGCGCCGCGGCAAGGTTGTTGCTGCGGCGATCAAACTCCGCCCAGGTGACGATCGTGTCGCCATGGATCAACGCCGGCTGATCGGGACGAACGACCGTGGCCACCGCGTCGAACAGGTCCCCGTAGTTCCAACCCTGCCAAGTCATATGCGTCTCCCCAGATTTTCCCAGTGTGGGCGCTGTTACGCGAGATAGATGTCAACATCCGGCCTTCGGTCAAGGCGCCGCTCGACAGGCGCGGCGGGCTTGGACGCTGATGGCGGATCAGCCTAGACTTTTGGACCTTGCGGCCGACGGCCTGGGCATTGGAGCAGACCTATGGGCTATGCGGAACGGGTGTTGCAGCCCGGCGAGAGGATCGCCTATCGCGCCAATCTGCATTGGGTGCTTTGGGCGCCTGGCGCCACGCTTATGCTGCTGGCCGCCATCGGCGCGATCATGGCGGGGTTTCTGGCGAAGGATGCTGTCCTCTATCCGGCGCTCGCTGCGTGTGGGGTGCTGTTCCTGGTTGGCGCGTTCATGTTCACCCGCGCCTGGATCAACCGGGTGTCGACCGAGATCATCGTCACCGATCGGCGGATCATCGTGAAGACCGGATTGATCGGCCGCAGCTCGGTGGAGATGAACCTCAGCAAGGTCGAGAGCGTGCTGGTCAACCAAACGATCATGGGCCGGATCTTGAACTATGGAACGCTGGTGATCAGAGGGGTTGGGTCGGGGTTGGAGCCGGTGGCTAATGTCGCCGCGCCGTTGGAGTTTCACCGGCACGTAAATGCCTCGACGCCGATGACTTAGACGAACCCGCCCAGAAATCGAAGCCTGTTGGTAGGCTCACCCGGCCGCAGTCCCATTCACCACAGAAACACCGAGGATACAGAGACGCGCAGGCCGACAATGTGAACTTCGGGCGTTAGTCGCGGCGCCACCGAAGGGTTGGCGCTTGAATTGACCTGCAGTCAGATATCAAACTTGACGCCCTGAGCGAGCGGCAGGCTGGACCCATAGTTCACGGTGTTGGTCGCGCGGCGCATGTAGGCTTTCCACGAGTCGGAGCCGGCTTCGCGGCCGCCGCCCGTTTCCTTCTCGCCGCCGAACGCGCCGCCGATCTCGGCGCCCGATGGGCCGATATTGACGTTGGCGATGCCGCAGTCCGAGCCCGTGGCCGAGCAGAAGCGTTCGGCCTCGCGCACATCGTTGGTGAAGATCGAGGACGAAAGGCCCTGGGGCGCGGCGTTGTTGATCGCGATGGCCTCGTCGAGCTCGTCGTAGGACAACACATAGAGGATCGGCGCGAAGGTCTCGCGCAACACGATGTCACTCTGGCTCGGCATCTCCGCGATCGCCGGGCGCACATAGACGCCCTGCCCCGGACCGACTACGCGCTGGCCGCCGCAGACCGACCCGCCCTGATCGCGAGCGCCCGCCAAGGCGCGCTCCATGGCGTCGAGGGACGACGCGTCGATGAGCGGGCCAACAAGCGTGTCGGCCGCGCGCGGGTCGCCAATCTTCACCGATGCGTAGGCCGCCTTCAGGCGCGGCAGGAACGCGTCGTAGACCGACCGGTGGACCAGCAATCGACGCAGCGAAGTGCAGCGCTGGCCAGCCGTGCCCATGGCGGCGAACGCGACGCCACGCAGGGTGAGATCGAGGTCGGCGCTGGGGGCGACGATAGTGGCGTTGTTGCCGCCCAGTTCCAGCAGCGAGCGTCCGAAGCGGGCGGCGACGATCGGTCCGACAGACCGGCCCATCGCGGTTGAACCCGTAGCCGAAACCAGACGCGCCAATGGCGAGCGGACAAGAGCCTCGCCAACGTCGCGCCCGCCAAGCACCACGGTGGAGAGGTTCGCCGGCGCATCACCGAACCTGACCGAGGCGCGCTCGAAGATCGCCTGCGTGGCCAAAGCTGTGAGCGGCGTCTTCTCGGACGGCTTCCAGACCACCGGGTCGCCACAGACCAGGGCTATGGCGGCATTCCAGGACCAGACGGCGACGGGAAAGTTAAAGGCGGAGATCACGGCGACCACGCCAAGTGGGTGCCACGTCTCCATCATGCGGTGATCGGCGCGCTCGGTGGCCAGGGTAAGGCCAAACAGCTGGCGGGAGAGGCCGACGGCGTAGTCACAGATGTCGATCATCTCCTGGACCTCGCCCAGACCCTCGGAAAGGGTCTTGCCGGCCTCGATCGTGACAAGGAGCCCAAGGTCCGCCTTGGCGGCGCGCAGTTCCTCACCCAACAAGCGCACCAGTTCGCCGCGTCGGGGGGCCGGGACCGCTCGCCAGGCCAGATACGCCTGATGCGCGGCGTTCAGCACCTGATCGACGCCTTCGGCGGATGTGTCGTGAACATCGGCGATTGTCTCGCCGGTGATCGGGGAGGTCGCGGCCCGTTGGCCACCTTGCATCAAGGCGGCCGGCACACCCAGGCGCGTCAGCAGCGCCGCGGTTTCAGCGACGAGACTCACGCCGCGGCGCCCATGACCTGACGCACGTCGTCCATCGCATAGGTTTGACCGAAGCGGTTGGCGAGAAAATCCGACAAGCTGATCTCTTCCTGTTTCACAAATCCAGTCGCGCGAAGCGCGCCATCCTTGAGCATATCCAACACCGCACAGATGCCCGAGGCCGTGGTGATCTGGATTGCGCTGACCACCCTGCCGCCCATCTCTCGCGCATAGATCTTGTTGGCGTAGGTCTCCTGCACCAAGTGACCGCCCTTCATACCCGAAACCGTTACGAAGACGATGACGACATCCTGCAACGTGGCCGGCAGGGAGTTCTCAAGGATGTCCTTGAGCAGGTCGCGGCGGTCGCGAAGTCGCAGATCGTTGAGGAGCGCTTTCATGATGGCCGCATGCCCTGGATAGCGAATGGTGCGGTAGTTGAGGTTGCGCACCTTGCCCTCAAGCGTCTCGCACAGAGTGCCCAGGCCGCCGGAGGTGTTGAAGGCCTCATAGGTCACGCCGTCGAGGGAGAAGGCCTCACATTCCTCCAAGGCGCGGGTCTGGCGCGGCAGGCCATCGACGATGGCCTCACACGGCTCGCAATATTCGTTGATCACTCCATCGGTGGACCAGGTCAGATTGTAGTTGAGCGCATTTGACGGATATTTCGGCAGGGCGCCGACGCGCAGCCGCACATCGTGCAGCACATCGAAGCCACGAGCCATGTCCGCGGCGACGATGGAAATGAAGCCGGGCGCGAGACCGCACTGGGGGATGAGCGCGGCGCGGGCCGCAGCCGCAAGGGCCTTGACTTTGCGGGTCGTCGCCACGTCTTCGGTCAGATCCAGGTAATGCGCGCCGACCTGGGCCGCGGCCTGCGCGACATGGAAGGTCAGGTGGTAGGGCGCGGCGCTGAGGACGGCGAATCGTCCCGTCAACAAAGCCCTAAGCGCCGCGCCGTCGGTGACATCGAGCACGGCGTGATCCACGCGATCCATATGGCCGAGCCCAGCCAGCTGCTCCGCCGACTGATCGGCGACGGTGATGCGGTAGTCACCCGCCTCGCTCAGCAAAGCGGCGATCGTGGAGCCGATATGGCCAGCTCCGATGACAACGACATGATGCATGAACGCGACTCCCGACTGTGGTGATTCACCGAGGGTGAGCGACTGGCTCGTCGATTGCCATTGCCGTACCGACGAAATGACATATAAATCTGGGCACATAGACGAGAGCATCATGCAATTGGACGAAACAGACCGTCTTTTGATCGATGCGCTGCGCGAGGACGCCCGGGCTCCGACCGCGCGACTGGCCCGCTCGCTCGGCTTGTCGCGAACGACGGTGCAAAGCCGTCTTGATCGCCTTGAGCGGCAAGGTGTAATCAACGCTTACACAATCCGACTTTCGGACGCGCACGAACGTGGACAGGTTCATGCCTATGTGATGATCACGGTTTCGCACAAACAATCCGCCTCGGTAGTTTCGGCCGCGCGTAAGCTTGCCGGGGTGCGCGCCTTGCAGTCGGTGAGCGGTCCGTTCGATCTGATCGCGCGCATTGCGGCGCCATCGGTGGCGGAGATGGACAGCCTGATCGACGCGCTTGGCGCTCTTGATGGCGTGGAGCGGACGACATCGTCGATCGTGCTTTCGACCAAGATCGATCGTTGAGGATCCCGATGACAACAGACAATCGCATCAAGGTGACGATCACCGAGCGAGGCGAGGGCCGGGTCGTCCTGGTGACGCTGGACAACGCCGGTAAACTCAACGTGTTGAACAGCGCGATCATGACGGAATTCGTCACCGCAATGGCGGAGCTGTCGCGTGACGATAGACTGCGCGCGGTCGTGCTGACCGGCGCGGGAGACCGCGCTTTCGTAGGCGGCGCGGATGTGGACGAGATGGCCGGATTGCGGGACCCAGCCTCAGCCCGCGCGTTCATCCGCCGGGTCAGCGCCTGCTGCGCGGCGGTGCGCGATTGCCCGGTTCCGGTGATCGCCCGCCTGAATGGCTGGACGCTGGGCGCCGGCCTTGAGCTGGCAGCCGCATGTGACATGCGAATCGCTGTGGCGGACGCCCAATTCGGCATGCCGGAAGTGCGGCTGGGGATTCCTTCTGTGGTCGAGGCGGCCCTCTTACCTAAGTTGGTTGGCTGGGGACGGACCCGGGAGATGTTGTTGTTTGGCGACACCTTTGGGGCCGACACCGCGCTGCGGTTTGGCCTGGTCGAGGAGGTAACCGAGCGCGCCGGTTTGGACGGCGCGATCGAGAGGCGGTTGACGAGTCTCCTGGCCAATGGACCTCGGGCGGTGCGATTGCAAAAGGCCCTGATCCGCCAATGGGAGGACCTGTCGCTCCGCGACGCCATCGACGCTGGCGTGACGGCGTTCGGCGAAGCCTACGCCGGCGACGAGCCGGCGTTCGCCATGAGCCGATGGCGGGACGAACGCAGGGCGCGTAAGACGAACCCGGACCGTTAGACCCCGAAAGATTCCCCAATATGTTCGCCACATGGCTCGGTATCGCCGCGACGGCCCTGGCCCCCAGTTCGCCGGCGGCTGATGCGCCACGCTATGGCCCGCCGCCGTCTTGGGTGACTCCGGCGGACATCTCTCAGCTGCCCACAGCCACCGACGACAGGCCCGTACGGTCCATGCTTGAGGATGGTCAGGTGCTTTTCCGCCCGGATGGCGAGGAAGGCTACTATGAGCGCGTCGCCAAGGCGCAGTCGCCGCAAGGGCTGCAGGCGTTGGGTGCGCTCAACCTGGAGTGGGACCCGCAGACCGAAGTCCTGACGATCCATAAGATCAAGATTTTACGTGGAAAAGAGGTGATCGACGTCCTTGGGCAGGGCAAATCCTTCACGGTCTTACGCCGCGAAACCAATCTGGAACACTCCATGCTGGACGGTCGGCTGACGGCCACCCTGCAGTTGGAGGATCTGCGGGTCGGCGACGCGATCGACATGGCGATCACCATCAGACATCACGATCCCAGCTTCAACGCGAGGCCGGAGCGCTTCTTTTTTGAAAACCCGAATGTCGTGGTGGATAGATTCCGCGTACGTGGACTGTGGCCGAAGGACCTTCCCGTCCGCTGGCGCGCCACCGCGGGCATGGGCGAGGCAAAGGTCCGCACACTCGGCGATCAGCGTGAGCTGACCATCGACATGACGTCGGCGAAGCCGCCGAAGCCGCCGAAGCTCGCCCCGCGACGATATGATGAGATCGGTCAGTTTCAAATCTCAGCCTATCGGGATTGGACGGACGTTTCGTCGTCCCTGGCGCCTCTTTTTGAAAAAGCAGCCAAGATCGCCCCGGATTCTCCCGTCACAGCCCAGGCGGCGCTCATCCGCGCGGAGAACAAGACCAAAACGGATCAAGTCTCCGCCGCCTTGCGCCTTGTGGAGGACAAGGTCCGCTATGTGTTTCTCGGCCAGGATCTCGGCGGTTACAAGCCGACGGATGCTGACCTCACCTGGTCGCGCGCGTTCGGCGACTGCAAGGGCAAGACCGTGCTGCTGGTCGGCCTGTTGCGCGCCCTGGGCATGGACGCCACGCCGGTCCTGGTGTCGACGCAGCATGGCGACGGACTGGACGAACGCTTGCCAGGACTGGGCTTGTTCGACCACGCGATCGTCCGGCTGCGGCTGGACGGTCGGACCTACTGGCTCGACGCGACACGATCCGGTGATCATGATCTGAGCAAGGTCCAGCCGCCGGCCTATCGATGGGCCTTACCGCTCACGCCAGACGGATCCAAGCTTGAGGCGATTGACCAGCCCCCATTGGAAGAACCCACGCCGCAAATAACGCTCAGGCTGGACGCAACCCAAGGCCTGACCGCGCCGGCGCCAGCGCACGCGGAGTTCATCCTGCGCGGAGACGCCGCTATCGCGACCGATCGGCTGATCCACACGTCAACCAAGACGGATCTGGAGAAGTTTCAGAAAGACTTCTGGGAGCGAACCTTCCCATGGATAACGTTCAAAGCCGCCACCGCAGCCTATGACGCGGATCGCGCCGAAGCGACGCTGACCCTGGATGGCGTGGCCCAGCTAGGCTGGCGCGAAGACGACCCCGGCACCGGACGACGCCTCCAGCTGACGCTGACCAATCTGGGCGCCTCCACCGAGGTCAAGCGAGACCCGGACACGCAGCAGGACGCCCCCTATGCGGTCACCTACCCGATCTATTCGGCGACCAAGGAAATTTTGCTCCTGCCCGATCATGGCCGTGGCTATGATCTGGTCGGCCGCGACATCGACCGCACCGTGGGCGGTGTGCGTTACCATCGCTCGACCACTCTCAGCGACGGTGTCGTCACGAGCGAGGCGTCGACCCGCTCACTCCAGCGGGAATTCCCGGCTTCAGAAGCCCTCACGACCCAGCTCGGCATGGCCAGTCTGGAAACGGAGGCGGAATGGGTGAGAGCGCCGGTGACCTACGGCCAGAGCAAGCGTGAGATGCTGGATGATTCCGCCATCAACCCAATCAGCACGGAAGACTATCTCAAACGCGCGAACGAAATGCTCGGCAAGAACGAAACGGACAGGGCCATCGCCGATTTCGACGAAGTGATACGGCGAGAGCCGACGATGGCTCAAGCTCTGGTCGGTCGCGGCTGGGCGCGGGTGCGCAGGGGCGACCTTTCGCCGGCCCTGGACGACCTCGATCGTGCGCTCAAGGCGCAACCCGATCTGCTCGCCGCGCTGGCCGCCCGTTCGGAGGCAAGGTTCCTGACCGGCCGAACCGACGAAGCCCTGGCCGACGCGGAGGAAATCGTGCGCCGTGCGCCGACCACGCCACAGGGTTACAACCTGCGCGGCGGCATTCATCTGCGCAGCGGCGCGGCCGCGAAGGCAAAGGCCGACTATGACGCCAGCTTGAAACTTAACCCCGAGGACGCCGTGGCCCTGGAAGGACGAGCGCGCGCCTATGTCGCCTTGGGCCAACCCGATCTCGCCAAGGCGGACCTGACGCACGTCGGCGAGAGCGCCGACACCTACAACGAGCGTTGTTTCTCCCGCGGCATGGCCAACATCGCTCTGGAAGATGCGCTCGCCGACTGCAACTCGGCCCTGGCCCTGGCGCCCGCGGCGGCCAATATTCTCGACAGTCGCGGCTTCATCTACTTCCGTCTCGGACGCTTCGCCGAGGCGATCGCGGACTTGAACAGCGCGCTGAAGTTTAACCCCCGCATCGCGGAGTCGCTCTACATACGCGGCCTGGCGAAGCGCCGCCTCGGAGACCCGTCGGGCGGCAAGGCGGATATCGCCGCGGCGAAAGCCCTCGACGCCAATGTCGCCCGAACCTATGCGGATTATGGCGTCAAGGAGTAGATCGCGCGGACACGGCGCCTCCCAACGGTTTATTTCTGTTGAAACTGGGCGATGACGGTGACGATCACACAGCCGCCGTTCTGCTCGGGCACCAGAAAGACGCGCAGGTTCTTGGCGTCGACGACGACCTTTACGTCCTTCAAGGTTCCGATGTCGTGGCCACCGTTGATGCTGGCGCGCACCTGATCGCAAGGCGGCGTGACCGGATAGATCTGCACGACGGTGCCGTCACAACCCTCAGCGCCCTGTGGCGAGGCGATCATGGCCGCGAGCGCCGAGGCGCCGCCGACGTCGTATTTCAGGCCCGCCACCGACTGGAACACATGGTGCGTCGGGTCGGCGATATTCCAGCCGGACTGGGCGTTGTAAGGCGCGTCCAAAGCCAGGTCAGTCATCTTCTGCATGGCTCCGGCGCAACGCCCAAGGCCCGCGGAAATGACGTGCTGCACCGGAAGAGGCGCGGACGACGCCGAGGGAACGCCTGGCGGCGCGGCCAGGGCCTGGCCGCCAGCGGCCGAGAGGAACGCCAAGGTCGCGATGACGCAGGGCGCGCGCGCCAGTCGCTCGCCAGAACTAGGTAGGCACTTCATCGATGAGCTTCGCCTCGCGCGGTCGACACCGCGCGACGGACGCGGCGGCTTCAGGGATAGACTGTATAAACGCGATCGGCGCAGGTCTGATATTCCCAGATGACATCCTTGACCAATTGCGGTTTGAACGGCGCCCCCGCGCCCTCGAATTTCACCATCACGCGGCAGATGACGCTCTCGACGCCAACGCCGGTATAGAATCGCAGAACGTAGGTCCACGGCTGGCCGAAGCTCTCCTGGCCGTTGGGCTGCCCGAACAAACGATAGAGATCATCGCGGGTAAGTCCCGGAGCCAGCATGCGCGCCGCGGACGGCAGGATCGTGATCCCCCGCTTGAATTCCGGATCGATCGTCCGACCGAAGGCCGATGCGTCGACCCTGCCTCGATAGTCAGGATAGCCGGAGCCCACCCCCGCGCTGGCGGCTGGGCCGAGGCCAAGCATGGCCGCTATCGCCACGCAAAGTGTCTTGATTGACGAGCGCCTCATGGCCCTACGCATGTCGTTGATCCTCGGATACCGCAGGCCGACTACCATTGGTAACCGATGCCGATGTTGCCGCCGACGGTGTGCTGGGTGTCGACTGTCACGCCGCCCTTGAGGATGGTGTGGCCGTCGTCAAAGATTTTCGACACGCCGAAGGCGAAGCTGGTTTCACCGCCGTACGTGCCCACGGCGCCGGCGACGAGGCTCTTGCCCGCCGTGAAGGCTTGCGGCAGGCCTGCCGCGGCGAGACCCATGGCAGTGCCGGCGCGCGATTGCCGCGAGACCAGGGCCAGTCGCTGGTCGGTGCTGTAGACGACCGCGTTCAACTGCGAGACGTTGACGGCGTCGGTCGGCGCGACACCGGCGGCGACATTGGTGATCCGCCGCTCGGCGCCAGGCGCGCCCACGGAGACCGTGTTCGGCTGGTTTGCGATCGAGCCGGCGCCCAGGGCGACCGAGTTCGGGGCCGTGGCGCTGGCGCCCGCGCCGAGGGCCAAGGCGTTCTGACCGCTCGCGAACGAGCCGCTGCCCACGGCCACCGCGTTGCCGCCGGTCGCGGAGGATTGATATCCACCCGCGTAGCTGTTGAACCCGGAGGCGATCGCTTGCGCGCCGACCGCCGTCGCGTTGGGACCGGTGGCGATCGCCATATCGCCCAACGCCACGGTCGAGGCGCCCGAAGCGGTTGCGCCGAGGCCGAAGGCGATGGCTTGAGCGCCGCTGGCGGTGGCCCCGTAACCCACGGCCGTCGCATCGGAGCCCGCCGCCGTCGGAAGCGCCTGGTCCGAGGTGTTCTTGTAGGCCAAGGGCAAGGCCGCGACGGTGGAGGCCGTGGCCGAAAGCGAGGCGCTGATCCCGCTGACCGAGGACGAAACGTTGGTGAGCGACGAGCTGACCCCGCTGAGCGAACTGGAAATACTCGCCAACGACGTGCTCACGGCGCTGACCGAGGCGGAAATCGTGGACACCGAAGAACTGACCGCGCCCACCGAGCTGGAGACATTGTTGGTTGAAGTCGTGATGCCCGCCAAGGAGGAGCTGATCGCCGTTTGAGAGGTCGACACATTCATCAGCGAGGCGCTCAAACCGCTCACCGAGGACGACACGCCGGTCAGCGAACCCGACACGTTCGTCAGCGAGCTGCTGAGACCAGACACCGACGTCGAGACGTTGTTGAGCGAAGTCGAAACACCGGTGAGCGAGGCGCTGAGCCCGGAGACCGACGTCGAGAGGTTCGAGACCGTCGAGTTGGTGGCCGACAGCGATGAGCTGAGGCCGCTGACCGATGTCGAGACATTTGAGACGGTCGAGTTCGTCGCCGACAGCGAGGCGCTGAGGTTCGAAACCGAGCTTGAGACGTTGGTCAGGGAAGCGCTGACGCCCGACACCGAGCTGGATACATTGGTCAGCGAGGCGCTCAGCCCTGAAACCGACGTCGAGATGTTCGACACCGTCGAGTTCGTCGCCGAAAGGGACGCGCGGAGACCGGACACCGAACTTGAGACATTGATCAACGAAGAGCTCAGGCCGGTCACCGAAGTGCTGATCGCGACTTGAGAGGTGGAGACGCTGGTCAAGGAGGCGCTTATGCCGCTCACCGACGTCGAGACGTTCGAAAGTGTCGAATTGGTCGCCGATAGCGAGGAACTGAGACCACTCACCGAGGTCGACACGTTCGACACCGTCGAGTTCGTCGCCGATAGTGAGGAGCTCAGGCCGGAGACCGAGCTCGAGACATTCGTCAGCGACGAACTCAGGCCGCTGACTGAAGTGCTGATCGCGACCTGCGAGGTCGAGACGCCGGTGAGCGAGGCGCTGATACCCGAGACCGAGGTCGAGATGTTCGACACCGTCGAGTTCGTCGCCGACAGCGATGAGCTCAGGCCGGACACCGAGCTGGAAAGGTTGGTGACCGAGCTCGAGACGTTCGTCAGCGATGAGCTGATGCCCGAGACCGAGGTCGAGACGTTCGACACCGTCGAGTTGGTCGCCGATAGCGAAGAGCTCAGGCCAGAGACCGAATTCGAGACATTCGTCAGCGACGA